>ERZ825137.5605-NODE-5605-length-11513-cov-4.502793_pt1 | contig 11513 bp, 14 predicted proteins | sample MGYA00519873_ERZ825137 | MGnify/ENA primary metagenome ERZ825137 (study PRJEB31778, sample SAMEA3449190) | human gut metagenome | biome: human gut; feature: human-associated habitat; material: faeces | place: United Kingdom | collected 2010/2012 ... | reverse complement strand
CCTCAAGCCGGGGCTTGACGAAAAGAAGCTTGATGCGCGCATCCTGCGTGATTTTCAGAAATATGCCAACCGCGACTTTAAGAATGCGCTCTACGACCTTGCAGGTCATGCCATGATCCCGGTGCTCGTGCGCCTGTCCGGAATCCCGGAGGACACGAAGGTCAATGCCATCACGCGCGAGCAGCGGCACAAGCTCGTGGAGCTGTTTAAGCATTTTCCGGTCTCCGTGTGCGGTACGCGCCCGATCAGTGAGGCGATCATTACCTCCGGCGGCGTGTCGGTCAAGGAGATCAATCCCCGCACCATGGCATCCAAGCTGATGCCGGGGCTGTATTTTGCCGGCGAGGTGCTCGATCTGGACGCCTACACCGGCGGCTATAACCTGCAGATCGCGTGGAGCACCGGCTATGTGGCCGGAAACGCTGTCTGCACATAACGAAGAAAGGAAACGAACGTTTTGGATACTCATATTACCGTTGCCATTGATGGCCCTTCCGGTGCCGGAAAAAGTACGATCGCCCGCGCGGCTGCGCGCCGCTTCGGTCTGATCTATGTGGACACCGGTGCGATCTACCGCACCGTCGGTCTTGCCGGAGAGCGCGCCGGCGTGAACTGCTCGGATGCCGATGCCATGCAGGCGCTGCTGCCGACGCTGCGCATCGAGCTCGTGTATGATGCGGCGGGGGAGCAGCGGATGCTGCTCAACGGCGAGGACGTTTCGGAAACGATCCGTCTGCCGGAGGTGTCGCTGCTTGCCTCGCGCGTGTCGGCGCTGCCGGTCGTGCGCGCGTTCCTGCTCGATATGCAGCGCAGCCTTGCTCTGGTGGCGGATCTGCCCCTGCCGGATGAAACCACCGTTTACCCCGGCCATGAAAGCTTTACCACCCTTGGCCAGGAACGCCGGTCCAACCCATATCTGATGGGAGAAGTATTTTAAGATAGGTAGGAGTTAGGAGGGAGGAGTTAGGAGTTAAGCGGCGGCCTAAAAGTTTGCGGTATACCTGCAATGCGCCGGGTACTGTTTTGGCAGTATTGGCATAAGCGGGATTACAACAGGCTCGGCTCCGCGCTAACTCCTCCCTCCAATTCGGGGGTTCTTATGCAAATTGTATTGCGCGGTGCGGCAGCTGGGTATGAGGCCGAGCATACCGCACGCATCTTTTACCCGGCGGCGGAGCTGAGCCAGACCCTGCCGGACGATACCGCAGACCTTGTGCTGGCTGTGGCTCACAGGCATCTGCTGCTGGTTCTGGTGCGGCAGAACGGCACAACCACCTGGGTGCAGCAGCGCCCGCCCCAGGGGGATGCCCGCACGCAGGAGTATGCTCTGTGCCGCATGCTGTACACCATGCTGTGCGGCGTTACCGGTATCCGCCCGCCCTGGGGCATGATGACCGGCGTGCGCCCGGTGCGCATTATCCATGACCTGCGCGCCGAGGGCAAAACCGAAGAAGAAATCGAACAGCGCTTTTTGCAGCATTTTGACTGCACGCCGCGCCGTTTTGCCATGGCCAAAAGTATTGCGGACCTGCAGCGCCCGGTGCTGGAGCGCGCTCAGCCGATGGATTGCAGTGTGTACGCGGGCATTCCGTTCTGCCCGTCCCGCTGCAGCTATTGCAGCTTTGTTTCCCGCACGGTGGGGGATAAATCCAGCCGTGCGCTGGTGGCCCCCTACGTGGACTGCCTGTGCAAGGAGCTTGCCGCTACCCGCGCTGCTGCGGACGCCGCACACCTCAGCATCAAAACGCTGTATATCGGCGGCGGCACCCCCACCAGCGTCAACGCGCAGCAGCTGCGCCAGCTGATGGGCACCATGGCCGAGCAGTTTGACCTGCCCGCCCTGGAAGAGTTTACCGTGGAAGCGGGCCGCCCTGACTGTACCGACGAAGAAAAACTGCGCATCATCAAAGAATACGGCGCAACCCGCATTTCCATCAACCCGCAGACATTCTCGGATGAAGTGCTGCGCAACATTGGCCGCCGCCACACGGCGCAGGATATCCTGGATTGTTACCGGACCGCCCGCCGCGTGGGGCATGATAACATCAACATGGACTTGATCGCGGGTCTGCCGGGGGATACGGTGGAAGGCTTCCGCCATAGCCTGCAGACGGCCATTGACTTGGACCCGGAAAATATCACCGTGCATACCCTCACGCTGAAACGGGCGTCCAACCTGGTGGTGGAGCACCGCGCTGCGGATTATGCCGATGTGGCCGCTATGGTGGAAAGCTGCGAGCTGCTGGAAAAAGCCGGTTACCGCCCCTACTACCTGTACCGCCAAAAAGGCACCCTGCAAAACCTGGAAAATGTGGGCTGGTGCAAGCCGGGGTACGAGTGCCTGTATAATATCTATATCATGGAGGAAGTCCACACCATTCTTTCTGCCGGTGCGGGCGGTTCTACAAAGCTGGTGGCCCCCGGTGCACGTCACGGCAAGATCGAGCGTATCTTTAATTATAAGTACCCGACAGAATATATCGACCGTTTTGACACGATCCTTGCACGCAAGGAAGGAGTGAAACAGTTCTATGACCAATATCCCAGCTGTGGTGAATCCGCGCGCCCCCAAGCGCATGGTGGGGTGTGAGCTGCTCAACCTTGCTGCGCACAACCCGGCTGATTTGGTGCAGCTGAGCGAACAGCAGTACCAGAGCCGCATTGATGCCGCCGCGGCCTATGTTCTGGCATCCGGCCGCCGTATTGTCATGCTGACGGGGCCTTCCGCTGCGGGCAAAACCACCAGCGCCAACAAGTTGGCCGCCGCCATGCGCAGCAAAGGCGTGCGCAGCCGGGTATTGAGCCTGGACGACTTTTTTGTGGGCGAGGGCCGCTACCCCAAACAGCCGGATGGCCGGGATGATTACGAATGCGTGGAAGCGCTGGATATCCCGCTGGTGCAGCACTGCCTGCAGCAGCTGGCCCAGACCGGCGTGTGCGATGCGCCGATCTTTGACTTTATGACCCAGCTGCCCGCCCCGCAGACCCAGCACATCGACTGCACCGACGGTGTGGTGGTTGTGGAGGGACTGCACGCCTTTAACCCCATCCTGACCGAGACTTTGCCGCAGGATGCTGTGCTGAATATTTACGCCAGCCTGCGGGAAGAATATGCCGGACCGGACGGTGCGCGGCTGATCGCCACCCGCGATGTTCGCCTTGCCCGCCGCATTACGCGGGACTGGCGGTTCCGCGGGCATGATGCCGATTTTACCATCGGCCTGTGGCCCCATGTCTGTAAGGCAGAGGACCAGTATATCAAGACGTTCAAGAATCGGGCGAACCTTGTGCTGGATACTTCATTCAGCTGCGAGGTGGGGATTTGGGAATATTATATTGACCAGCTGACGGCCAGCGCCAATGCGGGCCGCATGGCAGACCTGCGCAGCCGGTTTGCGCATTTTGTACCCATTAATGCCGCGCTGATCCCACAGAAAAGCATGCTGCGGGAGTTCATTGGAGCTGAAAACCAATAAAACTTCCTGTTACGTCCAAATGTTTACGATTTGGACATAATTCTTTGCGCCACAAGATTGAAAACCAGGCAATGATACGGTATAATAAGCCTTACAGGGAAAAGCCGTGAAATCGAAAATAATAAATTTTTACGGTTTTTCATTCCACCCGGCCGGGCTGCGCAGCTGTGGCGCAGTGCCCTGCCGGGGCCAGATGATAACGAGGTGTTACATTATGTTTGAACTGGATATCAATAAGATCAAAGAACAGAGCATGCAGTTTGTGGATACCGCTTACAAGGCAGCCATGGATATTGCAGATAAGGGCAAGAACCAGCTGGATCTGGCATCCCAGCAGAACCGCCTGGCCAAGGCACAGCGCCAGCTGGGCGCACTGGTTTATAGCCTGCATAAGGCAGAAGAGGAAAACCAGCCCCTGGTGGATAAATATATCGAGAACATTGCCGAAATCGAAAAGGCAATTGAGGAAATCAAGGCCCGCATGACCCCCGATGAGGCCGCTGCCGCTGAAGCTGCCGAGGCTGAGCAGGAGGCTGAGGACCCCAACGATCCCACCACTTACCACGATGACCCCGCCGGCCTGACCCCCGAGGAGGAGCAGGCTCTGGCCGATGCGGCTGACCGCCCGCGCGGTGAGACCAAAGAGTGCCCCGTCTGCCATGCAGATGTGGATGCAGACGCACTGTTCTGCAACCATTGCGGCGCACAGCTGTAAACAGGTAACTTGGCTGTCAAACAGCAACTTGTATTGTTTCCTTGACAAAACGGTAGAATGAGAGGTATGATGTTGCCTGTTGTTTTTTCAAGCGGACCCTGGTACATCCTGGGCAGGCAGCATTGCAGCATGCATGGAATATCCGCACAACCGCCCGTACACGGCAGATGATCTTGTCCGCATTATCACCCTTTTGCGGGATCCGGTCAACGGCTGTCCGTGGGAAAAAGTTCAGACCCATACATCGATCCGGATGAACTTCCTGGAAGAAGCGTATGAGGCTGTGGACGCATTGGACCTGGATGACCCGGTGCTGATGTGTGAAGAGCTGGGCGATGTGCTGATGCAGGTTGCTTTCCATACCTGCATGGAACAGGAAACCGGCCGCTTTACCTGGGAACAGGTCTGCGATGGCGTATGCCAAAAGCTGATTGAGCGGCACCCAAATATTTTTGGCACCCAACCAGGTTACGAAGGTATAACGGACTGGGATGCGCTCAAAAATAAAGAAAAGGGCCGCCGCACCCTGGCCGATGACCTGGAAAGTGTGCCCCGTGCCATGCCCGCGCTGATGCGCGCGGCCAAGCTGCAAAAGCGCGCCGCACGCCATGGCGCAGCCCTGCAGGGGGCCGATGCTGCAGCCTTGGCAGACGCGGCGGAGAACCTGCAAACGGCGCAGCCCGCCAGCGCGCAGGCAGAACAGGCTGTGGGCGAACTGTTGTTTGCCGCCGCCAATCTGGCCCGGCAGGCAGGGGTAGACCCCGAACAGGCGTTGCAAAAAGCCAACGAGGCATTTTGTACAGCGGCCGGGCCGGTAGCCTGAAAAGGCAAAAAAACGCAATTTATTTAATTTGGAGGTATATAACAAATGACCAAAGTTGAACTGATCGCATCCGTTGCCGCTGAAGCTGGCATGAGCAAGAAAGACGCCGAAAAGGCTGTCAACGCAGCACTGGCTGCTATCACCGAAGAGCTGAAGAACGGCGGCAAAGTTTCGCTGGTTGGCTTTGGCACCTTTGAAGTCCGCGAGCGCCCGGAACGCCAGGGCCGCAACCCGCAGACCAAAGAGCCCATGACCATTGCTGCTTCCAAGCTGCCCGCATTCAAGGCTGGCAAGGCACTGAAGGACGCTGTGCAGTAATCTGTTCAGGCGTCAGATACGCTCTGAATGAAAAAGCCCGCCGCACCCAAACGCGGCGGGCTTTTATGATATAGGCAGCGCCGCATGATTCCCGCCTGGTGGCTGGAGTACCGCTGCCATAGAGATGAGGATGAACCATGAGACTGGATAAATACCTGAAAGTCAGCCGCCTGATCAAGCGCCGCACCTTGGCCAATGATGTGGCCGATGCGGGCCGCGTGATCGTGAACGACAAACCCGCCAAAGCAAGCTATGCCGTAAAGATCGGCGATGTGATCGAGATTACCTTCGGCAACCGCCCCGTCAAGGTGCGGGTGCTTTCTATTGATGAACCCAAGGGCAAGGATGTTGCCCGCGAGCTGTTTGAGATCCTGGAAGGCTGAGAAAAACCAGGGCGGGGGAGTTCTAACCGCGCGGTGTGCGGCATATGGTATAGGGTAAGCAACAACTGCTGCCGGAGGAAACCGCCATGCCAGAACTGACCAGCCCGCACCCGATTGGGGAACATGCCCCCCAGCAATCCGACCTGCCTGCTCCGCCGCGCGCCCATGCCCTGACGCTGGAAAACCGCGCCCGGCTGACGGTAACCGGTGTGACCCGTATTGTGAGCTGTGATGAACTGGGCGCAACGCTGCAAACTCCGCTGGGGGATCTGACCATCGGTGGGCAAGGAATGCAGGTCAGCGAGCTTTCGGTTCGCACGGGGGAAGTGCATATCTCCGGCCAGATCGAATATTTGCAGTATACCGAGAACCAGCAGAGCAAAAAACAGAGCGGTGGGCTGCTGGCCCGCCTGCTGCGTTGATGGTGCCATCGCCGCCGTTGTGGGCAGTGCTGGGCGATGTGCTGCTTTGTCTTGGGGCGGGCCTGCTGCTTGGCGCTGTACGGGATGGGGCGACCCTTGCCTTTGGCAGCGGCCCGGTGCGCTGCTTTGTGTGGGATGTGCTGGCCTTTGCTGCCGCAGCCTTTGTCTGCTGCGGCTTCGCGGCGGGAGCTTCGGCCACCGGAGCGGCGCGCTGGTATATGGCCGCCGCCATGGGGCTGGGGGCACTGTGCTGGCGGTGGTGCGTTTCCCACGCGGTGCACAGGGCGCTGCGCGGCACGGTGTTTGTTCTGGTCTGGCCGCTGCGCTTTGCGGCGGACTATGCGGTACACCCGTTCAAACAGCGGCTGCTGGCCCGGATCAGAAAGATTCGGCACGCCCGGCGGCACAACGCACAAGATTCATGCAAGAAAAGCGGAAAAAAGCCGAAAAATGTGTTGCAAAACAAGCACACAATATTATATAATTAAACTGTATTTAAGTATGCCTGCATAAGACCTTCTTGTGCGGGCAGGCGGTACAATGGTTTGCACACAACGGCATTTTGATACCTGCCCGGAAGGAGGCGCTGCCGCATGAACCAACACAAAAGCATTGCGCGGCGTTTGCTTCCCTTGGCTGTGGCGGCACTGTTTTGTTCTTTGTTTTTTACTTTGATCCAGTGCCAGATCACCATCGGCTCCAAACAGCAGGAACTCGCCGCGGTGCGCGAACAGCTCAGCGCCCAGCAGGCCCAAAACGAAGAGCTGGGACGCGCATTGGCCGATGGCAAAGACGCGATTATTGAACGCAGCGCCCGCGCCGATGGCTATGCCAAGCCCAATGAGCGCATTTGGGTGGATCTGAGCGGCAAGTAACAGCATTACGCCGGATTACCATGCCAGGTACAATGGAAGATGCAAAAGGCTGGCTTCTGTTTTTTGCGGACTCAACCAGCCTTTAACAGTGCAGGCCTTGCCTGCAAGGCATACAAGCGGAATCTGAAAGCAAAGGTTCCATCAATAACGATACCCGGCAGTTTTGCCGGGCAGCAAAGGGGTATTATAGTTTTGGCATTACAGGTTGGAGACATCTTGGAAGGCAAAGTTACCGGCATTAAGCCGTTTGGCGCCTTCGTTGCCCTGCCGGAAAGCAAAACCGGCCTTGTTCACATTTCTGAGGTAAGCTATGAGTTTGTGCAGGACCTTGCTACCGTGCTGGAAGCTGGCCAGACCGTTAAGGTTAAGGTCATCTCCATCGCGCCGGATGGCAAGATTGCACTGTCCATCAAGCAGACCCAGCCCGCACCGGAGCGCGCACCCCGCGCGCCCCGCAGCCCGCGCCCCCAAGGGCAGCAGGGCAGTAACGGTGGTGCACGCCCGGCTGGCGGCCGTCCGCCCCGCCGCGAAGCAGCCCCCCGTGTCTGGCAGCCCAAACCCTCGCAGCCCCAGGGCGACCTGAGCTTTGAGGATATGATGGCACGCTATAAGACCCAGAGCGAAGAAAAAATTGCGGATCTCAAGCGCGTTACCGAGAATCATCGCGGTGGGTATTCCCGCCGCCGTGGCTGATTTCTGCAGCGTACGCCAACCGCAACGCCCATAAGATGCAGGCTCTGCTTGGCAGGGCCTTTTTTGGGTTATGTAACGGCATAATCTAATTTTTATCCCGCGGGGCTGACCCAATATGCCCGGCCCCGCATATCCGGCTGCGCCATGCACAGCCCCAGAAAGGACACACTATGCCCAACATGTATACTTTGGTGGCTCCCTGCTTTTTTGGCACCGAGCATACCCTTTCCTTTGAAGTCAAACGCCTTGGTGCGCAGAACGTAAAGGTGACGGATGGCCGCGTGGCGTTTGAGGGTGATGCCGCCATGATCGCCGCAGCAAACCTGAACCTGCGCACCGCCGAGCGCGTGCTGCTGTTGCTGAAAATCTTCCCCGCCGCAACTTTTGATGAACTGTTCGACGGCGTTTACTCTATCCCGTGGGAGGAGCTGATCCCGGTGGATGCCCAGTTCCCGGTCAAGGGTTCCAGCCTGTCCAGCCAGCTTTCCAGCGTACCTGCCTGCCAGAGCATTGTCAAAAAGGCAATCGTTAAGCGGCTGCAGTACGGCCACAAAACCACCACTCTGCCGGAAACCGGTGCTTTGTACAAAATCCGCTTTGCCCTGCGTAAAAACGTGGTGGAAGTGATGCTGGATACCTCCGGCGACGGCTTGCATAAGCGCGGTTATCGCAAAAACGCCACGCTGGCCCCCATCAAGGAAACGCTGGCCGCTACCATTGCCGATGTCGGTTTTGTCCGGCGCGACAGCACTGTGCAGGATCCTTTCTGCGGTTCCGGTACGCTGGTGATCGAAGCAGCCCAGAAAGCACTGAACATCGCCCCCGGCCTGCGCCGCCGCTTTGCCGCCGAGCACTATGACTTTGTGCCCGCTGCCGTTTGGGCGGAGGAGCGCCAGAAAGCGCTGGCGGCTTCCCGCCTGGATGCCGGGTTCGAGGGCTTTGGCTTTGATATTGACCCCAACGCTGTGGCGCTGGCCAACGCCAACGCCAAGCTGGCCGGGGTGGGGGATCGCTGCCGCTTTGAGGTGGCAGACGTAAAAGACTTTGCCCCGCGCCCCAGCTCCATCATCCTGACCAACCCGCCTTACGGCGAGCGCCTGGGCGATGCCGCCGAAGCCGCCGCCCTGGCCCGCACCCTGGGCCAGGTGTGGCAGGCAAGCCCCACCGCAGGATTGTATGCCATTACGGCGGATGCTGATTTTGAAGCCCACTTTGGCAAAAAGGCCGCCAAGCGCCGCAAAATTTATAACGGCATGATCCCCTGCCAGATTTATATGTACTTTGACCGCCCGGTCAAACCGGTAAGGAAGTGAGGCTGCGATGCAGGATCTGAAACTGGCAGTTCTGATCGATGCGGATAACATCAGCCCCAAATATGTAAAGGTGATTTTGGATGAAGCTGCGTCCTTTGGCGTGGCGGCCTGCAAACGTATTTACGGCGATTGGTCTGATGCCCGCCTGAAAAGCTGGAAGGATGTGCTGCTGAACAACTCCATCATTCCCATCCAGCAGTATAGCTACACCACCGGCAAAAATGCAACCGACAGCGCCATGATCATTGACGCCATGGATCTGCTGTATGCGGGCAATGTGGATGGCTTTTGCATCGTTTCGTCCGATTCGGACTTTACCCGCCTTGCCGCCCGCCTGCGCGAAGCCGGCAAGCTGGTCATCGGCATGGGCGAAAGCAAGGCACTTGGTCCCTTTGTGAAAGCCTGCGACCAGTTCAAGTACCTTGACCTGATTTTGGAGCATGGTGGAAGCGAGGATGCCAGCGCGGATTCCACCGCTGCCGCCGAAGCCGCCGCCCAGGTTGGCGCGGGGGACGATACCGCCATCAACCGCGATTCCATCTGCCGCCTGGTCTGCGATATGATCGACGAGATGGACGATGGCACCGGCTGGGTGCGAACCTCCCGCGTGGGAGACCAGCTCATCAAGCGCTACCCGGACTTCGACGTGCGAAACTTCGGCTCCAAGAGCTTGAACAAGTTCTTAGCGTCCCTGCCGGAACTGGAAGTCGAGGAGCGCATCCTCGCCAACGGAAACCCCATCCAGTTTGTCCACGTCAAGCCCACCCCGAAACCCGCCAAGAAACCGCCCCAGCGCCGCACCGTAAAGCGCACAACGCGGAAGAAAAAACAGTGAAAGAAGCAGCCCCCTGAACGTATCGCGTTCAGGGGGCATTTTTCTATTCCGCAGGCAGTAAATACGACGTGCTCACCCAGCCGAAATGGGGCATCCCATACAGCGGATCATACCGCACCAGTGCCCAGCCGGGGGCAGCGCTGGCGTACCCATACACCCGTAGCGTGCTGGAAGATATCCGGTCGATGATATCATATTCCGTCCCTGGCCCGGTGCGCAGATTCAAACGGTTGCTGCTATCGGCGTCCGCCCGAAAATACACGGTATCCGTCCGCGTGGGCCGCGCATCCGGAGCGACGATATCCCCGGGCAGCGTATCCAGCGGGTCGGGCTTTGCCACACCGGGAATTGTGTACTCGTGCCAGCCGTCGTTCTGCTTGACCCAGGCTGTGCCGCCGTCCCACACAAGACCGTCATAGGTGCAGGGGACAAACTCAGCCCCGCTGCCATCCAACAGGCCAAACTGACCATCCCGGCACACGACCGCATAGCCGTTCAACAGCGGTGCGGTGCGGGCGGCGGTCAGCGGTGTGTCGGAGTAAATGTCAAAATCGTACACGGCATCATAGCATAAGCCTGTCGCCTCGCGGCCCGTTGTGTCGAGATATACCCAGCGGCCATCCCGTTGGGCAGGGGCCAGCGGTGCGTCAAAGAAGAAATCAGCCGCGCTGTATGTGCAGTCATTAGCCGCTGTGCCGTTCTTGTCCCGATACACATAGACCCCGTCGCTGACGAAATTGTACCAATCGTCGCTCTCGTGGGTGGTCGTGCCGCTGACCGTGGGTACGATGCCGTCGGCGCGGCCGCTGTACAGGCATAGGGCCTCGTCGGTGGGGGCGGCGAACTCGCCGGGACCGATGCTGCCCGCGTAGACGTACACGCTGGCATCCTGCAAATAGACAAACATCCGATAGCCGCCGCCGTCGTGGGCGTCGCAGAGCACGCCGTCGCCGGCCTCCTTCAGCTGGGCGTTCAACTGCTCTTGCAGCGGCTCGATTTCCTCCCAGGTCATGCCGTCTGTGTAACCATGCCAGTGATGGGCGTTCCAGCCGCATTCAAACAGCGGGTACGGTGCGCGGCAGGGAAGAACCTCGGTGCCATCGCTGCGCATCAGGCCCCATTTGCCGTCCCTGCACATGGTATAGTAGTCGGTATCAGGATAGGTCTGGAACTCTCGCACATAGGCAATGAGCCGGATGTCGTCGTAGTCCGGCACGGGCGCATCGGTCGGGATAAGACCCTGGGGCGCTGCCGCGGCCCAGGCGGTTTCCGCAGTTTCCGAGGACTGTGCCGTGTCGGGCGTTTCGGGCGCGGCGGTGGGCTGCACGGTTGGCACATCCGCCCCGGCGGCACAGCCTGTCAGCAGCAAAGCGGATAACAGGGGAGACAAAACTTTTTTCACGACATTCACCGCCTTTTTTTCTTTTTTCTTTAGTATAGCACAAGCGCCCCACACCGGGAAATACAGTGCAGGGCGCTTGTGCAAATTTTACAAATATTACAAAATTATTCGTAGGTACGCCGCCCGGCGAACACGCACAAGGGGCGCTTGGCCTTGCCCATGCCCATCAGCTGCACGGCGGCGGCCAGGGTGGCCCCGGCGCTGGTGCAGGCGGGGACACCGTCAAAGAACAGTACCTCCCGCGCGGCGCGCTCGGCG
>ERZ825137.5601-NODE-5601-length-11520-cov-9.581771_pt1 | contig 11520 bp, 8 predicted proteins | sample MGYA00519873_ERZ825137 | MGnify/ENA primary metagenome ERZ825137 (study PRJEB31778, sample SAMEA3449190) | human gut metagenome | biome: human gut; feature: human-associated habitat; material: faeces | place: United Kingdom | collected 2010/2012 ... | reverse complement strand
TGCTCCAGGGCGGTCAGCTTGTTGTTTTCCTCCAGCCAGGTGCGGAAGGCGGTCAGCGGACGGCCCTGCCGGTCAAAGGGCAGGTAACCGTGCATCATCGCCGAGACCCCCAGGGCGCCCACCGTCCGCAGCGGTTCGCCGAAGGCCGCTTCATAGTTGCGGGCCAGATCGCGGAAGGCGTGCTGTACGCCGGTCCAGACCTCGTCGAGATGGTAGGTCCAGTACCCGCCTTCAAAACGGTTCTGCCAGTCGTGGGCGCCGGACGCCAGCACGGTGCCGTCCGGCCCGGCCAGCACCGCCTTGATGCGGGTCGAGCCGAATTCAATACCGAGTGCGCACTGTCTGAGGTCGAGCATGGTATCACTCCTTGCCAAATTCTGTCTGTTTTGTATGCGGGCATTCTGCCGCCAGTATCGTGCTTTTATTATAACAGACAGCGCGGCCGCCGACCAGTGCCTGCTGTTTTAAAAGGTGGATTTTTGTTCAAAAAAATCGCGGTCAGTCCTGCCGGGCTTCTGCGGGCGGGGCGCTGTGGCTTATCTGCACTCCTTCTTCATAGCGGAATAGCCGATCAGCACCGTCCAGACATAAGCGCAGGTCTTGGGGATCATCAGCATACCGATCATCGGGATTGCATCGGCCCACAGCACGACCGGGATATAGAAGCCAAAGCTCAGCACGATGGTCAGCCACATCCAGCGGAACGCCCGGTCGTTATGCTCCCTGGCGCTGCGGAAGAACAGCACGATGATCAGAAGGCCCATCAGGGCAAAGGGGATGTTGCGGTAGATGCCCCAGGAAAGCGGGGATTCGGCGCTGAGCCACTGGTTCTGCGGCATCATGCAGAGCACGACGCGAACGGCGGAGAGCAGGTAGATGGAGGCGGTCAGACCGCTTTTGCCCTTGATCTGGTAGCGCTGCCGCCAGACATAGTAGAGCAGCACATAGAAGACGGTCATGGTGACGGAGGTGATCCACTTGCCGAGGCCGAGCGGCACGGTGTAGTTTTCAAGGCCGGTGGTGCACAGCGCCAGCGCGCGGGGGATCAGGTGGAAGGAGTCGCCGGCGCCCAGTACGACGGCCATCAGACCGAACAGGCGGAACTGCTTGCTGCCCTTGCTTCCGCGGATCATCAGAATACCGATGGTGATGACGGACACCAGATAGACGGCGTCAAAGATGGTTTCGATAACAGCCTGCATGATAATTTCCTCTTTTCTGATTTTTGTATGAATCAGTGAATGAGCAAATCCGAAATTATGCACAGATTCCGATAACGGGCGCGCATTGCGCGCCTGCCTGACTCCCTCAGTCACGGCTACGCCGTGCCAGCTCCCTCGAAGAGGGAGCTCATTGTCAGGTTATTTTCCGACTAAGCAATAAGTTGCGCCGTGCCCGTAGGGGCGCGCATTGCGCGCCCGCGTTTTGTGCAGAATTTGCTTTTTGCTCAATTACTGTATGAATGATTATCTCCGGCGGGCGGCAGATACCGCCTTGCCGAAGTTCATGCCGAACAGCAGCGTATGGCCTTTGACCTTCACATGGAAATCTCCTTTGTGAACACTGTTCAGTTTGCGGCTAAGAAAATGCCCGCAGAGGGCTGAGGATTCAATAAAGCGTTCTGCGGACGATCTCCAGCACCGCTGAGGGGTCATAGTCCTGCCGAAGCAGGGCGGAGAGCGTCAGGGAAAACAGCACGTCGGCGAATTTTTCCGGGGTGAACTGATCCGTAAAAGCGTCGGGCCGGATTTTTTCATCCTGCCTGAGCACGTCGCACAGCCCGGAAAGAATGTGATGCCAGGTTTTCTGCATGCGCCGCTTTCCGTCGGGCTTCTCTTTTCCCATGAAGCCGAGGGAATGGAGGGTGAAGAAGCCGGGGTATTGCTCGCCGCCGTAGGCCATGCGCTCGTAAATCCACGTCACGCAAACCTGAACGTCGCGGAACACGGCGTTATTATCCGGGCGGTGAAAGATTTCGCACCAAACGCTTTCCACCGTAGCGCCGACCAAATCCGATTTGGAATCAAAGTAATTGTAAATCGAACCGACCGACACCCCGCAGGCCGCCGCGACCGAGCGGATGCTGATCGCCGACCAGCCCTGCTGCCGGATCATCTCGCGGCTGGTTTTCAGAATCTCCTCTTTGGAGGTCACGATTGTATTCATTGGGGCACCTCAATATGAACAATGTTCACTATCATTATACACAAAGTCTTCCCGATGTCAACAGGGAAAATCAATTTTTTGAAAAAGATGAAAAGGCCGGCTCCGTGCGAAGCCGACCTTTCAAAAAAGATATATGGGAACAGGGAAAATGCGCCGTCTTACGCCGGGGCTTTCGGCAGCTCGGCCGTCTTTTCGGCTGAGCCCTGCGCGATATGCAGCGTGAAGGTGAAGCAGCTTCCCCGTCCGGGCTCGCTGGTGACGCTCATCTCCTCGCCGAGGTGCTTCATAATTTCGTAAGCGATGGCGAGGCCGAGGCCGGTGCCCTTGCTGTGGTGGGATTTATCGACCTTATAGAAGCGGTCGAACACGTGGGGCAGATCCGCCGCGGGGATGCCCACGCCGGTGTCGCGGACGCGGACGCGGACAACGTCGCCCTCCGCGCAGGCGCTCAGCGTGACGACGCCGCCCTCCGGCGTATACTTGAAGGCGTTATCCAGCAGCACGATGAGCACCTGCTGGGTGCGATCCGGATTGCCCCAAACGCTCGGCAGGTCTTCCGGCACGTCGTAGACGAAGGTCTGCTGATAGTCCTCGGCGTAGGCGGAATAGGTCTCGTGGATGAGGTTGAACAGCGGGAGCGGGGCAAAGACGCTTCGGGAGAGCGAGGCCGTGCCGCTTTGCAGGCGGGAGAGCTCCAGCATGTCGTTGACCAGCCGCGACAGGCGCATGGTTTCGCGCAGCACGACGTCATAAATCTGCTGCCGCTGTTCCTCGGTCTTCACCAGACCGTCGCGCAGCGGCTCGATCAGCGCGCGCATGGCGGTCAGCGGCGTGCGCAGCTCGTGGGAGACGTTGGCGACGTAATCGCGGCGGGTCTGCTCCAGCCGCTCGGCGCTGGTCACGTCGGAAACGATGCCGACGCAGCCGGTCACCTCGCCGCTTTGCAGCAGCAGCGGCGAAACGGAGATATGCAGCGCGACGTCGCCCTGCCAAACCGTCTTTTTGACGGCCCGCGCGGAGGAGAGCGCCTGATCGAACATGGCGAACACATCCGGCGCGGCGGCGCGCACATTGTCATCGGTGGATTGAAGGTTCAGCAGGCCGTAGACGGCGGGGTTAATCAGCGTGGTCGCGCCCCTTGCGTCCACGGCGATGATGCCTTCGGAAAGGCCGTTAATCAGGCTTTGCAGCCGGTTGCGCTCCATTTGCAGCGAGGAGATGGTGCTGCCCAGCTCGCTGGAAAGGTAGTTGAGCGCGCGCCCCAATTCGCCGTATTCGTCGTTGGAGCCGTCCTCCGCGCGGGCGGTCAGGTCGCCGCCGGCCATCGTCAGGGCGACGGTGCGCATCCGCGTGATCGGCCGCACCATGCGGGAGGCGAAAAACAGGACGACCGGGAGCATCAGCAGCCCGACCAGCAGCAGCGAGAGCGCCAGCGTGTTGGTGAGCGCCTGCATGCCGCCCATGATCTCGGTCATGGATTGCGCCATGAACACCGCGCCGATGACCTCGTCCATGAATGTGATCGGAACGGCGACGACGACGAGGTTGCCGTTCATCACCTCTTCGGTGGAATCGGTCTCGGGCGCTTTGGCGCTGCCTTCGCTCAGGCCGTTCATCACGCTGGATGACCGGGCGGATTTGCGATGGCTCGCGCCGTCGGAGACGGTCAGATCCTCCATGCTGCCCACGTGCGTGGCGACCTCGCCGGAGAGCACCTGCGGCAGCATGGATTCGCTGAGCTTGGCGGGCAGGCGGCCGACGCGCCGCCCTTCGATCTGCTGGGTGCGGATGAGCGTGTCGCCGCTCGCGTCCACCACCCAGACCGTCGCCTCCCACTGGGAGGTGCTGCGGCCGATGAGCGGCACGAGGTAGGTGGAGGAAAGCTCGCCGCGCAGCGTGCTCTCGATATACCCGGCGATGATCTGCCCCTTGGGGATCAGGTCGCTGATCTTATTGCTGGCGAAAATCTGCGGCGAAACGACCGTGTAAATGCCGGTAATCAGCAGCGCGAAGAGGATCACCGTGCCATAGACCAGCACCAGCACGCGGCGGAAGGAGGCGCTGTGCCGTTTCGGCCTGCCCGCCGTCATGTTTCGACCTCGAACTTATAGCCCACGCCGTAGACGGTGATGATATCCCATTTCTGCCCCATCTCCTCGCAGGTGAGCTTTTGGCGCAGGCGCTTGATGTGGGTATCGACCGTGCGCGTGTCGCCGAAGAAATCATACCCCCAGATGCGGGAGAGGATCTGCTCGCGGTCGAACACGCGGCCGGGGTGGCTGGCCAGCAGATACAGCAGCTCCACCTCGCGCGGGGTGCAGGCGACGCTTTGCCCGGCGAGCTTGACGCTGTAACGCTCGGGCTGGATTTCCAGCGAGCCGTAGGTCAGCGTGGTCAGCTTTTCATCCTGCGCGGTATCCGGCGCGGCGCAGGTGCGGCGCAGAACGGCCTTGATGCGGGAGACGACCTCGCGCGGGCTGAACGGCTTGACGATGTAATCGTCCGCGCCCATTTCGAGCCCCAAAATGCGGTCGATTTCCTCGCCGCGGGCGGTCAGCATGATGATGGGGAGCTGACTGTCCTTGCGGACGGCCTGACAGACCTCCATGCCGGTCATGCCGGGCATCATCTGATCCAGCAGCATCAGATCGTAATGCTCCTTCTTAATCATGTCCAGCGCCTGCCTGCCGTCGTAGGCGGAGTCGTGCAGAAAATCCTCGTTATCCAGATAGAGGGAGAGCGACTGATGAACGATGGGATCATCGTCGCAAATCAGAATACGTATCGTTTTGCTCATGGCGATCACCTCGGAGAAAATATCATCACGATTCTAACCGAAAGCTGTGGCGGCAATGTGAACGGAGGGAAACGAAGAAGGAACTGTCAAACTTAAACCGAACATTTCAAGAAGCAAGTGTCTAAGCATTTTGGAATATGGGGCTTTGCCCCATCGCCCCACCAAAGGGCTTTCCGGTCGCCCTTTGGAAACCTTCGGGCGAAAATACTTAGTTTTTCTTGAAATATCGGTGTTGTTAGCTTGACATCCTGCTTAAAGCACGGGCAGAACGGCCAGACGGATCGCCGCCTCGGCATACGGCACGAGCTCCGCGTCGAAGGCCAGCGCGATGTTCGCGTCGCTCAGGACGATCGGCGGCTGGTCGCAGCTTGCGGCGCGCATGCCCCAGCGCGGCAGCGGCGTCACGCGGGCGGAGAGCGCGACGGAACCGTCCATGCGCTCGATCACGCGGATTTCCTCGGCGCCGACGAGGGCGACGGCAAAATCCATGCCCGCGCTGAGCACGTCGTCGTGCGCGACGGTTTTCGGCGCGTAGACGAAGCGGATCGGGCCGCGGGCGACGCTCACCGCCTGATGGAACGCGGGCAGCTTGCGGACGGCCATCGGCAGCGTCAGCAGAAGCTCGTCGCCATCCTGCCAGTCGCGGTTGAGGGTGACAAAGCCGCCCGCCTGCGCGGGGAGGATGTCGCCGTCCACGGCGACGGTTGCGCCGTTGGCCCATTCGGGGATGCGCAGGTGAATCGGGAACGCGGCTTTTTTGTCGGTGTGCACCGTGATGCGGACGCTGCCGCCCGCCGGGTATTCGTCGGAAACATCGACGCGAACGGACGCATCGGAGAGGCGGTAGCGCACCGAGCACGGCGCGTAGCCCATCGCGCAGAGGCCGTCGTCGCGGGAGACCATCCACTGGCTCTGCACAAAGCGCGGCCATGCGCTCAGCAGCGCGCAGAGCGCGTCGCCATCCTCGAGGCCGAACAGCCCCGCGTCGTCGCCGCTCAGCGGGAAGCGCGCCGCGCGGGAGAGCATCGCCTGATTGGCCTGCTGCATCGGCTGAACGCCGCGCCCATCCGGGGCGAAGGCCGCGTCAACGGTGTTGTACATCAGCGTTTCGAGCTGATCCGCGCCGAATTCGCCGCCGGGGCAGGCGAGAAGCGTCTCCAGCGACGCGGCCAGTTCGCAGGCGCTCACGGCGGAAACGCCGCGGCTCGGGTGCGTGCCGCCCAGCAGGGGATCGGCCGTCACGCCGCCGCCCGCCGCGCCGTGCGCCTTGTTGAGCCGCGCAAGCCCCGCTTCCGGCGCGGAGAGGTGCTTGCCCGAGCCGGTCAGCACGCCGCACAGCGCGCTGGCGCGCAGACCTTCGCACAGGTTCGCGCCGGAGGCGCTGCGCAGCAGATGGTGGGTGTAGCCGGATTCATCCTCGTGCGCGAGCGCGTCGAGCAGCTCCCGCGCGGTGAAGGAGCGGGAGATCGGCGTGCGATAGGGGAAGGCATGGAAGAGCGAGGTGTAATCCGCGCCCTGGCTGACGAGCATCATCAGCACGGAGAGAATCGCCTTCTGTCCGGTGACGTTGTAGAGCAGGACGCCCGCTTCCAGCGTGTCGGCGGTGTGCATCGCGTCCTCCGCAGAGAGGGCGCACACGCGCAGGGTATCGTGCAGATATTTCATGTAGCGCAGCATGAAGGTCAGGAACTGCTTGTCGCCGCTCATCGAGTAGGCGGCGCAGAGCGCGCGAAGCATGCGCCCGCGCGCGGCGAAGGTCTCGCCCGGCGCGCCGAACGAACCATCCTCGCGCTGGCGCTCGACCACGCGGCCGCACAGGCGGAGCGCCTCGCGGCGCAATTCCTCGTCGCCGAGCTGCGCGCCGGTCAGCAGCATGGCTTCCAGCAGCTCGGGCGCGTGCATGCCGCCGCCCAGCGGGCCGCCGAACCACGCGCTCTGCTCCCCGGCCTCGGGGAAGACGGACGCGCAGCGGGAGAGCAGGCCGCCGCGCAGGGCCAAGAGGCGGTCGCGCGTCGCGCCCTGTGCGGAAACCGCGCCGACGGGCAGCGGGGCGAAACGACCCGGCGCGAGCGGCGCACGGGCAAAAAAGGTGCGTGTCAACATAAAAATATCCTCCGATATCAAAATTCTCAAAGAAACCGCGGGGAAAACCCGTGGCGGGAAAAAACCTACATATAGTTTAACGCCGCGCGCGCCCTGCGTCAACAGCGGAAAACGGGCAAACGATTGACTTTTCTGAAAAAATGCTCAGATTGATTGCTTCAAAAGTGTTGAAATTGATGGGGAAATGGGGTACAATCGAAGAAAAAAGAAATACGGAGAGGAGCTTTTTTGATGAGCGATACCGCAAAGAAGCAAGTCCGCAAGCTTAAAATCATAGAGGATGACCCCAATCTTTCCGCGTTTGAGAGCGATTTGAACGAGCGCGTGCGCCATTTCAAGCAGCGCAAAAAGGAGCTGCTCGCGCCGGGGCAGACGCTGACGGAGTTCGCCAGCGGCCACCTGTATTACGGTTTCCACAAGGTCAAGGGCGGCTGGGTTTACCGCGAGTGGGCGCCGGGTGCGACGGCCATGCACCTGATCGGCGAGTTTAACAACTGGGACAGAACAAGCCACCCGATGAAGGCGGTGGGCGACGGCAACTGGGAGATTATGATCCCCGGCGTCCGTACCCTCAGGCACCGCAGCAAGGTGAAGGTTGCCGTCACCAGTGCGCGCGGCACGGAAGACCGCATCCCGCTCTACGCCACCTACGTCGTGCAGGATGAAAAGACGCACAATTTCAGCGCCGCCATCTGGAACCCGCGCAAGGAATTTGAGTGGACGGACGGCAAATTCAGGCCGAAGAAGAACGTGCCGCCGCTGATTTACGAGGCGCACGTCGGCATGGCGACCGAGGAAGAGCGCGTGGGCACGTATCTGGAGTTCATGCGCGATATTCTGCCCCGCATCAAGAAGGACGGCTACAACACCGTGCAGCTCATGGCCGTGATGGAGCATCCGTATTATGCGTCGTTCGGCTATCAGGTCAGCAACTTCTTCGCGGCCTCCTCGTGGTACGGCACGCCGGACGACCTCAAGGCGCTGATTAACGAGGCGCACGCGATGGGGCTGAGCGTCCTGCTCGATCTGGTGCACTCCCACGCAGTCAAGAATACCGCCGAGGGCATCAACGGCTTTGACGGGCGCGACGATCAATTCTTCAAGGACGGCGGCGCGGGCGATCACCCGGCGTGGGGCAGCAAGGTGTTTGACTACGGCAAGAACGGCGTGGTGCACTTTTTGCTCTCCAACGTGCGCTTCTGGCTGGAGGAATACCATTTCGACGGCTTCCGCTTTGACGGCGTGACCAGCATGATCTATCTGGATCACGGGCTGGGCAGCGCGTTCACCGATTACCGGCAGTATTTCTCCATGAACACGGACGTGCAGGCCGTCGCCTATTTGCAGCTCGCGGCGGAACTGACGCACGAATTCAAGCGCGGCGCGCTCTGCGTGGCCGAGGAGATGAGCGGCATGCCGGGCATGTGCCTGCCGGTCAAGGACGGCGGCATCGGGTTTGATTACCGCCTGAGCATGGGTCTGCCGGATTTCTTCATCAAGACCATCAAGGAGAAGCAGGACGGGCAATGGAACATCGGCCGCCTGTACTACGAGCTGATTTCCCGCCGCCCCGGCGAAAAGAACATCGCCTACTGCGAGAGCCACGATCAGGCGCTCGTGGGCGACAAGACGCTGATGTTCCGCCTGGCCGACAAGGAAATGTACTGGGGCATGAACCGCGGCTATGAAAACATGGTCGTCGAGCGCGCCGTCGCCCTGCACAAGATGATCCGGCTGGTGACGATCGCGGCGGGCGGCGAAGGCTATCTCAACTTCATGGGCAACGAGTTCGGCCACCCGGAATGGATTGATTTCCCGCGCGAGGGCAACGGCTGGAGCTTCGCCCACGCGCGCAGGCTGTGGAGCCTCGCGGAGAACGGCTATCTGCGCTATGAGCTGCTGGGCAACTTCGACAAGGCCATGATTGCGCTGATCCGCAAATACGACGTGCTGGAGGGCGGCATGCCGCGCTGCCTGCGCCAGCACGAGGACGATCAGATTCTCGCCTTTGAGAAGAAGGGCTGCGTCTTCGTGTTCAACTTCCACCCGACGCGCTCGCAGACGGGGCTGTTTGTGCCCGTGCCGGAAAAGGGCGACTATCAGGTGATCCTCTCCACGGACGACAAGACGTTCGGCGGCTACCAGAACATCGACAAATCCGTTGTCTACCACACGTGGGCGCATGACCCGCAGATGGGCGACGGCTTTGTGATCTACCTGCCCGCGCGCACGGCGGTTGTGCTGCGCAGGGTGGAGAAGAAGGATTGACAAACGCTTCCCGGCGTGGCAAACTAAGGATAACGTGCAGCCTCCTCGGCCTCGTCGGGGAGGCTGCTTCTATCCGGCAGAGCAAAAGGAGCGGAAAACATGGGCGAGCAGAGACATTATCGAAGACCGTCGCAGCATAAACGCAGGCCGCCTCAGACCGTCATGCCCTGCGGGTCTGAAGATACGCCTGAGCGTCAGAGCGAACACAGGGCGGAGACGGAGAAACAGCCGCCCCGACAGCCGCGCAAAAGGCTGGTGCAGAAGCCGACCCCCAAGCCGCGGCAAAACCCGCCTGAGCAATGGGCGAAATGGCGCGGACAGGCGCTGGATTCGGCGAAGCAATGCGCGAAACGCGGCGCAAAGCGAGCCGAGCGCGGTCTGCTTCAGGCGCAGCTTGCGGTGACGCGCGCCAAACGCAGAGCGGAGCGGCGGAAACAGAAAAAGCAGGCGGAGCAGGACAGCTATCTCGGCGCGTTTTCCGTCGGCGGGCGGAAGGGGCGGAAAACGCGCCGCCTGAACCCGCGCTACGCGGTGATGGCCGGCCTTTTCTGCGTGGCGATCTGGAGCGCGGCGCAGTTGATTGGCTTTGGGGCGCGCTATGTGCAGACGAGGCGGCTTGAAAAGCAGCTTTCCGCGATGCACAGCGAGGCCTTTGCGGTATACGGGCAGGAGACGCAGGCGGAGGACATGCTGGAGGAAACGCCCGCGGAAACGGCGACACCCATGCCGACCGAAGCGCCCGCGCCGACGCTAACCCCCGCGCAGGAGACGCGGCAGACGGTCACGCCCGTGCCGGAAACCGTCAAAACCACGCAATATCAGCGCATGGGCGGCACGCCGCTTGCGCAGATGGAGGCGCTGCACGCGCAGAACACGGATCTGGTCGCGTGGCTCACGATTGACAACGTGCTCGACCTGCCCGTGGTCTATCGCGACAACAGCTATTACCTCACCCACGATTTCGCGAAGAACAAATCGACGGCGGGCACGATCTTCCTTGACGAAAACCACCCGATGACGGAAAAGACGCAGAACCTGCTGCTGCACGGCCACAACATGAAGGACGGCACGATGTTCGGCAGGCTGACGCAGTACGAAAAGAGCATCGACTACCTGAAGGCGCATCCGTTCGTCGATTTCAGCACGCTTTGGCATCAGGAGCGATACGTCATCTTTGCGGTGGTGGACGTTTCGCTGGATACGAGCAGCGAGAATTTTCTGGATTACTTCGCGCATCCCCGGTTTTCCAGCGACGCGGAATTTGCCAGCTACATCCGCCGCGCGGAGCTGGCCTCGATGTACGCCATACCGATGGATGTGAAGCCGTCCGACGCGCTGCTGACGCTCTCCACTTGTTTGGAGGAAAACCGGCTGGTCGTCATCGCCCGACGGCAGCGCGACGGGGAGAGCAAGGCCAGCCTGCGGGAGACCGTCAACATGGCGGTGCGCCAGTGACAGCCTGAAAGGAGCAAACACATGGAAAACGGGATTCGATTTGACCTTGAATATGAAACGATGCCGTGGCACCGCGTGGACGCGGTGGTTTTTGACATCGGCAACATTTTGATTCGATACGCGCCGAAGGACTTTTTGGAGCAGCTCTTCCCCGGCGACGCGCAGAAGCAGCAGGACATGCTCGCGCGCGTCTACAACGGGCCGTATTGGGAGCGGTTTGACCGGGGCGAAATGGAATATGCCGAGGCGGCGCGCAGGCTGGCCGGGCAGTTCGGCGGGGACGAGGCGGAATACATGCGCGCGCTCACCGGCTGGATCGAGCTGAAAACGCCGATTGACGAGGGATTCCGCGCCGCGCAGCGCTGCCGCCGGGCGGGCAAGCGGCTCTATCTGCTGAGCAACTACCCGCGCGAGGGCTATTTGCGGATGCGCGAAAAATTTGCGGATCGCTTCGGCGAGCTGTTTGACGGCGGCGTGATTTCCTACGCCTGCCATCTGGTCAAGCCGGAAAAGGCGATTTATGAGAAGCTGATCGCGGACTGCGGCCTCGATCCGGCGCATACGCTGTTTATCGACGACACCCTGCCCAATGTGGAGGCCGCGATGAAAATGGGGATCAACGGCTTTCACATGCATGAAAAAGGCATGATGGATCGTTTCTTTCTGTGAGAAACGTCAGACTGTAGACAAAAAGCTATTCTCCCCCGAAGGGGGAGAATAGCCCTTTCCGC
>ERZ825137.5599-NODE-5599-length-11522-cov-2.981425_pt1 | contig 11522 bp, 8 predicted proteins | sample MGYA00519873_ERZ825137 | MGnify/ENA primary metagenome ERZ825137 (study PRJEB31778, sample SAMEA3449190) | human gut metagenome | biome: human gut; feature: human-associated habitat; material: faeces | place: United Kingdom | collected 2010/2012 ... | reverse complement strand
TGGCGTGATAAGTCCCCCGGTGGAGTGCGCCATCAACAGTATCTTTTTATTTCCTTCCGAACGGATGGTTGCCAGTGCCGTATCGATATCAGCAAAATATTCCGTCAGGCTTTTGCAGTAGAACGGGGTTTGGTTCGGCAGGATGGAACGGCCGTACTTCCTGAGATCCATCGCATAGAAGTTGTAGCCATGTGCATTCACGCTGTCTCCCAATTGCTTCTGAAAGAAATAATCGTTGTAACCATGAATGTATAGAACCGCTTTCTTTACATCCGGCAGTTGCGGCTTTTTTACAAGCGTGCAGACAACTTTCCCTTCATAGTCATCCGGCATCTGAAAAGTACGGCGCACGTAATCATCACCGAGCACGTCGGGAACATATTGCGCGTAAATGCTTACTGCAAAGAGAAATACCAGGGAAGTAAGAAGTAACTTGCGTATCATAGCTGCTTTTCTTTTTATAACTATATCTTGTCTACCTTTGTTCAAGAGGCAAAGGTAGGAAACAACTAGTTGAAAAGTGCTTGTATTCTAATCTTTTTCTACCTTATAACTAACTCTTAGTATCTATATTTTTTTTCTTTTGAGCATGCCCAAATTTAATTTCGAGCTAGCATGAATTTAATTTTGAGCTAGCTCAAAATTGATTTTTAGCATTGGCAAAATATTAAAAGCATTTTATGTACAAACTAAAGAGTACCGTCCGGACAAATAAAATAATAAGAGGCAGGCTTTGTTTCATAAAATAAAAGATTTGCGTACTTTTAGAACTTCATTGATAAATGATGCGAAAACAAACTCATTAGTGTTAATTAAACTCCTGTTATTATGATCAAAAGGTGGTTTATTGTTTTGGGAAGTATCCTGATTTTGTTGCCTGTGATTTCTTGTAGCACACGGGATAGTTCAAAGAAAGTTACCGAGAAAACGCTGGATATGATCGATGGAATATCGGACGCGCTGAAAGACCGGGGGGAAGAAACCGGAGAGAAAGCTGCCGATGGTTTAGGAGAAGTAGGAAAAGGCGTCGGGAAATCTTTAAGTAAATTGCTGACGAAGAATGCCGACTCGATAGGGAAAGTTGCCGGGGAGATATTAGGGAAGGGGAGTGCCGGACTTATCGAAGGACTTCAAAATACGTTGTATTCCCCGGTGGAATTTGAGAACGGAAAGCAGAACTTCACGAAGGTTTCCTATCTGGGAGTATCTACGATAGATAAGAATGTCGTGATCTTTACGGATGATGTTATTGAGGTCGATAATCAAGTGGAGGTGGTTTGTTATAACGCAGATAATAAACAGACCCAGGTTTTACAGGCGAGTTTTCCGTATTGTTCGCAGACGTGCGAAATTATACTGAGTTTAAAGGAGTTGAATCTGCTGAAAGAGGCACATCGACGGGTGGTTTCGATCAGACGCATTCAGGAAGAGTCGGTACAAGCCGCTGAATAGTCGTTTGTTTTTTTGTGGAATGAAAGAAATATGTATATTTAAAACTTTGTTAAATCAATAAGGGAAGATAGTTATGAGACGTTTTTATTATCTGTTGCTGGTTAGCTTGTGTTGTGCCGGTTTGTTCGCTAAGACCAGGAAAGCGGTGTATGTAATTGTCGACGGGGTTCCGGCCGATCAGATCGAAAGGCTTCATACGCCGGCCATATTCGATATTGCTTCGAAAGGCGCTTATAGCCGGGCATATACCGGAGGGGAGATAGGCGGATATTCACAGACGGCGACGATCTCGGCCATCGGCTATACCAACCTGCTGACATCGACCTGGTTCAATAAACATAATGTAGGCGGCAACTCCGACCTGCAACCGAATTATAACTACTGGACAATCTTCCGGATAGCCAAAGAGCAACCGGAAGAATATAAAACGGCCGTCTATTCCAGCTGGACGGATAACCGGACTGTCCTGATCGGGGAGGGGAAAAAGGAGACAAACTATCTCAAGATCGACTACGTGAAAGACGGTTACGACCTGGACACCATCCGTTTCCCGAAGAAAGAGAAGGATTTGCATATCTTCGATATAGACGAACAAATCTCGAAAGATGCGGCAGAAGGTATCCGTAAGGATGCGCCCGACCTGAGCTGGGTATATCTGTGGTATACCGACGATGCGGGGCATATTGCCGGCAACGGAGCCTTTTTCGATGAATATGTACGGAAAGCGGACGATCAGGTTGCCCGTATCTGGGAAGCCGTGAAGTATCGCGAGGCCAATTTTGATGAAGAGTGGATGGTCGTAATCACAACCGATCACGGACGCGGAGAGAATGGGCACGGTCACGGGGGACAGTCCTGGCGCGAACGTACTACCTGGGTTTCAACGAATGTGCCGGTAAACAGTCATTTCACATCCGGCAGTTTGGCGATCACCGATATCGCGCCTTCTATCTGCCGGTTCATGGGCTTTGAGGTTCCGCAGCCTGTCTTGTGGGAACAGGACGGTATGTCTTTTGTCGGGGATGCCGATATTTACGATTTGCAGACAATGCCTTATGACAATACGGTCGGGCTGTCCTGGAAATGTTACTCAGAGGATGCTCCGGTGACTGTTTATGCCGCCGCCGCAAATAAATTCAAAGAGGGTGGGGAAGATGAATGGATCAAACTGGCGACGCTACCGGCCGGAACGAAAAATTATATGGTCGACCTGCAAGCTTTGCCGGCATCGAAGTTCTATAAGTTTGTTGTCGCTGCTCCGGGTAATCATTTGAATCGTTGGTTACAGAAGTAGCTGGATTAGTGTTGATCTAACCTTTGGTTATCAGCCGGTTGTTCAGAATCAGGTTGAATACGTTATCCCTTAAATTCCGGGCTACGGGTATTTTGTGCGAATTTACGTTCAGCAGATTACCGTCGATCGCGTTTACCTGATCGATATTTACAATATACGACCGGTGAGTCTGTTGGAAGATATCTTGTGGCAATGACTCATGGATTTGTTTCAAGGTGGTGTACACTATTTCTTTAGAGGACACAGTTTGGATGATAACATAGTTTTCCATGCTTTCGATAAAGAGGATATCCCTGAACAGAATCTTCTTTAACTGCTTGTCGCTCTTTACGAATATGTAATCGTCAGCATCTTTCTGTTCCGTTTGTAACAGGTCATGGATTCTGTTTGCCGATTTTAGGAAGCGGTCGAAAGATACCGGTTTCAAAAGATAATCCACTACTTCAAACTCGTATCCTTTAAGGGCATATTGCTCATAAGCGGATACGATGATCACTTTAGGGGGATTAGTTAAGTTTGATAATAATTCCAATCCTGTCATCTCCGGCATCTCTATATCCATCAGTACGACATCACAATCAACAAACGACAAATTCTCAATAAACTCCCTCCCGTTCGAGGCCTCGTAAATATGTCGAACGAAATCCTGAGTCGAAAGCAATAACTTCAACCCCTCCCGGAACAACTTGTGGTCATCAACCAGATATATTCTCAATTTATCCATAAAACAAGATTTACTTACACTTTATAAAAGCCCTGGCAATCATTCCCCGGCCCGACTCGCTGGAAATCTTAATATCTCCATTTCCCGAATTCAACCGATACTGCATGTTGCTCAATCCCATCCCGCCATCACTTTCGGCCTGTTTCACGTCAAACCCCATGCCATTATCCTCGTATTCCAAGTATAAAACATCCCCCTGTAACTGTAAGTCAATACTAATCTTACTGGCATTAGCATGTCGCAACGTGTTATTGATCAACTCGCAAATCACCCGGTACATGATTACTTCCACGTTATATACGAAACGACGATTATCAATATTTGTTTTAAAATTTATACTAATACCTTCAGCCGGACGCAACTTTCGAATAAATGACTCCGTGGCATCCTTTAAACCAAAATTATTCAATATATGAGGACTAATATTAGCCGAAATCTCCCGCACGCTAGTGATTGCCTCATCAACTGCTTGTTTCAAATTTCCCTTGATCTTGTCGTTTACTTCCGGCGAATTTTTTTCCTCGAAACCGGAAAGTAACATTTTTATAACACTTAATAAAGGACCTAATCCATCATGCAGTTCCTTGGCAAAACGCTGGCGCTCCTGTTCCTCCGTGCGGATAACTGCCGATAGTACCCTTTTTTCCGTTTCACTCCGTATACCATCTAGCCGACGTAAAAACTGGAACACCTTTCGTATATAAAACGCCCCGATAGCAAAAGCCAACGAAATAACAAATGACAACCACACTTTCGTCTGGTACAACTCCTCCGACTCCCCTCTATGCATCGAAGGAACCAATTCTATCGCTCGATAAATCGCCATCAGAAAAAAGCCCGTTGAAATCAAAATCCAAGCGGCATTAAACTTCGTCCGCTTAAACAAACTGATCGCAAATCCCATGGCCACGATTTGCAACAACAAAGACAAGTATACAACTATTTGTGTAACCACGATATATGTATTAGTTAAAAGTTAAAAACTAAAAGATAAAAGCTATGTTCAAATATCGACATTATTTCTAGAATAATCAACCCCTAATTAATTTTATGATTTACGTTCCCCAACTTTATCTTTTAGTTTCTAGTTTTTATCTTTTAGTTTTTAGAACGGGTATCCAATCGCCACGTTAAACACGGAACGCCGGAATCCACCCCGTGAATCAAACAACACGAAACGATTTCCCTTGGGCATTGAAGGATCTTTTACCTTAATTCCCAAATCAAAACGTAATAAAAAGAAATTAGCGTTCAATCTCAACCCCGCTCCCGTGCCAATAGCTATCTGGTTAAAGAAATTGTAATTCAATTTTGCCCCGGAACGATTTTCTTTCGGGTTAATATTCCACACATTTCCGGCATCCACGAATAACGCTCCCTCCAACAACCAAATCAACTTGAAACGGTATTCAATATTTCCCGCCAATTTGAAATCCCCCACGCTATTCGGGTATTTCTCTGTAGCTAAATAAGAACCGGGACCTAATGTCCTAGCCTGCCAAGCCCGGATGTCGTTTGCCCCACCCCCGTAATACGCCTCCTCAAAAGGCAACACCTTCATGTTTCCATACGGGTAACCACACCCCACAAAAAGACGTCCCACAAGCGAATTCGCCCGGTTGATATACCAGTTATAACGATATTCAGCATCTGCTTTCACGAATTGCGCATACCTTACCCCGAAGATTTTGTAATACTTTTCATTCAATGTTCCACTCGCAGAACTTTTACTCCCGGCAATCCCATCTATAACAGAAAGGAAATTCCCCGAAGTCTCCGTGTTTACACGAAAATAACTATAATCCGCAGTTTTCACGTTCACCTGCTGATCCGTGTAAGTGGCGGAGAAAACGGCAGAAAGGATCATGTGATCCGTGTAGGCATTTTTGATATATTCATTCTTCAAACCATCGATAAAATTCTGATCTACATCCTTCATCAACACGTAATTCAGATCGACCAAATCAAAATTATACCGCCATTTCTTGTTTGCCTTCCGCCATAAATAACCGAAACGGGCATTAGCAATAGAACGAGTATAATACGGGGTGTATTCATAACTATACGAAAAAGAAATCGAAGTTTTCGGGGCATAATTCCGCCGGAAATCTTTCATCTTGAAAAACGGCATCCAAAACTGTGGGGTCACGAGTTTCAATTCGGCTCCGATTTCCGAGGTATTAAATATTTTTCCCTCTCCATTGACCTGTTCTTTCCGCAAACTTCCCCAAATACTGGCTGAAATATTCTCTCCCGCACGGAACACGTTACGATGGTTATAAGTCAAATTACCCCCCACTCCCATATTTCCGGAATTATGCGTACCCTCCAAAAACACGTTGTAGGACTGCCTCTTCACGGGTGATAACTGAATCACACAATCCAAGGCTTTCACATCGCCATCCGACTCCACCTCTTTAAAATCGATATTTACCATCTTAAAAAGATTCAGTGCCTGCAATCGCACGTAAGTATCAATCACCCTCCGGGCATCGTACAATTCCATCTGCTGCAACTGAATAGTTTCTATAATCATTTTAGGCTTTATCTTTAGCTTATCCCGGTACAGGATACTATAACCATTGTAATACAACATATTATACATGGAATCAACCTGTTCCGCCGTTAGCATCGGATCATAATCAAAATTTACACTGATATTCCGCACGAAATAACGTCTATAAGCATTACTATCCACGGCATTCTCAACCACTCGCACAAAAACTTTAGCCATATTTTCTTTCGCTACACTCGTCGTGTCAGCAAAAAATTGGATAAAATTTTTCGAGAAATTGAAATACCCTCTTTCCCGAAGCATCTTCGTGATGCGCTCCCGTTCGTCATCCAACACATCAAGATCCAACGATGCGTCTTTCTCCAAAAGAGTGTTCACCGTATCTCGTCGGAAATTAGCCATCAACCCGCTTTCCTCGGCAATCAGATTTTCCCGTCCTCTCCTGTCATCAAATTTCACTTCTTGAATTCGGGTAACAGGTCCCACTTTCACGTAATACTCCACAAGTGCTTTCTTTTTCTTGTAAAAAACAGTATCCGTTACTTGCGCATCATAAAATCCTTTATTATGAAGATACAATTCTATTTGGCTAGCACTTCGTTGTGTCATGAAAGGATCGTAAATAACGGGAGCCTCCCCTATACGTCGCAACCATTGGTTAAATTTCTTTTTTTCATTCCTCCCGCTCAAATTATATAATCCCAGATGAAAGCGGGCAACCCCCAGGATTCGGGTATTCGGTTTTTGTCGAATATTCCGTTTTAAATCAGACCGATTAAGCTTATAATCATCCACTTTCACCTTTACCCGATCCAACAAATACTCATCTTTCCCGATATACTTGGTCGGAGAACACGAATAAAAAACGAAGAATATAAAAAAAATAAAACTTATCTTGTACGCTACCCGCATGCTCAAAAATCTCAAAAAAATACTATGTTTGTGTTTTATTTTAACCAGCAAGCTTAAAAACGATGCTTAGCAAACACCTAACAAATGTAATTCAAAACCTTGAAAAAAAGAAATTCAGGGAAAAATATAATTTATACAAGGTCGAGGGAGATAAACTGGTACAGGAACTACTCCTCTCCGACATGAAAATAGATTCATTGATTGCCCGCCCCTCTTGGATCGAAAGCAATCAACAACACGTAAAAAAATGTAACACGATCGAGGTAAACGAGATCGAGATGGGACGCATCTCCAATTTCAAATCTCTGCCGGAAGTCATTGCACTAGCTGAAATCCCCGTCAGAACATACAACCCGGATGAGATAAAAGACTCACTATCCGTGGTCCTCAACGGTATTCAAGACCCAGGCAACATCGGCACGATACTCCGGGTCTGCGATTGGTTCGGCATCCAAAATATATTTTGTGACCACGATTGTGCAAACATTTTTAACCCGAAATCCGTTCAAGCAAGCATGGGTGCAATATTCCGGGTGAACGTTTTTTACTTGGATCTTGTCGATTTTATCCCCCAGTTCACGAACTCGGATTTTCCCTGTTACGGGACATTTTTGGAAGGAGAAAATATCTACCGGATGAATCTCCAAACCAAGGGATTTATCGTCATGGGAAATGAGGGAAACGGAATTACCGCGGGAATCGAACAACTGGTGGACCACAAAATAACAATTCCCAGTTTTGCACACAGTCTTTATTCGACCGAATCCTTGAACGTGGGAGTTGCTACCGGCATCATCCTTTCGGAATTCAAACGAATAGAATATAATAAATAGATAAATCAATTATTTAAAACAAAAAAGGACAGTATGAAAAAATTAGTAATTTTAGCTCTCTTCAGCCTCATCGGTTTAACCACTATGGCTCAATCCTTACCTATAAATATCGGTATTCACGGTGGTTGGAATGATGCAAAAATCAAAGCAAAAGAATATAAAGTAGATTCGCATGGAGGATACATGATAGGTGCCTTCGCAAGAATCAATCTTGGGAGTATTTACCTAGAACCAGCCTTGAACTTTGCACACAAAGAAAGTAAAATCAATGACGAAATCGGTTCTATCGGAAAATTCAAATACAGTTCCATCGACATCCCTGTTATGGTGGGATATAACATTCTCAAACTCCCCATATTCAAATTACGCGGATTCGCTGGTCCCGTTGCATCTTTCGTGACGAAAGATTTAAAAAGCGATTTCAACACGGACAAAATGATGTGGAACGGGAAAATCGGAGCCGGAGTCGATGTATGGAAAGTAACTTTCGATATTGACTACGAATTCGGATTAAAGAAATTCGGAGATGGGGTGAAAGCTCCAAAATCATGGAACTTAACCTTGGGATTCAAGATTATCTAATAATAAAAAAGACCGGAATGTTTGTCCGGTCTTTTTTAATAAACTTCTTCAACGGTATCGAATTATCTTCCTCTTCTACGAATCCATATCAAAATTGAAAAGATCACGAGCAATCCCGGAATAATCCACATCATAATTACTTTCCAAGTAGCCAAACCTTTTTCATCCATATAAACCTGATTATCCAAAGGATCTGGCCTACGTACGTCAACAGGGACTTCCTCATCCGACATCCAGAAAAAGCTACCCATAACAATATTGAAATTATTTGCCAAAATATCTTGACGAAACATTCCTAATTCTCCATTACTGATACAATCAGCATCACCAAAAATCATTATTTTCTGTTCTTTATCTCCCAATTTCCGAGTTAGAGCTAATCCTGTCGCATAGCGTTGTTGCACCTCCCCCGCCTCTTCATTCAATTCGATCGCATCATCAACAAAATTGGTTGTTTCCAACTCGTTCCAAACCAAAGAATCAGTCAAAAACAAAGGAGTCACCTGATACCCTTTATCTGTACTATATTCCAAGCCGGATACACCTGGTGTAACAATAACTTGATTCTCTTTTATCATATTTTCAAACCAATACGCCATCTCACCAGCCTCTTTTGTTGGAGACGACAAAATCAAATCAGGAGAAAAATTTTCCGTTTGTCTAACCAATGTTCCCGGGACAACCTTCACTCCCAATTTAGCCAGCAAAGGTTCAATATTCCCTGCAGATTTTGGCTCATTCATAATCAACAGATTACCACCACAAGCAATATACTTATCCAAATTCTCACATTCGACTTCACTCATCTCATCCCTCACCTCCGCTATCACAAGAATTCTAATCTCCGGATTCACTTCTTTATCCAGTGTCACATTTTCAATGTCAAATCCTTGATTGATTAAGGCATAACGGAAAGATTTATCTAAAGTAAAACTATTGTAGTCTCGATCACCTAATTTTTTTATATCACGTTCCCCGTGCCCTGTCAAAAAACCGACTTTAGGTAAATCCATAACAATACGCTTAAAAGCTGCCGTGATTTCTGCTTCCCTCGGAAAATGTCCCATATCATTATACACCCGCAAAAATGTCTTTTCACCACTTTCCCGCTCAAGAACACGAACAAATTTATTCTTTTCAGGCAATAAATCTATTTGCGCACGTATCTCTTCCGGCTTTAAAAACATATTGGAATCCAAACCATGAATTCTCATAATTTCCTTTGCACGCTGTTCCGTATTCAAATCCGGATAACGTTTATCTTGCGAAGGACTTGTCACGGTATCATAATAATAAACATACTTCATCTTAATTTCCGGTTTAAAACGCATATATGGCCTAAACAATTCTTGGTCATTTTTCATATTAACCGGAAGTCCTGCCCACAAATCTTTTTCATCCAACACATTCACATAAGTAGTTATCGTTAATCCACCTTCAAGCTTAGCAATGACCTCCTGACTATTAGGAGTCAAAGTATTTGTTTTCGTATCCGTCGCATCATAATAAGTCATCAGTTGAGGACGAGAAGAAATATATCCCAACAAACAAGCAAGCAACAAAACTCCGATATATTTACCTAACATTACCGTCAAAGGACTTTTCTGACGGTTAGACTGTAAACGAACTACCGTTAATCCTAAAAATAAAGCTGTTACTATAATAAAATAAAGTAAATCCTCACTACAAATCAAACCGTTAATAAACCCATCGGCACGTCCAGAAATTGATAACCAATAAGTAATTTCACGCACCAATTCAACATCCTGCCACCACACTTTCACGTAATTCAGAATTGCCAACATCGCTAATGTCAACACTGCCGCAGCCACCTGATAGGAAGTCAAACTAGACATAAAAAGCCCGACAGCCGAATAAGCACAAATCAAAAGATATAACCCAAGTATTCCAGTCAACACGGCAGGCAAATCAAGATCCTTTACCGTAAAGGTACAAAACACGACAAAAAACATCAATATCGCAATCAAAGCTAATCCATAAATCATCATGGACAAGAACTTGCCAAGAATAATTTGCGCATTAGTAACAGGCGAAGAATATAATAACTTGATAGACCCACTACTCAATTCCCGACTCATCAACCCCATTGTCAGCAAAGGAATATAAAGGTAAAGATACCCTTGAATTGCAGGAAATAGACCTCCCCAAGGATTAGAAAATATCCTAAAAGTGGCCATATTTGCTCCATTTCCATATCTTAAAGCCTGACTCTCAACGACACCTCCAAAAGAAAAAGACCCAACAAATGTCATTGCAGCTTGAAATGCAAAAATCACGATAATCAACCATGCCACCGGAGAATAAAACAAGGTCTGTAACTCCGTCCACGCTATTTTATATATTGTTTTCATTATATATCTATTTATAGTTACATTATTTCTTTGATAACTCTGCAAAAATCGCATCAAGAGAACTCTTCTCCAGATAAATCTCGTTTAGTCTCCAACCACGAATATTACTTATTTCAACCACTTTTTCCATCATCTCTTGAGCATTAACAAACTGTAACCGATATTTTGTTCCACCCAGCTCTTCCACGCTTACGATACCGGGAAGCGAACGTAAATCATCAATCGGAGGCATGGAGAGTAATGATACAACCACCGAAGTCGGGGTAATGTAATTATCAAATTCTCTCACAGTTCCGGCAAAAACAAGGCTTCCTTGTTCAATCATACGGATATAGTCACAAGTAGCCTGTACTTCCGTTAAAATATGCGTTGACAACACAACCGTTCGCTCTTCGGCAATCTCCTTAATCAAATGCCGAATCTCCACTATCTGATTTGGGTCCAGCCCGTTGGTCGGCTCATCCAGCACAACAAATGCCGGATTGTGAATAATCGCTTGGGCAATCCCCAAACGTTGTTGATACCCTCCCGATAAATTACGCACCAACCGCTTGCGGAAATGGCTTAACCCGCATCGTCCCATCACAACCTTAATCGCCTCGGCCACCTCTCCCGTGGGAATACGACGAATATTAGCCGTGAAAGCCAGAAATTCCTCCACGGTCAAATCATTATACAGGGGTGGTTTCTGGGGTAAAAAACCGATATGACGCTTTGCTTCCACGGCATGTTCACGCATATTTATACCTTTCACAAACACGTTTCCTTTCGTTTGTTTAAGAACACCACACATAATATTCATCGTGGTTGATTTACCAGCTCCATTCGACCCCAATAA
>ERZ825137.5597-NODE-5597-length-11527-cov-2.847280_pt1 | contig 11527 bp, 11 predicted proteins | sample MGYA00519873_ERZ825137 | MGnify/ENA primary metagenome ERZ825137 (study PRJEB31778, sample SAMEA3449190) | human gut metagenome | biome: human gut; feature: human-associated habitat; material: faeces | place: United Kingdom | collected 2010/2012 ... | reverse complement strand
GTAAGTTTTTCGGATTTTTCGGAACAGGATGCCCAGATCGTGGATGCCCAGGGACTTTATATGATTCCGGGACTTGTGGACATTCATTTTCACGGATGCATGGGAGCAGACATGTGCGACGGTACAAAAGAAGCACTGGATATCATTACGAGATATGAAGCGTCCATCGGTGTGACTTCTGTCTGTCCGGCTACCATGACAATTGCTAAAGACGAGCTTTTAAATGTCATGAAAAATGCAGGTGATTACGCCTACAATGGCGGTGCACACCTGGTCGGTATCAATATGGAAGGACCATTTATCAGTGCTTCCAAAAAAGGTGCCCAGGCAGAAGAAAATATCCTGCATTGTGATTATGAATATTTCTGCCGACTTCAAAAGGCGGCAAAGGGACTGATCAAACTGGTGGATCTTGCACCGGAAGAACCGGGAGCCATGGAATTTATCGAGAAAGCAAAGGATGAGGTGGTTATATCCCTTGCGCATACCGCATCGGATTATGATACTGCAAAAGAAGCCATTCAGCGTGGTGCTTCCCATGCAACCCATTTGTACAATGCAATGCCACCATTGAATCATAGAAATCCGGGCGTAATCGGTGCAGTCAGGGATTCTGAAACATGCCATGCAGAGCTGATCTGCGACGGTGTACATATTCACCCGTCTGTGATCCGCGCAACCTTTGCCATGTTTGGTGCGAAGCGTATGATCCTGATCAGTGACAGTATGCGAGCAACTGGTCTGAATGATGGAGATTACACTCTTGGCGGACAGCCGGTAAAGGTAAAAGGCAATCTTGCTACTCTGCATGATGGAACAATTGCTGGTTCTGCTACGAATCTTATGGACTGTGTGCGTTTTGTGGTTAAGAAAGTCGGCCTTCCGTTTGAAACAGCAGTCATGTGCGCATCTGAAAATCCGGCAAAAGAAATCGGAATTTTCCATGAGGTCGGAAGTATCTCCGCTGGTAAGAAAGCAGATTTTGTGCTTTTAGATAAAGATTTGAATATAGTAAGCGTCTATGTAGATGGAAAGGAGATCACATGTTAGGTTTATTTAAAGGAAAAAATAAGGGGAATCTACTCCACTCCCCGTGTAACGGAAAAGTCGTACCGATCACAGAAGTTCCGGATTCGACTTTTGCGGATAAAATATTAGGAGACGGATTTGCAGTCATTCCTTCCGAGGGAAAGGTCTATGCACCGGCAGATGGGGAAGTGAGTATGGTATTTGATACTCTTCACGCCGTTACTATGACAAGCACCCAGGGAACAGAGATTCTGATCCATATCGGTCTTGATACCGTTACACTGAAAGGAGAACCTTTTACCCCCCATGTTGTTGCAGGTGACAAGGTAAAACAGGGAGATCTCCTGATGGAAGTTGATCTGGATAAGATCCAGGCAGCCGGATTAAATACCATTACTCCGGTACTCATCTGTAATACAGATACTTATGGAAAAATAGCCCTTCAGAAGAAAGGCGAAGTCACACTGGAGGATGCTGTGCTTAAATTATCCTAGGATCTGTGCTTTTTCAATCGAAGCTAACTGGAATGGTCCAGTTTAGTGTATACTTTTATTTTATTTCTAAGGAGGAGAAAAGATGAAATTCTTACAAAAACCTTGGTAAAGCGTTAATGCTCCCGGTAGCTATTCTTCCGATCTGTGGTATCCTCATGGGTATTGGATACAGGTTATGTCCGGCTACGATGCAGGGTGGAGACATCCAGGGTGCAGTAAATCTGATCGGTCTGTTTTTAGTAAAAGCAGGTGGAGCTTTGATCGACAACATGGCAATTCTTTTTGCAATCGGTGTCGGTGTCGGTATGTCTGAAAAAAATGATGGTACAGGTGGTATCGCTGCTCTTGCTTCATGGCTTATGATGACAACACTTCTTTCAACAGGATTTGTTACAACGATCATGCCTTCTATCGCAGACAGTGCAACAAAGACACTTGCCTTCGACAAAATCGCAAACCCGTTTATCGGTATTCTTGCAGGTATCATCGGATCTGTGTGCTACAACAAATTCAAAAGCACAAAGCTCCGGACTGGTTGTCTTTCTTCAGTGGAAAACGCTGTGTAGCAATTATTGCCGGAGTTGTTTCTATTCTTGCATCTGTTGTTTTATTATTCGTATGGCCATTACTTTTCGGAGCACTTGTTGCTATTGGAAAAGGAATCGTTGGACTGGATGTTGTAGGAGCCGGTATCTATGCATTCCTCAACCGACTGCTGATCCCTACCGGATTACATCACGCACTGAACAATGTATTCTGGTTTGATACGATCGGTCTTGGTGACTTACAGCACTTCTGGGCTGGTGAAACATCTGCAGACGTATCATGGAGTCTTGGAATGTACATGTCAGGATTCTTCCCATGTATGATGTTTGGTATCCCTGGTGCAGCTCTTGCTATGGTAAAATGTGCAAAACCGGCGAAAAAGAAAGTTGCAATCGGACTTGTAGCTTCTGCAGCTATTTGTGCATTCATCTGTGGTGTAACTGAACCGTTCGAATTCGGATTCATGTTCCTTGCACCGGTACTTTATGTAATTTATGCAGCACTTTACGGTATCTTCACAATGATCACGGTTGCTCTTGGATTCCGTGCAGGATTCTCATTCTCAGCAGGTGCGATGGACTTATTCTTCTCTGCTTCTCTTCCGGCAGCAGCTCAGATGCCAGATTTCCGGCAGCACCGGGGGTGACCATGCCGCCGGGCGCCACGGCATTGACCATAATGCCGTAGCGCTTCAGTTCCTTGGCCGCCTGGGTAGCCAACGCCACAACCGCGCCCTTGCTGGCAGCGTAATGGGAATAACCGCCGAACACAGGATAGGGCATCCAGGGGCTATTGGAGGCAATGAACACCATCTTGCCGGGGATCTTATGGTCGATCATGTACCGGCTGACATACTTCACAAGGAAAAATGCGCCGTTAACATTGGTATCCATCACCCGCTCCAGGTCCTCTCTGGGCAGATCGCACAGGTGGGCATAGTTCCAGGTTGCGGCAGAATTGATGAGGATATCCACCGTACCGAAGGAATTCACGGTGAAATCCACCAGCTTGGCCACCTGCTCCTCTTCCCGGACATCGCAGAAGCAGAACTTCACAGAATCTCCGAAGCCATACTTTTGCAGAAGGTCCATTGCAGCCTCTTCCTCAACAGTGGAATTGGAAGCAATCACAACCTTTGCCCCGCCCTGGAGCAGCCGATAGGCAATATCGAAGCCCAATCCGGAGCTGCCGCCGGGTACCAGTGCAACCTTTCCCTTTACAGAGAACATCTCCTCCAGAGGCCTTGCCACCTGAATGTAGCCCTCCAGCATTGCTTTGTCATTTGGTTGAAATGCCATTTCTAAAATCCCTCTTTCCCTGCCGCCCGTCAATTTAACCGGCGATCAATTTTCAGTGTGCTTTCCTGGGTCTGAACGCTAGCCTTATTGTAATGCAGAAGGCGGATTGTGAATATACACAATTTTTATGGAAATCAACGCCGCTTCCACCGCGTTTTGACGGTCCATCCTATTGACAGCTCCCATGAGAGTGCCTATAATAAATGCAAACCGGAAAGGACGGACAGCCCCATGAAGCTCAATGCAGATATTGTCTATGAAGGATTAAAAAAGAAATATCCCGTTACTATGTCGGGCCCAAAATCCACGCAGCTGACGATTTCCAGGCCGGAGCTGTATCTGGACAATGAGGTTGCCTTCTACGCGGACCACCTGTATCTGGCAACCGTCGACCACCTTCCCGTGCACCCGCAGCTTCAAAAAAATGCGGTCATCGTGGTGATCGGAGAAGGAGCCAAGCTGTTTCACTATCGGGAGCAGTGCTGCTTAATCGTCATTGAGAAGGATGCCGACTTTTTCGGGGTAAATCGCTGCATCTGTCAGCTCTTTGACCGGTACTACGCCTGGGAGCAGAAGCTATTTGACATTTTTCTGGACACGGCGGATTTGCAGCAGATCGTCGCGTGCAGCGAGCCGCTGTTCGGCTGCTCCATCTGCGTTTTGGATGCCTCCTTTCACTACATCACAAAGGCGGACAGCCGATTGGAGCCGGAGCAAATTGGTGCATATCTGACGGAATTTGACCTCAGAACGGAACGAAAAGGCGCGTTTCTCCTGGAATTGAAGGGCGGAGATTACCTCTGCGTGAATTTGTTCAACGCCAACGGTGCCTATATCGGCTGTGTCTATTTCAGCGGAAAAAGCACCTTTGCCGAGGCTGACCTTACGCTTGCGGAATTTCTGGCCCGCCTGATTGAAAAATCCATAGAGCGGGATCCATCCATTCTCATCAGCGAGCAATCCGTTTTGAAAACAGCCTTTGCCAATCTTGTAAACGGCTATCCGCTGACGGCAAATCAGAAATGGGCGCTGAATGTCATGCAGGAAGGACAGCATTTTGTCTGCATCACCCAATACTGCGCCAACCGCGCTTCCAGGCTGCCCAGGAACTATATCTGCGGCGCCTTTGAGCGGGAATTTCCGGAATCTTACGCCTTTCCGAAGAAAAATACCATTGTATGCTTTCTGAATGTTGTTCCGCTGACGGACAAGCGTGGGGATTACTATGCCGCGCTCAACAGCCGCATGAACAAATTTCTGCGGGAAACCAACGGTGTTGCCGGTATTAGCAATGGCTTTTCTGACCCATACGGGGCCTGCATCGCCTATATGCAGGCAGAAGCCGCCATTGAAAACGGGCGAATCACCAATCCCGATACTAAGCTGTATTATTTCAAGACCTATGCGCTGATCAATATGGTCATCAATTCCATGGGAAACCTGCCCGCCCAAGCCTATTTCACAGAGCGGCTGCAAGCCCTGATCCAGCATGATAAGTCCGGTCCCATCTCCTATCTGGATACACTGCGGACCTTTCTGCGCACGAGTATGTCTTATTCTCAGACGGCAGAGGAGCTTTTTGTCCACCGCAGCACCGTTGTGGACAGGATCAGCCGCATTGAGCGGGAGCTGGACATCAGTCTGAAAGACCCGGACACTCGGCTTCAGCTGGAAATCATCCTAAAAGCCATGGAAATAGAGGACATGGTCCACGCCTCCAAAGAAACGACCGCCGCGGAATGATCCGCGGCGGCCTTTGTATTCTTTAGCGGGAGCACTTCTTCAGATCTTCATCGATCTGATCGGCAAACTTTGCGGTCTCGGCCGATTCGGGGTAGGACAGCAGCTTCCGATAGGTCAGCGCCCCAACCATCTTCATGCGGGGATCCGTGCTGGAGCCGGGGGCGTACTTCTCCATAACCTGCTTGCCCTCAGGGCTGCGCATAATATCGCGAACTTTAGAATCCAGAGACAGTGCCATAATTGTATCCTCCTTAAAAATGAAAAGTCACTCGATAAATTGCGGTGTCATCTCTTCCTGAGAATTGACCCATTCGTAGTCTAGCATCTTTTCTCTTTTTATAAAATCCACAAAATATAGATTGATGCACGCAAAAAACACGACACAATGACGGCTCCCTCTCCCGGCACAGCAAACGGGGACGGTACAAAACCGTCCCCGCGAAAATATGAAATTTGCCTTACAGCTTTGCCTTCACGGCGCTGATCATGGCTACGCACTCCTTGGCGATTTCCTTGTCGCCCTCCTGGAGGCCCAGCAGGGGTTCCCGGACGCCGCCGATGTCGGGGCCGCCGGTCTGACGGAGAATCTCCTTGATCATGGCATACATATTGCCCTTGCCGGAGCACATCTTGTAGATGATCTGGCAGGCATCCTGCTGCAGCTCACGGGCCTTGTCCAGATCCTTGCCGGACTTTGCCAGCTCGAAAATCTTCAGGTAGACCTCGGGCATCGCGCCATAGGTGCCGCCGATGGCGCCGGTAGCGCCGGAGACCAGGCCGCCCAGCAGCTGCTCATCGGGGCCGTTGAAGACAACCTTGGCACCGCAGTGGCGCCCTCGTCCTTCCACATCTGGATGTCCTGGACAGGCATGGAGGAGTTCTTCACGCCGATGCAGCGGGGGTTCTCCAGCATGGTAGCAAGCAAAGAGGGATTCAGAGCAACACCCGCCAACTGGGGGATGTTGTAGATGATGAAATCGGTGTTGGGGGCAGCGGAGGAGATGTCATTCCAATACTTGGCAATGGCAGCATCCGGCAGATGGAAGTAGATGGGGGGAATGGAAGCGATGGCATCCACGCCCAGGCTCTCTGCATGGGCAGCCAGCTCCATGGACTCCCGGGTACCGTTGCAGGCCACGTGGGCAATGACGGTCAGCTTGCCCTTTGCCACAGCCATAACGTTCTCCAGCAGCAGCTTCCGCTCGGGAACAGTCTGGTAAATGCACTCGCCGGAGGAACCGCCCACATACAGGCCCTTAACACCCTTATCGATGTAGTACTGGGTCAACTCGCGGACAGCCTTGGGGGAGATATCGCCTTTTTCATCATAGCAAGCGTAGAACGCAGGAATAATACCGGCGTATTTGGACAGATCTTTCATTTTTTATACTCCTTTTCTTTTGCGAGGGGCTGTTCAATTACGCTGTCATTGCGAACCAGTGACCGATGTCACTACTCCGCGCTAAGAGCCGGCTTCGCCGGTTGCGCTATGTACGTGACTGCGGTCACAGCGGTGTGGCAATCCCCCAGTTAGAGGCGAAAGCTCGGATTTCTCAGAATGTCTGAAAATCTGGGGGATTCCCACGCCAGTGTACGCACTGGCTCGGAATGACACGCCTTTTTTGACAGCCCCAATGGTAAACGATTGAAATTAGCCCTTCACAGCGCCCATGGTAATGCCCTTGGTGAAATACTTCTGGAACACCAGGAACACAATGATGATGGGCACGGAGGCCAGGGCAGCACCTGCCATCAGCAGGCCGTAGTCCGTGGAGCTTTCGCCCTGCATGGTTGCGATACCAAGAGAGATGGTCAGGTTCTTGTTGGAGGTCAGCATGATCAACTGCATGAAATAGTCATTCCAGGAGTTGATGAAGGTGAAGATGGCGCAGGCACCAACGCCGGGCTTGATCATGGGGAACATGACGTCCGTGAAGGTTCTCCACTCGGAAGCACCGTCAATGCGGCAGGCCTCGGTCATTTCCGTGGGAATGCCTTCCGCGAACTGCTTCAGCAGGAACACGCCGAAGGGCCAGCCCACAATGGGGAAGATAACTGCCCAGATGGTATCGTACAGACCCAGACCGGACATTTCCCGCAGCAGGGGGATCAGGATGACCTGCTTGGGCAGAGCCATGGCGCAGACCACCAGAGAGAAGACCACGCCGCGGCCGATGAAGCGCTTCTTCGCCAGAGCATAACCGGCCATAGCGGCGGTCAGACAGGTGATCAGCATAGAGGCAACGGACATGAAGACGGTGTTGATCAGCCAGCGGATGGCGGCGGGCACCGTAGGGCCGGTGATGACATACTTGCCGAAGGTCATGTCAAACAGAGGCGCAGAGCGCTTGCTGAACAGACGCTGGAAGTTGCCCAGTTCCCATTCGGTGGGGATCCACACAGGTGTGGTGGAGTTGATCTCCCGGCCGGTCTTGAACGCACCGGTGATGATCCAGTACAGAGGGAAGGCAAACAGGAAGGCGAGAATGCCAACACAGATGAAGGAAATCACGCGATAAACCTTTTGCCGGGCGGCGTTCTTCTGAATTTGATCTTTCATAGCTTCGCTCCCCCTTACTTTTCTTCGCCCAGCTTAAACTGGACGGCGGACAGGACGGCGATAATGATGGCCAGAATAACACCCATGGCATTGCCATAGCCGTACTTATACAGCTTGAAGGCGTTGTAATAGATGTAGTACATGATGGTCATGGTGGAGTTGTTGGGTCCGCCCAGGGTCAGCAGCTGGATCAGAGCGAAGCACTGGAAGGAGTTGATGGTGGTAATGACCAGGATGTACAATGTGGTGGGCATCATCTGGGGCCACTTGATCTTCCAGAAGGCCTGCATCTGGGTAGCGCCGTCAACCTCGGCCGCCTCCACCAGAGACTTGTCCACGTTGTCCAGTGCGGAGACGTACAGGACGATGGGCTGGCCCACGGAGGTGGTCAGCAAGATCAGGATGATGCAGCCCAGGGCATACCGGGAGTCGCCAAGCCAGTTGATGTTCTTATCCAGCAGGCCAAGGTTGGTGCCCAGGTAGTTGAAAATGCCGTAATAATTGTTGTACATCCACTTCCACACCATGGTGACGGCCACGGAGCCGGTGACCACAGGCAGATAGAAGATGCAGCGGAATGCAGAGGTGGCCGTCACGTGCATCTTGCTGATGACGGAAGCGACCCACAGGGAGAATGCGCAGGTGACAGGCACGGAAACCAGGACAATAACCAGGGTGTTCCGGAGTGCGATCCAGAATACCTTATCCTGGAACAGGGTCTTGTAGTTGCCAAAGCCCACGAAAATGTCCGCGCGGCCCATGGTTGCGTCGAAGAAGCTGGTATAGACGCACATAAACATGGGGTACAGGACAAACATGGCAAAGAAAATCAGGAACGGAAGCATGAACGCATAGCCGGTCATGGTTTCGTGCATAACAAGCTTCCGGGACTTGGTGTTCAAAGCAATTCTCTTGTTCGCCACGGAGAATCCTCCTCTCAAAATTTGTAAGAGGTAATCGTGAGGCGTGAATCGGGCTTCACGATCCACGATTACCTCTTACGCACATAGCCGAAGATAAGCGCCCCTTCCCCCTTGAAGGGAAGGGGCGCGCAAGAGTCTAACCGATTTTGGAATTACTGGCCGTTGGCCTGGTTCACGTACTGCTCAACAGCGGCGGTGATTGCCTCGGTGGAGCCGTCGGAAGTGCCAACCTGCTGCAGCATATTCCACCAGCAGGTACGAGCCTCAGCCCAGCCGGTGGTGACCTGGTAGTAGTCGCCCAGCAGAGGCATCAGGACGTTGTAAGAAGCCATAACTTCGTTGTCAGCCCAGATGGTGGACAGGTCAGCACCCTCAGCGGTGTCGCGGACTGCGAAGTAGTTAGCAACCTTGACAGCGTCGGCGGTAGCCTCGGAGTCGCACATATACTTGATGAAGGTCTTAGCAGCCTCGATCTTGCCGGCATCGCCGTTGTCGAAGACGCCGAAGCCCCAGATGCCGCCCTGCAGCTTGGGCTCGCCGTCAGCAGGGAAGGCCATGAACATGATGTCGTCACCGTTTGCGGTCTTCTCAGCACCGGTGTTGGCGGAGTTGGGGTTCAGCTGCTGAGCGATGTTCCAGCAGAAAGCAACGTTCAGAGTGCCATTGTAGAACAGAGCGATCTCGTCGCCGCCAGCGATACCGGCGTCGAACTCGATAGCCTTGCAGTCGTACAGAGCCTTCAGAGCAGTGATGTTCTCCTCAGCGCCCCAGGTGTACTCGGTGTGCTCAGCGTTGGTGAAGGTGCCGCCGTACAGGTTGTTCACCAGTGCGCGGGTACCCTGGTCACCGCCCTGGCCGACGCAGTAAACAGCGCCAACCTGCTTGCCGGTGTACTCGTAAACAGCGTCCATAGCCTTGAAGAAATCCTCGGTGGACTTCCAGGTGTGGGTGTCCTCGTTGATGTACTGCATAGCGTCGGCAGCCTCGAAGACGGTCTTGTTGATGGCCATGCAGTGAGCGGTCATGACCAGGGGATACTCATAAGCAGTGTTGTCGTCGGCGAAGCAGGCGGCCAGAGCAGCAGCGTTGATCTCCTGCTTGTCGGTGTCGTCGAACAGGTCAGCGATGTTGACCAGCTTGCCCTTGGCGCCCCAGTTGGCGACCAGACGCTCGGGTCCTTCCATGATCAGGTCGGGAGCAGCGTTGCCCTCGATGGCGGTGTTGACCTTGTCGTCGCCGTCGGCGTAGGTCAGGTACTCAACGGTGACCTTGATGCCGGTAGCGGCCTCGAAGTCAGCCATCAGAGCATCAACAGTCTCCTGGTTGCCCCAACCACCGATGGGGTAGGTCCACAGGGTAATTTCGGAAGCAGCAGTGGGAGCAGCTTCGGTAGCGGCCTCAGTTGCGCCCTCGGTAGCGGCAGCAGTAGTAGCTGCAGTAGTCTCTGCGGGCTTCTCGGACACGGAGCAGGCGCACAGGCCCACAACCATGACCACTGCCAGCAGAACAGCAAACAGTTTCTTCATAATGTCCTCCTCGAATTATTCGTTTTGTTCAAAGCGATGGAATCCAACGCCCTCAACTGCCCTTATTTTAGCTACCCACACCAAGAAAGTCAATTGCCCATGAATGAAATTTTCTTCCAATCCATGCTTTTTTCGAAAATTCTTGCAAAGCGCACAATTTATGTTTTATTTCTCTTGTATTTGCTTACTCGTTTTTGTCTATTTTGACTGCATCTATAAGCAAATTCATATGTTTTCTGAAAGTTTTTGCCTTTGTGCTCATTTTCATATAAGTTTATCGCTCATTTATGTACATGAAAATGAAAATTTCTTCACAGTTGCCTTCTGAAAACAGTCAAAGAGGAACGCGCCCAATCGAAATCAGGCGCGTCCGGCGTATTTCTATTATGTATGCTTGCTTTTCAGAGCCTCCGCAATGCGGCGGCGGTACTCCAGGGCCCGGTCCATGTCCATTCTGGAAAACTCCGAGAACAGCACATCCAGCAGATACATCTGAGCGATCCGGGCGGCGATGGAGCCGGACTGCATGGGGCTCTCATTGGCCCCGCACTGCAGCACGAAGTCTGCCAGCTGAGCTCCCGGAGAATTGGGGAACCGGGTCACAAGCACCACCTTCGCCCCCCGCTCCCGGGCAATGGCCGTGATCTCCAGCACATCCCGGGTGGAGCCGGAATAAGAGAAGAAGAACAGCACGTCTGTGCTCTCCATGGTAGAGGCAGCAATTGCCTGCAAGTGGGAGTCCTCCACCGGCCAGAATTTGTTGCTGACCGTGGAAAACAGGTGGGCTGCCTCCCGGGCAATCAGCATGGAGCCGCCTTGGCCCATGCACATGATCTGCCGCGCCTCATGGAACAGTCCGGCAACCTGGGCAACCACAGAAAGGTCCAGCACCTCCATGGTCTGCATCATAGCCTCCACATCTGCCCGGTAGAGCTTTTGGGACATGGTTTTCAGGTCGTCGCTCTGCTCCACCTGACCGCTGAGGGGGGTGTCCCCCAGCCGGGCCTGGGCCATGGCGTTGGCCACCGCCAGCTTCAGCAGCGGAAAGCTCTTATAGCCCATATGCCGGGAGAAGCGGGAAATGGTTGCCTCGGCCACGCCGCTCTGCTGGGCCAGCTCGGAAATGGACTGCCGGACCACCCGCTCCTGATTGGCCAGGATATAATCCGCCAGCCGCTTCTCCGCAGGGGTCAGGGAATAATAGTCGCTGCCGATGCGCAGAATCACACTTTGCTGTCTGTCTTCCATGGTGTTTTCTCCTTAAAAAGGCCGGGGCCGAAGTCCGGTCCCGGCCCACGATGTACTATTCTGTTATCTTGCCAGCAGCTCGCCCAGCATCAGATCGGTCATGATCAGCATTCTGGGCAGATGGAAGGGACCCTTGAAGGTGGAACCCTTGGTGCTGGGC
>ERZ825137.5596-NODE-5596-length-11528-cov-8.526018_pt1 | contig 11528 bp, 4 predicted proteins | sample MGYA00519873_ERZ825137 | MGnify/ENA primary metagenome ERZ825137 (study PRJEB31778, sample SAMEA3449190) | human gut metagenome | biome: human gut; feature: human-associated habitat; material: faeces | place: United Kingdom | collected 2010/2012 ... | reverse complement strand
AAGAACAAGGACCGCGCCATGAAGATCCTGCGCTCCAAGCTGTACGAGGCGGAGCGGGAGAAGCAGAGCGCCGCCATCGCCGCCACCCGCAAAAGTCAGGTGGGCACCGGCGACCGCAGCGGCAAGATCCGCACCTATAACTTCCCCCAGAACCGGGTCACAGACCACCGGCTCACCGGGGACAGCAAGAATTTCAACATCGCCGCCGTCATGAACGGCGAGCTTGATGATATGATCGACGCCCTGATCCTCAGCGATCAGGCCCGGAGACTGCAAGAAAGCAAGGAGGAATGAACCATGCTGGAACCCAAGAAAAAGATGTATGACAAGTCCGGCCCGCGTGTGGCCGCCGCGCTGCACAAGCGGAACATGGAGGGCTACTACTGTTCCACCGCCGATGAGGCCGTGGAGAAGGTGCTGGAGCTGATTCCCGCCGGCGACGTGGTGAGCTGGGGCGGCGTGGCCACCGTGGACGAGCTGGGCATCAAGGAGCGCCTGCGCCATCGCGGCCAGCCGGTGATCGACCGCGACACCGCCCGCACACCGGAGGAGCGCATGGCCATGCTGCATCAGGCCCTGACCTGCGACACGTTCCTTATGAGCAGCAACGCCATCTCCGAGGACGGCCAGCTGGTGAATATCGACGGCATGGGCAACCGCGTGGCTGCCCTGTGCTTCGGCCCGAAGCAGGTCATCGTGGTGGCCGGTATGAACAAGGTCGCCGCCGATCTGGACGGCGCCATCGCCCGCGCCCGCCACATCGCCGCCCCCGCCAACGCCCAGCGCTTCAACGGCAAGACCCCCTGCTCCGCCAACGGCCAGTGCGCCGACTGCACCAGCCCCGACTGCATCTGTGCCCAGATGGTCGTCACCCGCTTCTGTAAGGTGCCCGGCCGCATCAAGGTGGTGCTGGTGGGCGAGGAGCTGGGCCTGTAAGTAAACTGCGAAAAGAGGAAATTCCCTTGGAGACCAGGATATTCCATCCGGAACAGGACAAAAACGCCGTCGCGGAAGCGGCGGCTATCCTCCGGCGGGGCGGCCTGCTGGGCATCCCCACGGAGACGGTGTACGGCCTTGGGGCCGATGCCCTTAACGAGGACGCGGTGCGCCGCATCTTCGAGGCCAAGGGCCGCCCGCAGGATAACCCCCTTATCATCCATGTCCCCTCGGCGGACTGGCTGGCGCGGTACTGCCGGGACGTGCCCGATGCCGCGTATCAGCTGGCGGCGCGGTTCTGGCCCGGGCCGCTGACCATGATCCTGTCCCGCCGGGACATCGTGCCCCTGCGCACCACCGGCGGGCTGGAAACGGTGGGCGTCCGCTGCCCCGACCATCCCGTGACGCTGGCCATCATCGAAGCCGCCGGCGTACCGATAGCCGCGCCCAGCGGCAACACCTCCGGCCGTCCCAGCCCCACCACTGCCGGGCACATGATGGAGGACATGCTGGGCAAGATCGAGGGCATCGTGGACGGCGGGCCCTGCACCGTGGGGGTGGAGAGCACCATCCTCGACCTGACGGTGCAGCCGCCCCGTCTGCTGCGCCCCGGCGGACTGCCGCTGGAGGCGCTGGAGCAGGTGCTGGGCGAGGTGGCGGTGGACGATGCGGTGCGCCGCAAAATGGGGGAGGGGGAGCGTCCCCGCGCCCCCGGCATGAAGTACCGCCACTACGCGCCCAAGGCCGCCGTTACGGTGGTCGCGGGCCCCGCCCGCCGCAGCGCCGCCTACATACAGCAGCACCTGCCGGAGGGCGCGGGCGTCATCTGCTTCGACGAGTACGCTCCGCTGTTCGCGGGTCATATCGTCCACCGCCTTGGCCCCGCAGATGACAAGCTGGCTCAGGCACAGCATGTTTTCGATGCCCTGCGCACCTTCGATGACACGGACGTGCCGGAGATCTATGCCCAGTGTCCGGACGAATCCGGTCTGGGCCTTGCGGTGTCCAACCGCCTGAAAAAGGCGGCGGGCTTCCATGTGGTGGACGTGTCGCCGCTTGTCATCGGCTTCACCGGCCCCACCGGCGCGGGCAAGACCAGCGCCCTCCGGGCGTTGGAGCGCATGGGTGGTCTGGTGCTGGACTGCGACGACGTCTACCATGAGCTGCTGCGCACCGATGAGCCGCTGCGCGCCGCCATCACAGCCGCCTTCGGCCCGGTATTCGCACCGGACGGCTCGCTGGATCGCCGGAAGCTGGGCGCCGCCGTGTTCGCTGATCCCGCCGAGATGGAGAAGCTGAACGCCATCATCTTTGACCGCCTGCCCCAAGAGCTGCTGCGCCGCATCAACGACAGCGACACGCCGCTGATCGGTATCGACGCCATCAATCTGGTGGAGAGCGGCCTGTCCCGGCTCTGCCGCCGCACCGTGGCCGTGCTGGCCCCGGCGGAGACGCGGGTGCGCCGCATCATGGCCCGGGACGGCATACCGGAGGACTACGCCCGCCTGCGGGTGCAGGCCCAGAAGCCCGACGACTTTTACCGTACCCACTGCACCGATGTGCTGATGAACGATGCCGCCACACCGGACGCATTTGAAACCATCGCCCATCAGAGATTACAACGTATTTTTGAGGAGGAAACGAACCATGAGTGAGGAACTGAAAGCCCTGAAAAAGCAGCTCCTGAAGGACGACCGCAACGGCTACGACGTGCTGAGCGCGGCGGAGCTGGAGAAGATGGAGGCCTACTGCACCGTCTACAAGGCGTTTCTGGACGCCGGTAAGACGGAGCGTCTCAGCGCCCGCGCCGCCATTGCGCTGGCGGAGAAGCACGGCTTCGTGGCCTACAAGCGGGGCATGTCCCTGTCCGCCGGCGACAAGGTCTACACCTGCAACCGGGGCAAGGGTCTGATGCTGGCCGTCATTGGCCGCCGCAGTCTGGCGGAGGGCGCCCAGATCACCGCCGCCCACATCGACTCCCCCCGTCTGGACCTGAAGCCCAGCCCCCTGTATGAGGACAGCGAGCTGGCCTACTTCAAGACCCATTACTATGGCGGCGTTCGCAAGTACCAGTGGGTCACCATTCCTCTGGAGCTGCGCGGCCCCGTGGTGCTGCGCGACGGCTCTGTGGTGGATGTCTGCATCGGCGAGGGCAGCGAGCCCAAGCTGGTCATCACCGACCTGCTGCCCCATCTGGGCGCGGAGCAGGGCAAAAAGCCCCTCAACGAGGCCATTGCCGGTGAGACGCTGAATATCCTGCTGGGCAGCCGTCCTCTGGGCGATGACGAGGACAGCGACCGCGTGAAGCTGCAGGTGCTCAAGCGCCTGTACGACAAGTACGGCATCACCGAGGCGGACTTTGCCTCCGCCGAGCTGGAGACGGTGCCTGCCGTCAACGCCACCGATATCGGTCTGGATGCCAGTCTTATCGGCGCCTACGGCCACGACGACCGCGTCTGCGGCTTCGCCGCTTTGCAGGCGCTGCTGGACATCGGTACGCCGGAGAAGACCGCCGTGTGCGTGCTGGCTGACAAGGAGGAGATCGGCTCCATGGGCGTCACCGGCATGCAGTCCGCCGCCTTCGACACCTTTATGAACGACCTGTGCGAGAGCCAGAACGTGGCCCTGCGCGTCTGCTATGAGAACGCCTTCTGCCTGTCCGCCGACGTCACCGCCGCCTACGATCCCAACTTCGCCGATGTGTATGAAAAGCGCAACGCCGCCTTCGTCAACCACGGCGTGGGCCTGTGCAAGTACACCGGGGCCAGGGGCAAGTCCGGCTCATCCGATGCCAACGCCGAAACCGTGGGCTATGTCCGCGGCGTGCTGGATAAGGCCGGTGTCCGCTGGCAGATCTGCGAGATGGGCAAGATCGACGCCGGCGGCGGCGGCACCGTGGCCCAGTATATGGCCAACCGCAATATCGCCACGCTGGATGCCGGCGTGCCGGTGCTGAGCATGCACGCCCCCTTCGAGGTGGTGGCCAAGCTGGACTGCTACGAGACATACCGCGCCTGCAAGGCGATCTACGAAGCCGAGTAAGCAAAAGAGAACAGGCAAAGCCGATCCAAGGAGGGACGCCGTCAGGCGTCCCTCTTTATCTGTATTTTTAAATTTCTGTCAAAAAAGCGCCATACTATGCAGCCAGCATATTGTTTTTGCACAAAAACGCGTTATAATCGGTCTGTAAAAGCGTGCCGTATGACACAGAAAAGAAAGGGGAAGATCAAGTTGAAAAAAAGATTGCTGTCCATCCTGCTGACAGCGGTGCTGGTGCTCAGCGCCGTCCCGCTGGGGCTGGTGGATACGGCCTACGCCGCCGAGACTGTTCGCAGCGGCGCCTGCGGCGACAACGTAACGTGGAAGCTGACCAGTGACGGCACCCTTACCATCAGCGGCAAGGGAGCCACCTATGACTTTCTGGATGAAAACTACAACCGCAACGCGCCGTGGAGCACCGATGCGCTGCGGCCTACGGTGAAGAAGGTCGTGGTGAATAAGGGTGTTACCTATCTGGGCACCTGCGCCTTCACGAACTGCACAAATCTGACATCCGTTTCTCTGCCCACCGGACTGCAGGAGTTGGGTGCAGATGTTTTCATGGACTGCTCAAAGCTGACCAGCGTGACCATCCCCAGCGGCGTGACCAGAGTCAGCGGCGACCTGTTCTACGGCTGCACGGCGTTACAGACTGTCTCCCTGCCGGATTCCCTGACTGCCTTCGGCGGCTGCACCTTTATGAATTGCACCAGTCTGACCAGTGTCAGGCTGCCCGCCAGCGCACGGGCGGTGAGCTGGCAGATGTTCAGGAACTGCACGAAGCTGACTACCGTCACCATTCCCCGCGCCATCTCCGTGGTCGGTGCCAATGCCTTCAACGGCTGCACCGCCCTCAAGACCGTGAATTTCGGCGGCAATCAGGCGGACTGGAAGGCCATGACCATCAACCCCGGCAACACGCCGCTGACGACGGCCACCGTCAAATACACCAACGTCACCGCTCTGTCCGCGCCCACGCTCACCGGCAGCGAGGACCGCTACGGCTGTCCCGACCTGAAATGGGGAGCGATTACCGGTGCGGCCAAGTATGAGATCTGGCGCGGCGAAGCATCCTCGCTGGGCGACCACTACTATTACAGTGAGTATGGCCAGTATGGCGCGGAACCCTTTACATCGACCAAAAATGCCTACCACGATGAAGAAGCCCTGGAGATGGGCGTCACCTACTACTACAAGGTGCGGGCCATTGCCGCCGACGGCACGCCCGGTACGTTCAGCAACGAATACAGCTTTACCTACATTCCCAGGGATCCCTCTGCCACCCAAACTGCCGGCGGTACCATCGGCGCTCTGACGTGGAAGCTGGACAAGGGCACACTGATCATCAGCGGCGCCGGCGCCATGCCGAACTACACCCCGGACGACGAAGCACCGTGGTATGCCGACCGGTACCGCAGAGAGATACGCCATGTGCTGGTAAAGTCCGGCGTTACCAGCATCGGCGGCCGCGCATTCGTCAACTGCAGCCAGCTGACCAGCGTTTCGCTGCCCGATGATCTGCAGATGATCAATTACTGGGCATTCGGCTATTGCGAAAAGCTGACCTCCCTCCACATTCCCAGTGGGGTGTACTGGATCGCTAACAACGCCTTTGACAGCTGCACCGGCCTGACGGCGCTCATACTGCCCTATGCGCTGATGAACACGGGGTACCATGCGTTCCAGAACTGCAGCGCTCTCAAAACCGTCGCCATCCCCCGCAGGATCGCGGCCATTACCAACGGCAGCTTCGCTGGCTGTAATGCCCTGACCACCGTGAATTTCGGCGGTGATCAGGCGGACTGGAACGCTGTGTATATCGGCCCGAATAACGACGCGCTGCAGCGGGCCACCATCAACTACACCGCCATTTCCGCGCCGAAAGCGCCCACCGGCGTCACCGTCACCGCTGACAGCAGCGGCTTCCCCGTGGTGAAGTGGAACGGCGTTGCTGGTGCCACCGACTACGAGGTATGGCGGAGCATCAACAACTATTACGAGGGCTACGGAGCGGACGGCTTCTGGCGTCAGGTCACCCAGACCGGTACGGCCTATACGGATAAATCTGGCCGTCTGGAGAACGGTGTGCCCTACCTGTACATGATCCGTGCCATTTCCGCCGATGGCACGCGCAGCGCTTTCAGCGCCGCTGTGGAGTTTACCTATGAGAATGACCGGCCCGCCGCACCTGTTGTCAAGATTGGCAACTCCGCCACCAGCGGGAAACCCATGCTGACATGGAACGCGGTGTACGGCGCAACATCCTACCGCATCTATCGTTCTACGTCCAGAGGCTCCGGGTACAGCCTGCTGGGCACCACCACGGCTACCAGCTATACCAACACGGGGGCGAAAGCCGGTACAACGTACTACTATCGCGTAAAAGCCTGCAACGACGCCGGGTTGAGCCCCTACAGCAACGTGGTCAGCGGACAGAGCAAGGCCGTAACGCCCAAGCCGTCCGCGCCTGTTGTCAAGATCGGCCATTCCGCCGCCAGCGGCAAGCCCATGCTGACATGGAACGCCGTGTCCGGCGCGACCTCCTACAAGGTGTACCGTGCCACCAGCAAGAGCGGGACGTACAGTCTGCTGGGCACTGTCACCGCCACCAGCTATACCAACACGGGTGCCAAGGCCGGTACGACCTACTATTACAAGGTCAAGGCCGTCAGCAGCGCCGGTGAGAGCGCGTACAGCAACATCGTCAGCGGACGGGCCACGGTGACGACACTGACCATGGGTCATTCTTCCACCAGCGGCAAGCCCCAGTTGACGTGGAAGGCTGTCAGCGGCGCGGCGTCCTACAGGGTGTACCGCGCCACCGCTAAGAACGGCGCGTACAGCGTCATCAACACCACCAAGGCCCTGACCTACACCAATACCGGCGCGGCGCTGGGCACCACCTACTACTACAAGGTGGAGGCCCTCAACGCGGCAGGCAAGTCCATGGGCTTCAGTGCCATTGTCGAGGGCAAGGTCGCCCCCGTGCTGGCGGTGGGGTATTCCAGCGTCAGCGGCAAGCCTCAGCTGACATGGAAGGCTGTTCCGGGTGCTACCGAGTATCAGGTGTACCGCTCCACCCAGCAGAACAGCGGGTACAGCAAGATCAATACCACCACCGCGACCTCCTACGTCAACACCGGCGCAAAGGCGGGTACGACATACTACTACAGGATCGTGGCGGTGAAGGGCACGGCGGTCAGCGACTTCAGCAACATCGTCTCCGCACGACCCGGCAAGTAAACACCGTATAACAGCTATCCCCCGGCGGAGCCGGGGGATAGCTGTTTGTGTGGAGGAATGCGCAAGCGAAGGAGCATTGTCGGTTAAATGCAAAAAGTGTGCGAAACGCGGGAAAATATATTGCAATCTTACGAGATAGGCGTATAATTAAATATCATATGCGCGAAACGGCGCGAAAGAGAGAGAGGGAGCATGTATGATAAAGCGGATCGTATCCATACTGCTGGCGTTGGTGATGTTCGCCACGCTGTTGCCGGCAGGGCTGATCGGGACAGCCGAAGCTGCAGAGAGTACGGGCGCAGAGGCGGGAGTCTCGCGCATTGAGTGGGTACAGCAGCTTGTCGAAACCTTCAACATGACTGTGGAGGAGGACAACTACCCCGACAACTACTACAGCGACATGGATGAGTCGTCACCAGGATACCGCGACCTGCTGGTGGCGGTGGAGTTTGGCGTGATTGATCTGGAGGCAGGCTCTGCGTTTGAGCCGGAGCAGCCCGCGACCCGCGAGTTTGCGGCGCACACGCTGAATTACTGCCTGGGTTTCCAGCTTGACAACAGTACATACACCTATGCCGACACTGCGGATGTCACCTATGCGGATGATGTTCAGGTGGCGGTGAATCGCGGCTGGCTTACGCTGGTGAATGGCCGCTTTCTGCCCCAGCGAGCCCTGACTTCTGCCGAGGCGACAGCCATGCTGGCGGACGCGGCGCAGGTGCTGAAGGGGTTAGTGGTGTCTGAAAGCTATAACAATACCTACACCTTCAAGGCGGACGTGATTGAGATTCCTAATGGCACCGATGTGCTGGTGGATGAGAGCACTGTACGCATCACCAACTGCCCGAAGACCCTGACCAATGGGTGCATATTTGTGGTATATGTCAACGACATTCCCGTGCCCTATATTGCCACGGCGGTTGCAGTAAAAGGCAATGTAACGGTCGTAACTGCCACCAGGGCTGAGGATGCAGATGCATTTGAAGTTTTTGATGCTCAAGGTGTGGTGGACGCTGATTTGACTCAAGTAGAGGCGCTGGACGGGACAGAGTTGTCCTATTATGTGGAGGAACTGGATCAGGAATTCCAGACCTATGCCATGGCACGGGACGCAGTGGCACGCATTGGCGGGACAACATCTCCCAAGATTGAACTGAGCTGCAAACGTGAACTTACACTGCTAAATGGCGTAAAGCTGTCTCTTGATGTCAAAATCAAAAAGCCCACGATTTCCTATAGCATCAGTATGCTTAAAGGCGAAGCCTATGTGAAGCTGTCTTACGATATTTCGGTAAATTATAAAGTAAAGGGCGATCTTGCGACCGGAAGCAACATCAATGATATTAAGCTGATATATTGGGGTGTTCCCGGTGTAGGCGGTTTTGTTGTGACATATGATGTAGAACTGTCCGGTTCTATCACGGGCATTCAGGAATGGCATGTGGACAGCGGCATCAGCGCGTCTATCAAGGACGGCATCAGCTTTCCGCGTACCTTCCAGGCCAAGGCATTTTCGCTTGTTGTCGAACTTACTTGTCAGGTAGGTTTTCAGGCAAAGCTGGGAATAACGGAGCTACCTGTTTTTAATGCGTATTTGTATGCGAAGATGGGCTGTGTGGGTAAGGTGAAAGGCCAGACCTATAATGATAACGCGGCGCCGCATCAATGTGTCAATATGGCTGGGTACCTCTATGCCTCTTACGGGGCAACTGGCTCGGTCAAATTCGGAAATTATAAGAAGAGCTTTAGTATAGAGCACAAGATCTACGATGAAAAGAACAGCCCTATCCGCATTGTACACCATTACGAGGATGGAACGTTGGTGCCCTCGTGTATGCGTGGCGGCGACAGTGGAAGCGGACAGGATGACCTTGGACTTGGCAGCTGGCGGACGCCGGCGGATTCCCGCTACACCTCAAGCGGCTGGTCGTCCGGCTTTGGGAGTAAGGCCTATGACAAGTCGGGAAATCCGGTGACGCTCTATACCTATACGCTGGACGATGATGACAACGCCACTATCACCGCTTATAAGGGCAACGCCACAGCGCTTGTGATTCCCTCGACTATTGATGGATATACGGTGGTGGCAATCGGTAATGGAGCGTTTAGGGGAAATGTGAAACTCGCGGCAGTAATGATTCCGGACACAGTAACGAAGATTGAGGATAGTGCCTTTAGCGGGTGTACCGGGTTGACGGATATAAGCCTGCCGAAGAACTTAAAAACACTGGGGGTAGACGCATTTTATGGCTGCAGCGGTCTGACGTCGGTATTGATCCCCAAAACGGTAGAAAACACACAGCACTATTATAACGGAAGGTTTAGCCCATTTAGGGGATGCAATAATCTGCAAACATTCAGGTTTGAAGATGGGATGACAAGGATACCCGACACAATACTCTGCTATTGCACAGCGAAGCTGGATATAGTTATTCCGGACAGTGTAACGGAAATCGGCGATAGTGCATTTCGGAATAGCGGGTTGGTAACCGTAACGATTCCGGACACAGTAACGAAGATTGAGGATAGTGCCTTTAGCGGGTGTACCGGGTTGACATCTATGATGGTTCCGGATTCGGTAACGGATATGGGGACGGGCGTCTTTGCCAATTGTACAAGTCTGACAAATGTGACGCTTCCTAACATAAGACAGAACATCGTAGCGAGCACTTTTGAAGGCTGCACTTCTTTGGAAAAAATCGTCCTGCCGGAGACGGTGACGGCCATTCGAGACAGCGCCTTCAAGAATTGTACGGCACTGAAGGAAATCGTCTGGAGCAAGGCACCGGGGCTCATCGAGGCGAATGCGTTTTACAATTGCGATGCTTTGACAGAGGTGGAGATCCCAACAACAGTGACCTCTGTCGGCGATCAGGCGTTCTATGACTGTGACAGTTTGACAACGGTTGATTTTCCCGACACTGTGACAAAGATGGGCACGAAAGTGTTCTATGACTGCGACGCCCTGACCTCCGTGAAGCTGGGCAGCGGCATTACTACAATACCGGCATCCACTTTTGAGCATTGTGACGTACTGGAGAGCATCGTGATCCCCCGCCGCGTGACCACCATCGGCAACAGCGCCTTCAAGGATTGCGTTAAATTCACCTCAATTACCATTCCAAGAAGCGTGACCAGTATTGGCAGCACCGCGTTCAGCTACCTGAACAAACTGACCATCTACGGCGTGGCCGGTACCTATGCGGAGACGTACGCCAACGACAACGGTATCAAGTTTGTGGATAAGCAGGTCGGTGCCACCGACATCACGCTGGATCCCGCCCGGCTGACCATAAACAAGGGCGCCTCTGCGATGCTGACCCTGACCATTAAGCCGGAGGACTTTACCGACACGGTAAGCTGGAAAAGCAGCGACACCAGCGTAGTTACCGTCAGCGACACCGGCGTTGTCAAGGGCGTGGGCCTCGGTACGGCCACGATCAAGGTCGTGGTGGGCAGCAAGAGCGCCAGCTGCACCGTTATCGTGCAGCAGCCGGTAACGTCCATCAGCCTGAACAGTTCCTCCCGCACCATGGACGCGCTTGAGACGTTCCAGCTTACGGCGACAGCTAACCCCAGCACGGCGGTCGACCGCCGCGTCAGCTGGAGCAGTTCTGACCCCGCCATCGCTTCGGTGGACGCAAATGGCCTGGTCACTGCGTACAAGAAAGGCTCCGCCGTCATCACGGTTTCTGCCATGGACGGCAGCGGTGTTACGGCCACCTGCAAGATCACTGTAGCGAACAACGGCTACGTCTGCACCAGCCCAACGCAGATGGAAAGCCCTCACAACTACCCCAATAATTGCGGCGATGCATGGATCTACACGGCTGCCGGTGCCACTTCCCTGAAGGTGACGTTCGATAAACGGACAAACATGGAGAGCGGGTTCGACTACCTGTACATCTACAATGCTGCCGGGGAGCAGGTCGGCAAATACACGGGAACGAGCCTGGCTGGAAAGACTATCACCGTCACGGGGCCGAGTGTGAAAATCAAACTCGTCAGCGATGATTCCGGAAATGAGTGGGGCTTTAAAGTAACTGGCATCACTGTAACTTCTTCCGCTGCTCCCACCGCACCGGTGGTGCGCATCAGCAACTCCGCGGCCAGCGGGAAACCCATGCTGACATGGAACGCGGTGGAGGGCGCAACGTCCTACCGAATCTATCGTTCTACTTCCAAGGGCTCCGGGTACAGCCTGCTGGGCACCACCACGGCCACCAGCTACACCAACACGGGCGCAAAGGCGGGCACAACGTACTACTATCGCGTAAAAGCCTGCAACGACGCCGGGTTGAGCCCCTACA
>ERZ825137.5589-NODE-5589-length-11548-cov-4.875315_pt1 | contig 11548 bp, 10 predicted proteins | sample MGYA00519873_ERZ825137 | MGnify/ENA primary metagenome ERZ825137 (study PRJEB31778, sample SAMEA3449190) | human gut metagenome | biome: human gut; feature: human-associated habitat; material: faeces | place: United Kingdom | collected 2010/2012 ... | reverse complement strand
ACCATAATAGGAATGTGAATTAAAATAGTTTGTTATTTAAAGTGGATTATACTAGGGATTACAGTACCTTAATTGGTTCTCTGCTTATCTTTAAGATTATGTGAAATTTTGGGATGCACAGTAATGAAATTATGAAAAAATTAAAAAAATTCTGATGAGGGGGCTGTATTTTATGCCCTCTCCCTTTGTATATATAGAGGGATAAATTTTTGTGGATATAAAATTCAAAAATATATTTCCTCAAATATTGAGAAGGTGAGGAAGAAACAAATGAAATATTTGTACATGAATGAGCAGGAGCGGCAGATACAGTATTATCAATTTCCAAAATTCTTGCTGGAATTACAGCTAAGTCAGAATGCAAGAATTATTTATATGCTGTTGTATGACCGGGCGAGAATATCACGAAAGAATAATTGGACAGATGAGGATGGAAGAGTATATGCAATATTTCCAATTGAAGAACTATCACAGAAAACCGGGAAGTGCAAATCTTCTGTTAAAAAGGCTTTGAAAGAACTAGATGATGCAGGACTGCTAATTCGGAAATTTGGTGGATTTTCAAAACCAAGACATATGTATGTAATGATACCAGACAAAGTAGAGGTTTCTGGAAAGGTACAATTACAGACAGATATAAAGAAAGCCGATAGAGAGTTTAAAAATGAGCTTTCATATGGTCAGAATGATAACTCTACGAAGGATATAAATACGGCATCTAATAAAGTAATAGAGAAAAATAACTCAAGTAATAAGTATGGAGTAAGTAGTTACAGTATAAAGAATCAAAAGATGAATTATGAGTGTGGGGAGGGAGAAAGCCTGTGATGTATGAGATACAAACATATTTAGGCGCAGATGGATTGATGCATTGTACTGTTTGTAAAGAACCCGTAGAAGCATTTTATCCAAAAGGTTCTTTGCTTGAAATGAGAAAGCATCACAGGCAGTGTGCGTGTGAAAGGAAGGCATATGCAGAAGAGGCACAATATTATAAAGAAAAAGAGCATCGGGAGCTAATCGCAAGAAATAAGAAAATCTGCTTTGAGGAAAAAGAAATGGAGGGATTTACATTTCAAAATGTAGAAAGAGATAGTGGCGTTATAAGAATCGCAGAAGAATATGTAACAAACTGGCAAAAAATGAAGCAAAACCATATGGGATATTTGTTCTGGGGACCAGTTGGAACAGGAAAAAGTTATCTGGCTGCCTGTATTGCAAACGCATTGCTGGAACAAGAAGTTACCGTGAAAATGACAAATTTCAATACTATATTAAATGATCTGTTCGCAGCTGAAGATAAGACAGAATACATCAGATCATTGAATGGATATGAGCTTTTAATTATTGATGATCTTGGTGTAGAACGGAGCAGTGAGTATGCATTAGAAAATATTTTCAGTGTGATTGATTGGAGATATCGATCGAGGAAACCTTTGATTATCACAACAAATCTTCCTTTAGCACAATTAAAACAAGAGACAAAAATTGAGAAGAAAAGAATTTATGACAGAATTCTGGAAAGATGTATTCCGGTAAAAATTGATGGAGTCAGCAGACGAGAAGCCATGGCAAATGACAATATGCAGACTATAAAAAACATTCTGAAAATCTAGGACTATTTCAGGAGGAATTTTCATAGTAATGGACAAAGAGTGAGCAGGGAGGAGGTGGAAACTTCACCGTGGCGAAAAGAAAACTGAACTATCGATTTCATAATCCAAATCCGGTGGAAGTGACCGCCGATTACATATTGAAAGTGATGATAGAAGCGAATACTGAGAAAGTGGAGAAGATATTGCGGGAGAATATGGTGCAGGTGGAAGTAAATGAATGTGAATCGGAACAAAGTGGATAGATGAGTAAGGAATTGAAAAGCACTAACAGGAAGTATAAGGTGTATAATTTTGTCGAAAATTGCCAAAATGTAAATTACAATATAAAATATGAGATTTTACCTCATAAAACTATTGCAAAAATAAAAAAACGAAATATAATAAAGATATAGGCAAGAAGTTTGGACTAATGGAGGTAAATAAGATGTTATGCCAATTTACAGTGAAAAATTTTAAGAGTATACGAGATGAGGTAACATTTGACATGCAGGCTGCCGCCATTTCTGAGCATGAGGACAGAATTATAAAAGATGTAGATGAGGAATTATATTTACCGGTATCTGCTGTATACGGACCAAATGGTGGAGGAAAATCTAATGTCCTTGAAGCATTGCATAGTCTGGTTACGAAAGTACTGAGACCATTATATGCTACAAGTAATAACGAAGAGATTGCAATGAAAATGAAAAAGCTTGTGATAGAGCCATTTGCTTTTGAAGAAGGAACAAGAAATGAACCAACAGAATTTGAACTGTTTTTTAGAACGGCAATGGCAGAGTATCGCTATGAATTAACCGTAAAAAAAGAAGTAATCGAATACGAAAGGCTGGATCGTATAAAATTAGAAACAGGGCGGAAATCAGCACTTTTTGAACGAGATGAAGACGAAATTACTTTGAAAGGTGCATTTGCAAGATTGAAAACCAGTGATGAATTATCCGATACATTGCCACTGCTATCGTATCTTGGCATCACTTATAGCAAAAACGAAGTGGTACAGGATGTACTTGACTGGTTTGATGAAGAAATTGATTTTTTGAATTATGGAAATCCTATGCAGGAATTACGAATGGCTATTTCTAAGTCAGAGGATGTAAAAAGACTGATGCTTCAGATGATTCAGGAGATGGATTTGGATATTGTAGATTTCCGTGTAGAAGAAAAGGAGAATGACCGGATCGAAGTATTTACAAAACACGTAGTAGATGAATATGAAGCAGAATTGAATTTATTTGATGAATCCAGTGGAACAAAGAAATTATTTGGTCTGCTCCCGTTTATTGCAAAAAGCTTGTTGAAGGGAACAACTCTTGTAATTGATGAACTGGATGCAAAAATCCATCCGGTATTGCTTAAATATCTTATTATGACGTTCAGTAATATGGAAAAGAATAAAAAAGGTGCTCAGTTGATTTTTACGTCACATGATCTGTCTACTATGAACAGTGAAGTATTCAGAAGAGATGAAATCTGGTTTGTAGCAAAAGGAAACCGTCAGAATTCAAAATTATATTCTCTTGTAGAATTTAAAAATAAGAAAGGCGAGTCTGTACGCAAAGATGCTAAGTTTGATAAACAGTATCTGGAAGGAAAATATGGTGCAGATCCATACCTCAGAAAGATTATAGATTGGGGGACGGTGAATGGCTAAAAGAGGCAGAAAAGAGAAAGACAACTGGAAGAAGAAACGTCGGCAGGAATATCTGGAAAAGAAAGAATTTCGCTACTATATTTTCTGCGAGGGACAAGCAACGGAACCTAAGTATTTTCAAGGATTCAAACGGTATATTGAAGATAATCCCATTTATCGAGATATGGTTTTGATTGAAATTGAAGGCTGCCAGGCTGAGACGATGCGGGTAATCGGAAAGGCTGAAGAGTATGTACGTGAAAATAAGATTACGAAAGGGCAGATATGGTGTGTCTATGATAAAGACAGCTTTCCATCCAGTGATGTCAATGGAGTAGTTCAGCGGGCAGAAGTATTAAATCAAAAGAATCCGGATATTCAGTATCATGCGGCGTGGAGTAACGAGTGTATCGAATTCTGGTTCATGTTACATTTTGCATATTACACAGCGAATAATCACAGGTCTGAGTATAAGAAGTTTTTGAATGAGAAATTTCAAGAACTTGGAATTGGAAAGTATGAGAAGAATATGGATAACATATTTGAAACGCTGATGAATGGCGGAAATCCGAAGTTGGCAATTCGGTATGCGAAACGGATTATTGAAAATGGGAAAGGAAAAACACCGGCGGAGATAGCACCTGGAACGAAGGTGTATGAGTTGGTGGAGGAACTGGCGAAATATTTGCCGGAGAAAGTACGAGTTTTATTTAGAGGAAAGGAATAGCAATTGGGAAATATAAAAGTTTATTTTTCGGATTTTTTTGAAGTTGATGAAGATATTATTGAGGAATATGGTGCTATAAATATATCATTAATAAATGACCTACCATTATTTATAGATCCATTTTTGTTATTTAATAGTGAAAATCCGGATTTTCAAAAGATACACAAAGAAATGATTGATTATCTGTCATTTTTACAAGATCAGGCTGAAAAAGCATCAAAATTTACATCTGGAATGAAAAAGGCATGGTTTTCATTTTCTGAAGTAAAACAAACTTGGCTTGGATTTAGCCTATCTGGCAATGATGGTTGTGGAATGGGAAATGATTTTGCGAACAGTTTATATGAGGGCTTGAATTCAATATTTAAAAATTTTGGTAAAGAAAAAATAACAAAAGGTCACCATATGGAGAAACTTTGTCTAATAAGTCCAAGAGTAGGTCGTGATAAAATTAGTGACTTTACAACTAATTTTGCTAAACAATACCTATTAGAATATACACAGAATTTCGCCAAAATATATTTGAGACCAGAACAGTGCAAAGAATTTTCAGTAGGCAGAGTATGTTTTAATTGGGAAACTACTTCTTGGAAAGCACAGAAATATTATTTGCCATGCTATGCAGATGATTATGTGTTGTTGACACCAAAGGCAATGCTTACAAGAGATGATACTTTTATAAATAGAATTGATATGATTCGAAATTTGCAAGAAATTGCACCGGCCATTTCTGACGATGCATTACGATTTGAACTTGAAACATATTTTCAAGAAGTTTTGCATAAGAAGAAAAAAGAATTAAGTCAAACAGAAAAAAATGATATTGCTACTAGGTTGATTAAACAGCATCCAGAACTTATAGATTATTACATGAAATATAAGGAAGATAATGAAGCTGAAGCTACATCCATTAGTAAAGAAAAAGTAGAAGAAGTAGAGATGTTGTTTAATGATCAAATATCTCAATTAGTTTTATTACTGAATGAAAAAACAGAGTTTTATCATAGAATTCCTGATGCTCATGATGAAGCAAAGTTAAGAGTCGGTTATCTGAAGCATGTGATTGAAGAACAAGATGGATATAAATTATTTTATGCTAAAGGGAAACCAATTAAACGCGAAGCTGATTTGCAAGTAATATATCGATTGGTTTGGTATGGGTCGGCTTTAGATGTTAATAGGGAAGTTAATAATGGACGTGGGCCTGTTGATTATAAAATTTCATACGGAAAGAAAAATTCTACGTTAGTTGAGTTTAAACTGGCATCAAATTCGAAATTAAAACAGAACTTGGCTAAACAAGTGGAAGTTTATAAAGCAGCATCAGAAACAGAGCGAGCAATTAAGGTAATAATGTTTTTCTCAGAAAAAGAATATGAAAAAATATGTGCAATATTAAATGAACTAGAACTGGTGTCATGCGAAGATATCATATTAATTGATGCGAGAGATGATAATAAAGAGTCTGCATCTAATGTAAAACTTTAATGTATAGTGTAGTGAAAATGGAGTGTATAAGTGCATGAAGAAAGAAGAACGAATAAATACAATATCGGAGGTGAGTGGTTCGGCAGCGGGTGCGGCTGTAGGAGCAGTGATAGGAAGTGCAGTAGCGGGACCAGTAGGTGCAATTGGTGGAGCAGTCACTGGGAACATAGTAGAAAGAATCTTTTCTTGGGCCGGAAATGAAATAAGCAATCGTTTATTATCCAAACAAGAAGAAAAAAGAATTACTAATGTAATGGATTTAGCAAAGAAAAAAATAGAAAATAATTTTGCAGATAATAAAAAATTGAGAGATGATGATTTTTTTGATCAGGTTAATGATAGATCAACGGCAGAAGAAATTTTGGAAGGTACTTTACTTGTTGCACAAAAAGAGTATGAGGAAAGAAAATTACCGTATATTGCTAATCTGTATGCCAATATTGCATTTGACAAAAACATCAGTAGAGAAATGGCAGATACATTAATAAAAATATCATCTGATTTAACTTATAGACAGCTGCTGATATTAAGTGCAGTAGGTTTTTCGCAGATTACCGGGATAAAAGGGAAAGAGGAAAAATATACGGAAGTGAGAGGTTTGAATAATGTGAGTATTGCTTCAGAAATTTTTGATTTATATAGAAAAAGTTTGATATTTTCATCGGAAGTAATATTAGATGCAGGTGGAATAAATCCATCGAAACTAATTTTAGGTGGTTATGGTGCTTTAGTATATAATTTAATGGAACTTCCTAAATTTCCACTTCCTGATTCATGCATGATTGATGCATTAAAATTTTTGGGAATAGTAAAATTGGGTAATTTTTAATTGGTGTATTTAAGAAAGACAATGCAGGAGTATTTTTATAATCTCCTGCATTGTCTATATTTACAAACCATCAAATTGTTATATAATAAAAGATGTAACAGAACGATACAACTATAACAGAGAGGTAATACTATGAACATAGCAGCCTATTGCCGAGTCTCTACCGACAAAGCCGATCAGCTCAACAGTCTGGAAGCCCAAAAGGAATTTTTTTCAGAATACACAAAACGTACAGGGGACACTTTAGTAAGATTATATGCAGATGAAGGCATTTCCGGAACTAAAATTAAAAATCGAAAAGAATTTCTTCGCATGATGACTGATGCAGAGCATGGATTATTTGATATGGTTGTTGTAAAAGACATCTCTCGTTTTGCAAGAAATACTGTAGATCTTTTACAGAATGTCCGTAAGCTGAAATCATTGGGAATTGAGACACAATTCTTAACAGCGAATATGACCAGTATGGGAAACAGCGAGTTTGTTCTCACCATTTTTGGAGCTCTGGCACAGGAAGAAAGTGCAAATACTTCCAAGCGTGTAAAGTTCGGCAAGAAGATGAACGCAGAAAAAGGACGAGTTCCTAATATTGTATATGGATACGATAAAACAATCGGAGATTATTTTAATCTTGCAATCAATAAAGAAGAATCTAAAGTTGTACAGCAGATTTACAAGTGGTATACAGAAGAAGGTTACGGTGCGGCCAAGATTGCAAATATGTTAAATGAAAAAGGTTATAAGACAAAACGAAATTGCAAATGGAGTCAGAATGCAACTTGCCGTATTTTGACAAATGAAATATATACTGGAAAAATTATCAATGGCAAGCAAGAAGTCAGTGATTTCCTAACTGGTCAGAGAAGAGACAAGGACGAGACTGAATGGATGGTTGTGGAGCGGCCGGAACTTCGAATCATAGAAGATGAGACATTTGAAAAAGCACAGGAGATTTTAAGAGGCAGACATGATGCATTTAATCTTAGTCACGAACGGCAGAGTAATAAACATCTGTTTTCGACACTGATTAAATGCAAAGAATGTGGCTGGTCCTTCCGAAGAACAGTTCGTACTTATAAGAACACGTATGTACGTTGGGTATGCTCTGGGCGAAACGGCCGGGGAGCAGATAGTTGCCCCAATAAAACGGTTGTGGACGAGGAAGAACTCATTGAAGTTTTGCAGGAGTATTTTACAAATGTATTGAAACAAAAGAAAAAAGTGATTGCTCATGTGGTAAATGAATTTCAGCGTGTATATAAAGCCAAAGACGAAAATGTAGAGTACGAAAAAGAATTAAATGCAGAACTTGCTAAATTACAAAAGACAAGACAAAAATATATGGATATGTACATGGATGATCTAATCTCCCGTGAAGAGTTGAATAAGAAGATTGGCGGTTCTCGTCAGGAGATGGAGCGGGTAGAAAATGAACTCAAGATGGTATCTTATCATTTAACCAAGGGAGAACAGTTAGAGAACATTTTAAATAATACATTTAAGGAGATTGAGGACATCACGGATGTACACCAGATGACCAATCAGCAGTTAAAACGATTGATTCAGAAGATAGAAGTAGATAAGGAGGGAAATGTAGATATTTATTTACGCTTGCTTGGTGATCTTGGGTTAGATGAGTCTGTATTAATTGAAGAAAATGAAACCGTTCTAAATTGTGACGACCAAACATAAAGACGTCACCGAGCGGCTTCTTCAAATCAATCCCTCTCTGGCACAGGAGGCACGAAAAGTGTTGGACATGAATAAATCAGAACGACATATCAGAGGTGGGATGGCAACAAGAGAAAAATATCTCCATCAACATTTGCGACATATGTAAATGAGAGCAGATAAATGAGAGAAAAATAGAATTTAGTTTAGAGAGAGCAGAAGGACAGAATCTCAAAGGAGCAGATAGGGATTCAAAGTCCTTTTGCTTTTTCTTTTCTGATAACAGGAAGATATGTTATAATGCAAATAATGATGAAACTATGAAATAGACGATAAGATAAACGAAAGCAGGCAGTAAGATTCTTGAAAGGGGCAGATAAGTGCGGGCTGTAATTATTGAGAAAGACGAAAAAATACTGCAGCAGATACAGTCAATCCTGCAAAAAGTTGATTCCGGTTATGAACTGGTAGGGACAGCCGTGAATGGACAGTCGGGCTATGAGCTGATCAGTGCATTGCGTCCGAATCTGGTGATTATGGATATAGAATTACCACGAATGAATGGAATGTCGATGTTGAAGAAACTTCGTGCAGAAGCATTTGATTTTAAAGTGGTAGTTTTGAGTGGAACGGAAAATTTTCAATATGCAAAGCAGGCGATTGAATTGAGCGTGGACGGGTACATCATGAAACCTATCCGTCCGCTTGAGTTAAAAAGGGCATTGATGCAGATCTGCGAAAAAATGAGAAATGAGTATTGGCTGAATGCATCCTTTACAGTGGAGAATCTCCTGATCGGGTGTATGAACGGGCAGTATCAGCCGGAGAATAAATTAAATGAGATTACAGTCAGAAATTATGGATTTACGGTGGAAGACTCTTGTGGGATGTTTATTTTGTGGTTTGGGGAAGATTTTGAAAAAAATAAAGCAGAAGCAGTTCATTTGCTGAAAAGAAGTCTGCAAAAAGAAAATAAATTCAGAGTCTGCATTCTTCCATTGGAAGTATGGCAGGAAATATTTGTGATTGTATATCAGACAGCGGAATTTGAAATGGCAGAGCAATACTTCCAGGAAAATATTGTCCCTATGTTATGCAGTAATCTCAATGGGGATGTAGTCTGCGTGTGGAAAAGAATCGATCATATGATGGATCTTTGGCAATATCGGACAAAAATACCGTTATTGCGGCAGTGGAATCTGACGCTTGGAAGAGGTGTGCTGATCAGTGAGAAGGGAATAGCTGGACGGGAACTGGAGCTTCTTCCATTGAAATATCCTGCAGAACTTGAATTACGGGCAAGAGATTGTACGTTGGCGGGAAGAAAAAAAGAGCTGGAAAAGTGCTTTGAAGAATTATGTGAAATGCTGGAGGGGCAGTTTTGTTTTCCCGAGACACTGAAAGATTGTCTGATTCGTTTCAGTCTGAACATCGTAAATATGTATAAGATCCAATGGGAGCTTGGAGCAGAAATTCAGGTACTTATTCTGATTCTTGAAATAGGTCAGGCAACGAGCTGGAAGCAGATTCGAAGAGCGATAGAAGAATTATTAAATTATTTTAATTTTGAAAAAGAGGATCTTCAGGGAAATGAAGCATTCAGTACGATGGTCCGTAAGGCAGTCGAGATGGCAAAAAAATATTATAGTGAGGGGATTACCCTGGAAGAGACAGCCAGCAGGCTTTATGTTTCGGAAGAGTATCTGAGTACGCAGTTTAAAAAAGAGACACAGAGCAGTTTTACAGAAACAGTACGGAAATTCAGAATAGAAAAGATCAAAGATCTGTTACTGAACAGCAAGTTAAAATTAAATCAGATTGCGGAATTAACAGGGTATTCAGACCCCAAATATATGAGCCGGGTATTTAAAGAAGAAGTTGGGATGCTTCCAAGAGAATTTCGCAAAAAAATGCAGTAAAATAGATTAAAATAGTCCACCTTTTTAAAAAATTTCCACCTTTTCAAGATAAAAATGTATGGTATGATACCAACTGACTTAGATGAAAAGGGTTTCATACATTGTATAGTCGTGGAATAAAGAGGTGAGAAGAATGAGTAAGATGCAGATTACATTTAAAAATCCTGAAGAAATCGTAGCTTTTGTTAATACTGTTTCAAGATATGATTTTGATATGGATCTGAGAAAAGGTCGTGCAGTGGTAGATGCAAAATCATTGCTGGGCATTATGCACCTTGGACTTAATAACGTGATTGAACTTCAGATGTATTCGGATCATTGTGAAGAATTACAGAAAGAACTTGAAAAATATGCAGCTTGATTATAGAGAAAATAGGATTGAAAAGAGGAAGCGGTTCTGGTAATGCAGAGCAGCTTCTTTTTGTTGCAAAAACCTGGTAAGCTGCAGTCGGGTTCACATGAGATATAATTTGCCGGAGGAAGAACACTGAACTGTTAAGTGATGTGTTGTGGGCAATGGTGAGCCGTAGGTGTCAGCCAGCTCAATTTATGACAGTTTGGAGGATTGAAATATGTACAGTTTGGAAGGACTGAAATAATGCTTGTAAAAGCGGGAAAGCTCTACTATAATTAAAGGTACGGAACAAAAAAGAAGATCTTATAAGATCATATTTTACAGGAGGAGAGCCTTGAAGAAAGAGTTAGTGATCGTTCTTGATTTCGGTGGCCAGTATAACCAGTTAGTTGCACGCCGTGTCAGAGAATGTAATGTATATTGTGAAATTTATTCTTACAAGACGGATATTGAGAAGATTAAAGCAATGAATCCTAAGGGAATCATTCTGACAGGGGGACCGAACAGTTGCTATGAGCCGGATTCACCGACTTATACAGATGAGCTGTTCAAGCTTGGCATTCCGGTTCTTGGGTTATGTTATGGAGCACAGTTGATGTCTCATGTTCTTGGCGGAAAAGTTGAGAGAGCAGATGTCAGAGAATACGGAAAGACAGAAGTTATTATTGATAAGATGGAATCCAAAGTTTTTGAGGGAGTATCTGAAAAGACAATCTGCTGGATGAGTCATTTCGATTATATTTCAAAAATTGCACCGGGATTTGAGATTTCTGCACATACAGCAGACTGTCCTGTGGCAGCAGCCGAAAATGAAGCAGAAAAGCTGTATGCAATCCAGTTCCATCCAGAGGTACTCCATACTGCTGAAGGAACAAAGATGATCAATAATTTTGTAAAAAATGTCTGTGAATGTGTTGGTGACTGGAAAATGGATGCATTTGTGGAGAATACAATTAAAGAGATCCGTGAAAAAGTCGGAGACGGCAGAGTACTGCTTGCATTATCAGGCGGAGTTGATTCTTCAGTGGCAGCAGGATTGCTTTCCAGAGCGATCGGAAAGCAGCTTACCTGCGTATTTGTAGATCACGGTCTTCTTCGCAAAGATGAGGGAGATGAGGTAGAGGCTGTATTCGGACCGAAAGGACAGTTCGATCTGAACTTTATCCGTGTGAACGCACAGGAGAGATATTATAATAAACTTGCAGGCGTTACAGAGCCGGAAGCAAAGCGTAAGATCATTGGTGAAGAATTTATCCGCATTTTTGAAGAAGAAGCAAAGAAGATTGGTGCAGTGGAATTCCTTGCACAGGGAA
>ERZ825137.5586-NODE-5586-length-11553-cov-8.992520_pt1 | contig 11553 bp, 10 predicted proteins | sample MGYA00519873_ERZ825137 | MGnify/ENA primary metagenome ERZ825137 (study PRJEB31778, sample SAMEA3449190) | human gut metagenome | biome: human gut; feature: human-associated habitat; material: faeces | place: United Kingdom | collected 2010/2012 ... | reverse complement strand
GCACTTGATAAATCTGTGTGATTACCAAGTTTTTTAGTGATAATTCCGGATATATTGTGATATCTACTTTATACAAAGAGCTATTTGCTTTTTTATTCCTTTTTACTTTGTTCCAGCTATTTCCCAGATTATAACTAACTTCCCAGTCTTGTCTGCTAATATTTACTGTACTATCTTTGAAAGATGGCTGATAATAAAGAGATATTTGCGGCACATTGTTATTCAAAACGATAATACGGCATGGCTTTCTTTCGGGTAATCAGTAGTTTGATTTGTAGAATATCACATCACTTACTTCGTTTCCTAATGTATTGATATACATTGGATTGATGTTTTAGTAGATTTTTCGGTTCTATTAGGACTTTGGCTGGTTGCTTCTATATGGAAGTATCTCTGTTACTGAGCTGCTACTTTAATTAAGATTCATAAAGAATCTTTGTTTTATTTATAATATTTTGGTTATCAGAATTATAGTGGATTTTGAAAACCGGTTTTTGTCTGATCGCTTTTTATTAGAAATCTTTTTTCATGGACTTTTGTTACCTGTTTGTTACTTGCCAATTATCCGCGGCGGCGGTATAATGAATAAAATGTGTTATTATGCATTTTTTGGGGGTTACAGGGATGAATGAAAATATATTCGTCATAATTCCGTCGCTCAATCCGGACGAAAGGCTTATAAACACCGTTAACGGAATGCTTGATATAGGCTTTAAAAGGATAATTATAGTAAACGACGGCAGTGATAAATCGCATCTTAAATACTTTCCTAAGGCAGATGAAAATATCACCGTTATACACCGAAAGCAAAATCACGGCAAGGGCGCGGCGCTTAAGGTTGCCTTTCGCCATATTTTAAGGAATTATCCGAACGCCGTCGGCGCCGTTACGGTAGACGGCGACGGTCAGCATTTGCCTGAGGACGCGCTTGCCTGCGCGAACGCTTTGGATAATACCAAAAAGCGCGTTATACTCGGCTGCCGCGATTTTTCGGGCGAGGACGTACCGGGGCGCAGCCGTATGGGCAACCGCATAACATCGGGCGTGTTCAAAGTCCTGTGCGGTATGAGCATATCAGATACGCAAACCGGCTTAAGGGCATACCCCGCTTCCCTTTTCGGGCTTTTGCTTTCGGTTAAAGGCGACCGCTTTGAGTACGAAACGAATATGCTGCTTAAATTCAAGCAGCGCGGCGTTGCAATAAAGGAAATACCTATCGAAACGGTCTACCTTGACGAAAATTCCTCGTCTCATTTCAGACCCGTGCGCGATTCGCTTAAAATATACAGATTTATATTGTCATACATATTAAGTTCAGGTATTTCGTTTATAATAGATATTCTGCTTTTCTATATAGCCTCAAGGCTTTTAAAATCGGCACTCGGCGGCGCTACGGCGCTTGCCGCCACGGTTATTGCGCGCGCGGTCTCCTCTTTTGTTAATTATACCGTAAACCGCACCGCGGTGTTTAATTCGGAAAAAAAGGCGCGCCGCTCGCTTGCACGGTATTATATACTCGCCGTTCCGCAAATGCTTGTTTCCGCGCTGCTCGTATCGCTTATAGGTATGGCGTTCAAGGCGGCTCCCGCCCTTTCAACGCTTATTAAAATTATCGTTGATACAGTGCTGTTCTTTATAAGCTACCGTATACAGCAGGGCTGGGTATTTTCGGAGAAGGATAATGCAAAAAAACCGCAAAAGCAAAAATTATCCGCCAAAACCGTGGTAGGCAGAACGTTTTTATCGGCAGGCACGGCGCTTGTTATGGTTATTGTAACCGTTTACTCGGCAGGGCTTATGATATGCTACGGTCCGAGCAAAAGTCTGCGCAATATGCTTGTTATAATGGCTAAAGAGGCAAGCGCAACAAAATGGGCGCCGAGTCTGTTTTTGCCTAAGTCCACCGTTAATAAAATTATTGCAGACAGCGAAAAGGTCAATACCGACGTAATAGACGTAAACAATTATACCGACGGCAGCACCGACGAATGGGCGGACGCAAAGAACGGTATGAAGCTTTCGTTTTTAAGCGAATCCAAATTTAAGGGCTATCTGCTTCTTGTAAAGGACCCGAAGCGCGTAACCGTGGGCGTTTCGTCCGAAAACTATGCCGCTGCCGCCGCGGGCGCCCGCATTTTCGATATAGCCGAAAAGTACGGCGCCGCCGCAATGATAAACGGCGGCGAATTCCCCGACGCGGGCGGTCAGGGCAAGGGCTCTACCCCGATAGGGCTTACCTATTCGCAGGGCAAAAACGTGTGGAACGACGGCGCAAAGCGCACCTTTATCGGCTTTGATAAAAACGATAAGCTTATCTGCCGCGAATCTATGACCAAAAAGGAAGCCGACGAACTTGGTGTCCGCGACGCGGTCTGTTTCCAAACAGGCAATGTGCTTATAGAGCAGTCGGGCAGCGCGGTAAAGCTTTACAAGGCGGATAACGATACCGGCACCGCTCAGCGCACGGCAATAGGTCAGCGCGCGGACGGCACCGTTATAATGCTTGTAACCGACGGCCGCTCGGTAGACAGCATAGGCGCCACGCGCAACGACGTAATAGAGCTTATGGTGGCAAACGGTGCGGTAAACGCCGCTATGCTTGACGGCGGCTCCTCGGCTATGATGTATTACCGCGATTATTACGACGTTTACGGTATGGATAAATCCCAGCTTGATAAATACCAGCTTCAGGGGCTTGTAAACCGCTATAAGGCATTTACAAGTCCGCGCCGAATACCAACCTATTTTGTGGTATCAAAGGAGCAGTAATGAAACAGAGATCGTTATTTTATAAAATATATTTTGCGGCTGTTGCGGTTTTCGCCGTGCTGCTTATAACGGGGCTTTTTATAATGCACGGCCGCCTTGCGGATTACGAGGCGGCACAGCCCGAACCCACCGTTAACAGGCTTATAGAAACAAAAATTAAAACGGGCGATATCTACTCCGAAAGGGAAGAATACTCGCTTAAGCTTTCCCCTTACGAAACCAAGGAAAGCTTTAACAGTGCGTTAAAGGAATTAACAAACGGCAAGGAAATAACCGCCGCTTCCTCTTCGGTAAAGCCGAAGGACTGCGACGTTGCCTATAACATAAAAGCCGGCGATACCGTTCTTTTTAACGTTTACCTTAAAAAGAACGGCAAAACTAAAAAATACGCCGTTTCGGGGCTTGAGTTTAATTCCTCGGTATATAAAAGCTTTAAAATCACCGCTCCGTCGGACGCAGAGGTTAAAATCAACGGCATTACCGTAAACCCTGAAGACAGGGCTGACGAAAAGCTGCCGAATATTAAAAGCGATCTTTTAAAATCGGATAAGCTTATTAAAAAGCAGATAATAACCGCAAACGATCTTTTAAATAAGCCCGAAAGCGTAACCGCCTCATCCGGCGGAAAGGAATTAACCGTAGAGGAGGACGGCGGCGTTTACAGCGTAGTGCAAAGCTTTGACGAAATGAAGGCAGTCGGCGATATTGCGGGCAAGGCGGCAAGCGTTTATGCCGAATATATGCAAAACGATTCAAACCTTGCAAGCGTAAAAAAGTATATCGATTCCGATACCGACTTTTACACAAATATAAGAAAAAGCCTTGTAATGTTTGTGCTTGAGCATCAAAGCTACGCCATAAAGGACTTAACCGTTACCGATTACCACAAGTACAGCGACGATCTTTTCAGCTGCCGCGTTCGCCTTGTGAACGCTCTTAACCGCAACGGCGCGATCTACGAGGATAAGTTTGATAAATATGTATATCTCCGCCGCGACGGCAATACCTATAAGGCGATTGATATGCAAAACACGGGGGATTCCGTAAAATGAACCAAGCAGAGCTTAAAATACTTGATTACATACACACGCATTTTTCCTGCCGCTTTCTTGACGCGGTTATGCCGATAATAACCAAATTCGGCGACGGCGGAATTTTTTGGATAGCCGCGGCGGTGCTTTTTATAATTTTCAAAAAAACGCGCAAAACCGGCATATCCATGGGCGCGGCGCTTCTTATAGGGCTTATAATCGGCAACCTTATACTTAAAAATTCCTTTGCCCGCATAAGACCGTACGATCTGAACCCCGCAATACTGCCCGATATGCTTATAAAGCCGCTTTCCGACTTTTCGTTTCCGTCCGGTCACACCTTAGCCTCGTTCGAGGCGGCGGTGGTGTTGCTTATACGCGATAGGCGATTCGGCATACCGGCTATTGTACTCGCGGTTCTTATAGCGTTTTCAAGGCTTTATCTGTACGTCCATTACCCCACCGACGTTTTGGCGGGCGCTGTTTTGGGTACGTTTATCGCATTTTTTGCCTGCAAGGCGGTAGACCTGTGTTATAAAAAAATATCCGATAAAAATAATTCACAATAGTCGGCGTTTCATTTTGTTTATATAGTCGCCATTTTACTTTTTTAAGGCTCCGATTATTAATTTTAGTCAAAAAAAATATGCTTTTTTCGTCATTTTAAACTTAAAGATTTCTTGACAACGACTTTATGCTATGCTAAAATAAAATTACAAATAAGCGCACTCAATTTTTATAAATAGCTTAGGAGGATAAAAATGAAAATTAAAAAGATTTCAGCAATCATTTTAGCAGGCGCGCTGTTAGCTTCGGCAGTAGGGATGAATGCTTTCGCGGCTGATGCGAATGCTAAACCCACAATTACGGTTTTCGGTAATGAAAGCAGCCCTGCAAAACCCGATTCAACCGTAGAACTTAACGTAAGGCTTTCAAATTTCAACACCATAAAAGGCATGGATTTGGAATTAACATTGGATGATGCCAATAAAGTAAAATTAACCAATGCTACTGGAAAAATCGGAGACAACGATTTAGTAAACGGCACTAATTATACCGTATCTGACGGAAAAATACATATCGTAGAACTTAATGCCGATAATGAAACCATTAACTTTAAGGTTACTGCAAGCGTAGACAAAGCGGCTACGGCTGGTGAATATAAAGTTAATGTTTCAAAATCAGACCTTGCCCTTGACGGTAGCAGTTTAGCTACAGACAAAGATTCAGTTGGCGGAAATATTGTTGTAGCCACAACTAATGCAACAAGCGATAAAGAAGAAAATAAAAAAGCCGATGAAGGTTACTTCATTCCTTACGGAAGTGTATATGACTCTGCGAATAACTATATAGACAAAAACGCAGATGGCTCGTTTAATTTGACTAACGGTGCTACCTATCAGCAATTCAAATTACCGACAGCGGCTAAAGGTTTAACAACCTTCGGAGGCAGTAAACCCAGTGACGCAACAGTAGCTGCCGTACAGTTCGGAACATATGCAAATGCTCTTACAAACAAAAAGTTCGGAACCCTTATAATCAAAGGCGATTGGAAAAAATTCCTTAATTCTAATATAGAGAGCAAAGGTTATAATGCTGATGAACTTTTAAGCAAGCTTTATGTCGGTTATGTTAATGGTATGAAAGCGGCAAAGGATGCCGGAAAGACTAGTGTAACTAACATTAAGTTTACTGCTCCTGATGGTACTGCAATTAATGTATTCAATATACCTCAAACCAAATATATGTGGAAAGATGACGGAACGATACTTGAGTTTGCCGCCAGAATGACTAAGGTAACCTCTGGCACTACCTATACAGGTGTTGGATACAGCTATGAAACTGATAATTCCCCTGTATTTTCAACCGAAATCAATACATACGATTATAATTAAAGAGGTAAATAGTCATGAAAAATATGTTTGATAAACCAATTATTGAAATATATAAATTAAGTGTACATGATGTGGTTTGTACAAGTAATGGTTTTGGTCCTGATACTGGTGAAGACAGCGGTGATGCCGGCGATGGTAACTATTAACTATGAATAACCGGATATTTTCTGTATTATGTTTATTGTTATTGATTATTTCGTTATTTGTCGGTTGCAAAAAAAAGGAAGATAGGCTGTCAGATCCGTATGATACCAACAAAAGTTATACTGATGAAATTGACGGCACCACAACTTCCGATAACACAGTTGAGGTTGATCTTGAAACAGGCGAAATAATAAGTATGCCTTCAGGCAGTTCAAAAACCGAAAGCGGAAAAGAACAGGTTGGCGAAGACGATCTTCCGTCAAAAACCACCGATTCCAAGAGCAGTAGCTCTGCAGGTTCTTCCTCTTCGGATAAAAGCAACAGCTCGTCTTCATCATCTTCCTCCTCGTCCGGTAAAGACAACAGCAACTCATCATCATCAGATGATAATAAGCAGTCTATGGACGGCTGGGAGCCTTGGAGATAATAACCTAACAATTAACCCGCCCGACGGTTTTCGTCGGGCGGGTTTTTCTATGCGCTCTAAACAGCAAAAGCCTTGTGTCGTGTTGTCAATCTGCCGCATTTCGTCATTGCGAGGGAGCAATGCGACCGCGGCAATCCGTTCTCCCCTAAAGGGTATTTACGGATTCTTTCACGCTATGCGCCCAGAATGACAGACCATTTAGTCATTGCGAAGCCGTGTGAACGGCTGTGGCAATCCGTTCCCTTTTCTTTCACAACAATGAAGAATACAGATCCTTCCAATTCGGATTGAATGATGCAATCAATTCATTTTTCCATTTTCTGCTATGTGACTTAATCTGTTTTTCACGCGAAATAGCTGAATAAACATCATTGGTTGTTTCATAATATACTAACTTATGTACTTTATACCTTGCCGTAAATGAATTTGAGGATAAATTGTTTTTATGTTCGTAAATGCGTTTTATTAAATTCCTTGTTATACCTGTATATAACACGACATTTGTTTGGTTTGATAAAATGTATACATAATAATTTATTTTTATCACCGCACCTTTTGGAATTACGGATTCTTTCGCGCTATGCGCTCAGAATGACAGACCATTTAGTCATTGCGAAGCCGTGTAAACGGCTGTGGCAATCCGTTTCCCCCCTAAAGGGTATTTACGGATTCTTTCGCGCTATGCGCTCAGAATGACAAACCATTTAGTCATTGCGAAGCCGTGTAAACGGCTGCGGCAATCCGTTCCCTTTTATAGAAAATACGGGTTCCTTAACCCTGCGCTCAAAGCAACCAAGACTAATCCGTTATAACAACCGATTTAATTACCGGCTGATTTTCCTTTAAAACCGTACCGTTGTTATCGGTAACCGGCGTATTTTCGGCTATCTTGTCTACAATGTCCATACCGTCCGTAACATGGCCGAACGCCGCATACGCGCCGTCTAAATAATCACCGTCCTTGTGCATTATAAAAAACTGCGAGGAAGCGCTGTTATAATCGCTTGCGCGCGCCATTGAAATAACCCCGCGTTTATGCGATATATTGTTTTCAACGCCGTTTTGTTTAAATTCGCCCTTAATCGTCTTGTTGCTGCCGCCGGTTCCGTTCCCCTTAGGGTCGCCGCCCTGTATCATAAACCCGTTTATAATGCGGTGAAAGGTAAGCCCGTCATAAAATCCGCTTTTTGCAAGGGTTACAAAGTTTTCCACGGTAACAGGCGCGGTATCGCCGTCAAGCTCTAATTTAATATCGCCGTAGTTTTCAACCGTAATTACCGCGTGGTGTATGCCGTAGCCCTCTGTTTTGCTGCTTTCAGTTCCCTTTTCCCCGCCGCAGGCTGTAAGTCCCATACAAAGCGCCAGCACCGTAATTGCCGCCTTTTTAATATTTTTTCCTAACATTTCCGTCAGTCTCCTTTTCTTTTTCCGTAAGGTATATATTTTACCTTTCTTTTTTTTATTCGGGCAAAATTAAGCCTTATTATTAAAATAATAAATATCAATATTGCCGCCGCTATAATTCCGTAAACAATTTTCATATAAGCCGAGGTAAAGAAGCCCTTAACATATTTTAAAGCTATTAAAAGCTTGCTTTCCTTTACCGAATTGCCCGCAACAAGGTTAACTGTACCTATAACCTTTTCGGCGTATACTATATCCGCCGTGCCCAATACCTGCCCCTTTTTAACGGGCGCCTCAACACTTTCCTTATTCAGCTTTGTTTTAACCACTATTGTGGAATCGTCCGCACCGTTCGGCAAAACGGTTATAAACGGCTTTTCAAAATAAAGCGACACAAAATCGGTATCAAGCGAAAGCTCTACCGGCATTTCGCACACGGGGTCGGTTGAGTTTGCAACCTTTTTAAATGAAAAATTGTTAAACGCCCAGCGGTATAGGTTTGCGGTTTCGGTAAACTCAACGCGGCTGCCGGTGTTATACGGGCAGTTCATAAGTATGCACATATAATTATATCCGTTGTATGAAGCGGTGCTTACAAGACAGCGCCCCGCCTCGTCGGTATACCCTGTTTTAACACCGTGCGCATACTGATAGTAATAATTTGTTGTGGTGTCCTGCAAAAAATTAGTGGTGGATATTGTGCGCGCAGGCGACATATTGGTTGCGGCTATCGTATACCGCGGAGTCTCGCACACGGTTTTAAAGGTTTCGTTTTTAAGGGCATATTTTGTAAGTGTGTAAACGTCCTGTACGGTGGTATAGGTCATTTCATCGTGCAAACCGACCGGATTGCTGTAATGCGTTCCCGTAAGCCCCAATTCTACTGCCTTGGCGTTCATCATATCAACAAAGCTTTCTACGCTTCCGCCGTAATAAATGGCGGCAAGATACGCGCAGTCGCCGAAAGAAGACATAAGCACGGTATAAACCAAGTCAAGCTGAGTTATTTCCTCGCCCACCTTAATTGTAGAAACCGCGCTGCCCGTGCCCGAAATAAGCTTTTGCACCTCGTTTGTCATAGCCACCTTACCGTCGGGATTATACTTATCGCTTTCAAGCATAAGCGTAACCGTCATGATCTTGGTAAGCGAAGCGGGGTACATTTTAGCCTCGGTATTATTGCTGTAAAGCACCTCGCCCGTGTCAAGCGATACAAGCATACCCGCCTTTGCGGATATGTTAAAGCCCGTAACCTCATAGGCAGAAGCGGTCAAGGACGGAAAAATTACTGAAACTGTTAAAAAAATTATGGAAATAACGGAAAAAATCTTTTTTTGCATGGAAATCTCCCTAAATATGTTGTATAATATTTATTATAACATAAATACAGATTTTTTAAAGACCTAATTTTGTTTCGGCAGGTGATTTTTACGGTATACGTTACAGGCGATATGCACGGCTGTCTTGAAAGGCTGTACGATAAAAATTTCAGAAAGCTTAAAAGCGGCGACGTGCTTATAGTGTGCGGCGATTTCGGTTACATATTTTCCGGCGGCAAAACCGAGCGTCAGGTTATAGATTACCTTGCCGCGCGCCGTTTTGTTACCGCCTTTGTAGACGGTACCCACGATAATCTCGATACAATATACAAATCGCGCGTTACATATTGGCACGGCGGTATGGTTCACAGAATAAAGGGCAACCTTATACACCTTATGCGCGGTCAGATATTTGAAATAGAGGGGAAAAGCTTTTTCACCTTTGGCGGCGGCGAAAGCACCGATAAGGATATGCGCCTTGAAAGCGGAAACTGGTGGCGCAATGAGGAGCCTACGCCTATGGAAATGGCAGAGGGTGCAAAGCGGCTTGACGAGGCGGGCCTTCATGTGGACTACATAATAACCCACGAGCCGCCCTCGCTTGTTAAAAGCGCTATACTTATGCGCCGCGGCGACGCAGATCGTGTAAACAAGCTTAACGGTTATTTAGAGGAAATAGGCCGCTCGTGCGATTTCGGGCATTGGTATTTCGGCTCCTTGCACGAGGACAGGGTTATAACCGAACGCCACACATGTGTTTTTAAAGAAATGATACCCGTTGTCAACGCTCACCCGAAAAAAAGCCCACGGACGAATAAAAACGCAGATTTGTCGGCAAAATCAAATGATATTATCACCGTATAGAAAAATTTAAAAAAGCAGCGATTAAAAGGGTAATTCCGCACCGTTATCCCAAACGAAATGTTTTAATCAGGCGTTTGGTATAAATTGCTTTATTTCGGGAGCTTTAAGCTTTCATCTATATTGATTGCAGCACTTCTGCCGCAAATACACGTCAAAAAGTATTTTATTATTGACATTTTAAGCTTTTAATAATATAATTGTTTTCGTATTAAGTACCGATTTCCCCTGTTTTCGTTTTTTAAAGCTTAATACAGGCTCTTTTTATGTATATCCGCATATTATGAAAATTAAATAAATCCGGGTGTGGCGCAGCTGGGAGCGCGGGTGGTTTGGGAGCATAGGCGGTCTTCGCACCGCACGAAAGCGAAAATCGCAGAAAGCCCTTCAACCGTGCGGATTTCGGGCGGTTCGGAAAATGAAAAAAAGCAGTCAAAAATGTGTTTGACCACAGATTTGACCACTTACACGACCACAATTAAATATACTATCGGGGTGTGGCGCAGTTGGTAGCGCGCGACATTTGGGAGCATAGACGGTGTTCGCACCGTGCAAAAGCGAAAACCGCCGAAAACCCTTCAACCGTGCGGATTTCGGGCGGTATGGAAAACAAAAAATAACGGTCAAAACCGTGCCTGACCACAGATTTGACCACCTACACGACCACAATTAAATAAACTATCGGGGTGTAGCGCAGTTGATAGCGCGCCGCATTTGGGATGCGGAGGCCGCGAGTTTGAGCCTCGCCACTCCGACCAAAAATCCTCTGAAACCGAGCGTCTCAGAGGATTTTTCATACCGTTCCAGCCTTTTTCTCTGTCTATTACGATACAAATTTTGTTAGGTTGAGAGTATAATAATCAGATAAAATTAGCAAAAGATAACCCCCAGAAATAATCCTTGACAAATGATATTATTGTAGTATAATATAATGATTTAACTCAGGTTAGATGGTCGGTTAGGGAGATAATCTTAAGGAGAAACCATAATGCATGACTTTAGGTATGTAACCAAAAAACAAGCTCAGCCTATAAAAGATGAGCTATATCAAATTCTTTACATGGTACAGGATTTGGTGCGTGACAATTTCACTTTTAGCTTCACACCGATTGGCAGTTCAAGCCGTAACATGATAACCTACGATGCAAAATCTAACATCGGTTTTGACTTCGATATTAACATCGAGGTCAATGACGATAATGAGGATTTTGAACCTAAAGAAATACGGACAATAATACGTACTGCTATCGACCGTGTTGCACCTCGCTATGGATATAAATCTTGCGAGGATTCCACTCGCGTTCTTACGATTAAAAAGGTTGACACTTCTCATTCTCGCATTATTCATAGCTGTGATTTTGCAATAGTGTATAACTGCACTGATGGTAGACAACAGTATATTCGGTTCAACAAAGATAACAATTATTATTGGGAATATCAGGGGAAGGGTTTTGTAGGATTAGAAAAGAAAATGGATTGGTTAAAAAGGGAGAACCTTTGGGGCGAGTTGCAGGATTATTACATATACAAGAAAAACTGCAATGATAACCCTGATAAACACTCCCGTTCGATTTTTGCAGAATCAATAAATGAAATGTGCCAGAAAAACGGATATCGCAGGTAAGACTTTTCTTTGTTTACAGCGACGCAAATTTTGACAGAGTGACTTTTTCGGTCACCCTGTCATTTTCTCTTTTTCCGCC
>ERZ825137.5585-NODE-5585-length-11555-cov-4.037478_pt1 | contig 11555 bp, 15 predicted proteins | sample MGYA00519873_ERZ825137 | MGnify/ENA primary metagenome ERZ825137 (study PRJEB31778, sample SAMEA3449190) | human gut metagenome | biome: human gut; feature: human-associated habitat; material: faeces | place: United Kingdom | collected 2010/2012 ... | reverse complement strand
TCATGATGTCAGGGTGCTATGTACCAGCGACACATATTTAGCACCGACCGGAGTGAAGCGTAGATGTAGAAGTATGAAACACAGAGTAATCCACAGATATCAAAACTTCGGACTTTTGATTCCAACATCATGTATAAAATTTCATATATAAAAATATAAATGAAAAAGATTTTACCTGTTTAGGCAAAATCTTTTTCTGTAAAGTTTTTAATCACTTGTTCGATTCTTTCTTTTACTTCCTGTGCTATTTCATTTGTCTTCATATCTTTATATTCTTCATATAAGAGTGGTTTTAGAAAATGCACCTGTACAGTTGGACTGATTGTACTGGTATCAAATGGTTTAAATGAATCAATTAATGCAACCGGAACTATCGGGCATTTTGCTTTGGTTGCTGCCTTAAAGCTTCCACCTTTGAATTCTAACAGATTGTTTCCATCCTTTGAACGGGTTCCTTCTGCAAATATGATATAGTTTCTTCCATTTTTTACTTCTTCCGTAACTTTATTAATAACTCCCATGGACTGTCTCACATCATTTCTGTCCATATAAAGTGCTTCCATGCATGAAAGTACCTTATTAAGAACTGGAACTTTCTTCACTTCTATCTTTGCTACGGCTGAAACTGGTTTGCCGCAGGAATGAATAATTGCAAGTACATCATACATTCCTTGATGATTCGGATAAAGCATAAAACCATTTTCTTCCGGCAGATTTTCCTCTCCATATGTTTTCACACATACATTTCCACCTTTATTGGCATGAGCTACAATCTTCCTCAATAATAGATATCTGTCTGTCTCTGGAATCTTATCCACATGAGAAGCATAATAACACAATTTTATGAGAAAATAAGGCATGATAAATAGATTTCTAATTACCATGTAAATAATTCGTTTCATATATTATTCCTCACAATATTCTTTGATTGCAGTTTCATATAAATTATTTCCCTGACAATCAATTACAACAATTGCAGGCAAATTTTCTACTTCCAGTCTGCGGATTGCTTCTGTCCCTAAATCATCATAGGCAATCACTTCTGCTTTTTTAATACATTTTGATAATAAGGCACCTGCTCCACCCACTGCTGCAAAATAAACTGCATCATTTCTCACAATTGCATCTTTTACCGCCTGAGAACGTTTTCCTTTTCCAATCATTCCGCCAAGCCCCAAATCCAGAAGCGTCGGTGCATATTTATCCATACGGCTGGCAGTCGTAGGACCTGCTGAACCGATTGGCCTGCCCTCTCTTGCCGGAGATGGTCCCATATAATAAATAAGTTGATTTTCAATATCAAATGGTAAACTTTCTCCTTTTGCAAGGGTTTCACTCATCCGCTTATGGGCTGCATCTCTTGCTGTGTAAATGATTCCGCTAATATAAACATAATCTCCAGAATGTAATTCTTTTGCTGTTTCCTTTGTAATCGGAGCTGTAATATGTTTTTCCATATTTTTATCCTCGTATTCTTATATTTTCAAAATAATTAAATCGTTCTGATTGCATGTCGGTTCACATGACAACATATATTGACTCCTACAGGAAGTCCTGCAATATGAGTCGGATATGTATTTACATTTACCGCAAGAGCAGTAGTAGTTCCGCCAAGTCCGCCCGGTCCGATTCCTGATTTATTGATACGTTCCAGAAGTTCTTTTTCCATTTCTGCCACATATGGAATCTCGGAATGTACCCCTACTTCCCGTGTCAGAGCTTCTTTTGCCATAATTGCACATTTTTCAAATGTTCCACCTACACCAACTCCCACAACCATTGGAGGACAGGCATTTGGTCCGGCATCACGAACGGCTGTAAGAACGGCTTCTTTCACACCTTCTATGCCGTCTGCAGGCTTGAGCATAAATACACGGCTCATGTTCTCACTGCCAAATCCTTTTGGTGCTACTTTCATTTTAACTTTATCGCCCTCTACTATTTTATAATGAATAATTCCCGGTGTATTATCCTTTGTATTTTCTCTGATAATAGGGTCATTTACAACGGATTTTCTTAAATATCCTTCTACATAGCCTTGACGGATTCCTTCATTTACAGCGTCCTCTAACAGACCGCCTTCAAAATGTACATCCTGTCCAATCTCCAGAAAAACGACTGCCATTCCTGTATCCTGACAAATGGGAATCATATCTTCCCCTGCTATTTTCAGATTTTCCTGAAGCTGATTCAGAATCTGTTTTCCCAAAGGTGATTTTTCTGTTTCTGTGGCATTTTTCAGTGCTTTATCCATATCATCTGATAAAAAATGATTTGCTTCTATACACATTTCTTTGATATTCTTTGTGATTTCTTCCACACTTATTGTACGCATGAGACAATCCTCCTGTATTTTGTCATCTTACTATCTTTTTATTCTACTCTATTTTCGTTGATATTTCATCTGTTTTCAACAAAAAATAGACAACATCCTCATGTATCATGCGAGTGCTGTCTACTCTTTGTAAACTACCTGTTTCTATTTTTCCTGTAAATATATAAACCTGCTGCCACGGTTACTCCCCAAACGAACAGTATAAAGCCACCTGCAGCAAATAGTTCTTTTTTATAAATACTCCATATCTGAAGTTCTTTCCATTCATTGACATAAAATGGAATATCAAATATATATTCCGGTGGCAGATATTGTCTTGGAATTCGAAGTTTTCCAGTTAACCAGAAAATACTACAAAGCCAAATCACAACAATAATCATACCCTCTATTCCGGCCTTCCAGTTTGCTTCCTGTATAAGACCAAGTTTCTTCACACTTCTTGTCAGAAGTAAAATTCCCGGAAGCAAAATGGCTGCCAGACATGCTATGATTTGTATTTGCCTGACAGGATTTACCATATCTTCTTCATCTATCATCAGTAAATCACCCTCACGAATATCTCTGGAGCATGACACACCACTGATTATTTTTAAAGATTTTCCATCTTCATCTAAAGCATCTTCTGCCCTTACAACTGCTTTATTATCCCTTTCTTCAAATACATATACAGATTTTTTTGCTGCAACATATTCTTCCCCAAAAAGTCCTTCTCTTTTCTCAGCATAATAAATCTTATATTCTGAATCTTCATCCCACTGATAGCAGGAAAGAGGCAATAACCCAACCTGCTCCTTCATACTGTTTTGAAATTCAGGCGTCAACTTTTCATCTTTTATAACAGAACAAGTATCCACACGAAGCTTCATTAAGTTTTCTATACGAAGGGACAATACCGTACACGTCATCAGTATAATCATGACTGTACAGAACACCATCCAAACTCTCTTTTTCTCCATAGGCATCAACTACTCCACAATGTATCTTGTAATCCATCCGTAAGTTCTTTCCGATAGTATAAAAACAGAAAGGTAACCGGAATCAGACATAAAATTCCACATACGGACTGTACCCCAATACTGTTTCCTGTCATTCCTGCCAGAAATACTGACAACGGATAATCCTGAGGACCTTCCAAAAATATAATTGGCTGCTCTACCATATTCCAGCTTTCTACAAAAGTCAGAACAAATAAAGTCACAACTGCGGGCTTAATCTCCGGAACAATGATATAACGAACAATTTGGAGCTGATTTGCCCTGTCCAGCCTTGCGGCTTCTATCCATTCATTTGGTAAAGACTGAATAATAAAGGTAAGCCAAATTACACCAAACGGTGAAAAAATTGCCGGTATAATCAATGCCTTCCAACTATTCAAAAATCCAAGCTTCTCAAGCAACAGATAATTTGGAAGTAAGGTAACCTGAACGGGAAGAATCATAAAAATCGCCATCATTACCAGAAAAAATTTCTTTCCGATAAAATGATATTTTGCAAATGCTGTTCCTGCCATGCAGGAAATAATCGTCTGCCCTGCTGCAATCGCAATACACATGAGAAGGCTTCGCCAAAATTTTACCAGATATCCCGGACTTTCAAAGAAAACCGTATAATAACTCATAAGGGAAAGTCCCGCCTTTGCTCCTGCATATACCGAACTGATTACCATATAAATAACAGGAAATAAGAAGAAAAATGTTAATATCACAAAGAAAATGATTCGTTTCTGTTTTTTCGATTTTCGCAAATTACTTTTCCCTCCTTACCAGTATGTACCCAACATAGCATAACGCAATTACAATAAGTAAACCAACTACAATGCTGACTGCCGCAGCAGATATTTTCTGGTAATTCATGTTTTGAAAGTTATTATTCATATAATGTTGTAAGAGGTAAATACTTTCATGCGGATAATTGCCTCCTAACAAAAAAGCTTCTCTATAACATTTGAATGCATTCATTACCGCAAGCACAATCGTAAAAAGAAATGTCGGACGCAGAAGCGGCCATGTAATATAACGAAATTTCTCACCTTCGCTTGCACCAAATAAAGCTGCATACTCATAATAATCCTTCGGTATCATCTGTATTCTTGCAAGATAAATTAAAAGATAATATCCCGTAAATCTCCACACATATAAAATACATAAAATCCAGAATGCCGAAGAAGAATCCATCCATTCCACTCCATTTTTCCCAAGCATATGTAACATCTGATTCCATACTCCATGATTTCCCCAAAGGAACTGGATTCCGAGAACCACAGAAGCAATCGGAAGGATTAAAGGATATAGAAAAGAAAGCTGAAAAAATTTCACTCCTTTTGTTGCCTTTTGCAGTAATACAGCTAAAAATACCGCAAATCCAAGCGTAATCGGAATTGTCACAAGCATATATTTACAAGTATTCCATATAGCCAGCCGGAACATTTCATTTGGAAATAATTCTCTAAAATTGTCCAATCCAACAAATTCTCTGTGTCCGATTCCAAAAGAAAGAGAATACCATACGGTTATCAAAAAGGGAACAAAGTAGAAGCCCAGAAAGCCTGCTAAAGCAGGAAGTGCTAAAAGCAGACCATTATTTTTTCTTTTCACATTCTGCACCTCCTCGCCCCTCGATTATTCTTTCATCATTGTCTCATATTTTTTATACGTTTTTTCGGCCAAATCATCACATTTTGAATCAATACTATCGGCATCATTTGATGGTGAATATAACCATTCTTCCATTTCTTTTCCTATGCTTCTGTCAATTAGGATTGGAAAATAGGCTTCCTCAATTTCCTGATAGCTGGCTAATATTTTTGGATACTGCTGATAATACTTATTATTATCCATAACAGGAACACCAACACTGGCAACCCGGTTCTCAATATCATACCCTTCTGTTCCTTTTTCTTCAGAGACAGCACCATTTAAAAATAGCATTAGAAACTCATAAGCTTCTTCTTTATATTCACTCGACATTCCTACTGCTCCGTAAAATTCAACCGCAGCAACTTTTTTTCCATCTAAGTTCATAAGCGGTGTGGATGATTCGTAGTCTTCCATTTCCAAATCTTTCACACTATGAACATATGATACATTTTCCTCCTCTGTTTGAGTCATACTGTTTTCAAAACATTGTTTGATAATATTTCCCCATTTTTCCTTTTCAAACAATACCTGATTTTCTTCGTAATCAATTGCCGGCTGTACCCACCGTGATGCTAAAAACAGAACATTCAATGCTTCTGATGCGGTCAAATCCTCTAAAGATTTTATATTAGAAACTTTCTCTGCCTTACCTGCTATTACATAATAATGACAGGTAAACGGCAGAACATATTGTTTTTCGTGGTATTTTCCTGCTTCTAATATTTCTTTTTTATAAGAAGACTGTTTCCAGAAAGAATCGCTCTCCATATAGGAGTCCAAAGATGCAAACACACCATTTTGCATTGCTTTATTTACATTTTTTATCAGCAGTTTTTCTTCGTCGTTCTCACTGACTGCATTATCTAACAATGTAGACAAAACATAAATATCCGGTCCTTTTCCAACTGTAATATCCGTATTCCATTTCTGCAGATTCGCACTTCTTTCCTCTGCGCTTCCTGAAAATGGATTTTCCACCCGAATACTCACCCCTTGATGTTTGTCCATATAATACTTTGCAAAACCCTTCACTGCTTCCTCTTGCTCTGAGTTTGTAACGACAACGATTTCTTTTTGTGAATTGCCAGATGCTCCATTTGGTTTACATCCGGTAAATGAAAACACCGCCATCGTAAGCATTAGAATTATTGAACAATATCTTCTCATACGCACCCCTCCGTTTGTCATTTGATAGTTAACAATATTCTAATCAGAGTAAGGGGAGAATACCCTTACTCTGATAATTTCAATACTTTTAATATTGACTTCCATGGCATACCCAACGTGTTTCAGTCGTTGTTCTTGTTCCCCCATAACCACAATTGCCACATTTATCCGTAATCATCTTTGTTCTTGTCTGTTTTACATCATATCCATATGAATAATGAGCACATACTCTTGTAGTTCCTGTATTCGTCCACGCAGAGTACGTTGTTGTTGTAACCATTCTACCATTTGAACAACTAGGGCATGACTTGTATGCTCTTTCCTGAGCATTAACACTCAAAGTACTTCCGACCATCATTAACATAAAACTAAATACCATAATAAACTTTTTTGCTTTTTTCATATGCTTTTCTCCTTTGATTTGAAAATGTGGAATATTCCTTTGGTTAATTCTGTTTTGATTTTGATATCAACATCTATCTCCCATCATAGAGAAAAACGAAACAAAAGAAAGAAATTACTGATTTACAACTGTAAACAATATGATTACATACTTATCTTTACTTCTAAATTACCTATATGCAACGTTTATTTTACATATGTAAATAATCTGTTACTGTAATTACTTTTCCTTTTTTTGTAATATTAAGATAAAATATTTTATATAAAGGAGAATTATTATGAAAGCAAACTTTTTATCACCATTACTTATTTTTACATTATTATTTACTTTTATATCGCCCACCACGGTTCATGCTCATGAAAATGAAGTATCTAAATTTTCAGAAGAAGCAATTTATGATTTAACCATTGGCGGAACACAAATATTTGAAATTATAGATTCTACTGGTAATATTGCATATATAACCGTATCAGAAGAACCATCTCTTTCTAGAATTGGTAATGGTACATATAAAGTATCATATTCCGAACCACTATCATGGACTGCCGGTTTTTATATAACCATAAAAGCTAATTCAATTACCTTTATAAAAGACAAATTCTATTCTGCTTCATCAGGGTCAATAACGCAATCAAAACTAGTCCTTGAATCTTCAAAACAAGCATCTCATTATTTTACTTATATATTTAAAACAAATTCAATTCCAACTTATACTGGTGTTCGCGCAACCATATCTGGAACATCTTTAAAAATTTCTAAAATATAGTTTTTTTATAGAAGCGACTTTTTCAATAGTCGCTTCTCCCAAATCTAAAAATTCAATTTGAACAAATTTAACACTATTATATATACTTATTAATACAAAACATAATATAATCACTTTATAAATTGTACCAATTTTATATTTTCTAAAAACACAATAACCTAACAACAATATAATACCAACAAGGCCCAGACAAGGAATAGTACTTAAACACACAATTGCTATCAAGATTCCTACTTCCTCCGGTAATAATCCAAATACTTTCTTTTTGTCCGGTTCTACACTCTCCTGTAAATTCTCATCTTTTTTCTTTTTGTTATTTTCATTCTTAAACAATTCATCTAAAGAAACATCATACAAATCACTTAAAATAACCAGATTATCAATATCCGGGCTTGTCCAGCCATTTTCCCATTTTGAAATAGCCTGCCTTGATATATTTAATTTTTCTGCCACTTCTGCCTGTGAAAGCCCTGCATTTTCTCTTGCTTTCTTTAAACTTTTCGATAATTCCATTCTACACATTCCCCTTATTTAAAAATATACGATTAAATTTTAAATTTACTATCATTATAACATATAATCATGCATAAACCAAATTAATTTACCGGTTGCACTGCAGACGATTTCTATGTACACTGTTTATAAGACGCCAGGGTTAAAAGTTCTAAATCCACATATGCTTGCTCATAAGTGGATGAAAAAGCTTTTGACCCCTTACAGCTTTTTGCAGAAAGGAGCCTTATGAACGAACAGGAAATCCATGTATTGGTAAATGAAAAAAGACAGTTTTTTTACTCTGACGTGACGCTCAATGTGGACTATCGAATCCGCAGTTTACAGCGTCTTAAGATAACGATTTTGAAATACGAAAAGAAAATTTGCGAGGCATTACAGCAAGACCTTGGAAAAAGTAATTTTGAAAGTTATATGTGTGAGGTCGGACTGGTGCTTGATGAGTTAAGTTATATGAGAAAGCATATGAGACATTTTGCATCAGAAAAAATCGTAAAAACTCCACTTGCCCAGTTTTGCTCCAGAAGTTTTCAGAATCCTTCTCCTTATGGGGTTGTGCTGATTGTCAGTCCTTGGAATTATCCATTTCTTCTGACAATGGGGCCTTTGATTGATGCAATTGCTGCGGGAAATACTGTTCTTATTAAACCAAGTGCCTATTCTCCGCACACCAGTCAGGTAATAAAAGATTTGATAGAAGAATGTTTTCCGCAAAAATATGTTTCTGCCATTCTCGGTGGACGAGAGGAAAATAATTGCCTGTTAAAGCAAAAATTTGATTATATTTTCTTTACCGGAAGTAAAACAGTGGGAAAAGAAGTCCTGCGCATGACAGCTCCCCATTTGACCCCGGTTACTTTGGAGCTTGGCGGTAAAAGTCCTTGTATCGTAGAGAAAAGTGCCAACATCAAACTGGCTGCCAAAAGAATTGTATTTGGAAAATTTCTGAACTGTGGACAGACCTGTGTAGCACCTGATTATATTTACTGTGATGAATCTGTAAAAACAAAATTGATATTAGAGATTAAGAAAGAAATTATCCGTCAGTATGGTACAAATCCTTTAGAAAACAAAGATTACGGAAAAATTGTAAATCAAAAACATTTCGACCGTATACGTGGTCTGATTAATTCTTCCAAGGTGGTGCATGGTGGATGTGCTGACTTCTCTTCTTTAAAAATTGAACCTACGCTTATGAATCATGTGACCTTTGAAGATGCTGTTATGCAAGAAGAAATCTTCGGACCGGTTCTTCCTGTTGTAAGTTATGATTCTCTTAAAGAAGCAATCACAAAAATAAATGCAATGGAACATCCACTTGCTCTTTATATTTTTACTTCTGACAGAAAAATTGCAAAAGATGTGATTTCACGCTGTCAATTCGGCGGTGGATGTATCAACGATACCATTATTCATCTTGCTACCCATGAAATGGGATTTGGCGGATTTGGTGAAAGTGGAATGGGTTCTTACCACGGATGGGAAGGATTTAAGACCTTCTCACATTTCAAAAGTATCGTAGATAAAAAGACATGGATAGATTTACCGATGAGGTATCAGCCATATAAGAAACTCAATGAGAAAATTCTTCGGATGTTTCTGAAATAATATTTTGAATATATGAAAACAGGAATAGCTTCACAAACATGTGGTTCTATTCCTGTTTTCCTTCATGACCTTTAATTTTCTACTTCAAAAGAAACAAGATTGCTCAAAAAGAAGCTGTCTACTTTTTCATTTTCTACCGTAATCTGGCCAGTCGCTTTTTGTGCTGTTCCATCCTTGTTGTTTTCATCTTCAAATACAACTTCAAAAGTACCGGTTTCTTCTTCATCATATGCCACTTCAATGTCTGAAACAGTGTAATTTACTTTTTTATCTTCTGCTTCTTTATCATACTTTAATGGAATTCTGTTGTACTGCAAATGTTCTAAACATTCTTGTGTTGTACATTCTGAAAGTGATTTGTAATATGCTTCCATATCATCATTCTTCAAAAAATTGGTATACCGTTCTTCATAATCAGAGGTAAATATTTGTTGTAAAAATTCTTTTTCTATTTTCAGTGAAGTATTCGCATTTTCTTTAAATCCATCATTCTGACATCCTGCTAATAAAAGCACACTCATAATGACTATCATAAAAATTAGTACATATTTTTTCTTCATATACTTTCCCTCTTTTCTGCAATTTAATGTTCTCTTCTATTTACTGTTATTCTTATTTTTAAAATATTTAATGTACCGATATATTTCCATTCCAATTAAAATACTTCCCACACGAAGCATAATTTCTGAAGTTTGTGGTTCCAACCAATAACTTTTGACAATTTGCCAAAATTGAGATTCACCCCACTTTATAACCTTGCTGTTAAGTACATAAGCCCAATATGGATAAGTCAATATTAATATTGCAGGTATGTCAATCCAAAAAATTTCTAAACCAGTATTTTCTTTTGGATTTGATGAGATTGCTATTACTATATATGTTACAATAATAAAGTAAATAATTACCGCAAACAACTGTCCATAAAGCTTAATTCCATTAGCAACAAGAATCTGTGCATAAAATTCGAAATAATGTACTTCGGCAATCTTAAAATATACATACGAAAGAATATATACGAGACTCAATAAATAAAATAATAAAATACTTTTTTTAACTTTTGATTTCATACTCTTTTCCTCATAATCTTTCTTTTTTCTATATGTCTTCTCTATAATTCTTTTGAATCATCAACCCTTTTAAGTAAAATAGAATGCTCTTTTCTATTATGTTCTATTGTCATAGTGACTTCTCCCAACTCTTTCAAGAATTCTTTTGTATCCATTCTGATTGTATTTAATTGGATTTTACTAATAGTATCAGATTTTCCAATTTCTATTGGCTGTGTATCTTTTTGACATCCAGCAAATAAAGTTACTGTCATAATCACTACCATAAAAATAAACTTACATTTTTTCATATGCTACCTCCTTCTGTTTTCTTGCTTTATGTATTTCCGTTAATCCTGATGATATAACCATACCTTAATTATGCATATCTGCAAAGAAATCATTAGTTTCAAAGACGCAACCATAAGTTTCTTTCACAAAATTTATGTAAATATAACAAAAAGCAGTAAACCTGATACCACTTGTAACATGATTTGCTGCTTTTCTAATTTGTGTCTGTACTATTATCTTTTGTTATTGTATCTCATATTCTTTATACAATTTTTTTCGATATTCAATATCCTTTGTTGCTTTTAAAATATCATCTGGTCTTCCGGCTTCTATTAAATTTCTTCGCCTCTGCTCTATAACGTGTCAGAAAATCTTTCAATATACCTTCCGCAATACATTCTGTGATTGCTCTTTCTACTGCATCTTCTATCTTCATCTGCTCTGCATACTCTCTGACCCTTGAAGTGTAGATAACATAATCGCTCAAGGTCTTACATGCATTTACGATATCATTGTTATATCCCGGATTGATATTTAATAAAACTGCTTTCAGATTCAGCCATGGTTCTTCTTCCTGAATCTCAAAAGCCTCCGCCAATTCCAATACTTCTCTTTCCGGCCTTTCTTCTTCTGTTTCTTCTTTTTGCCATAATCATTCTCCTTTTGTTGTATGTGCAGGAGATAAAAATATAAATTTAAATACACTTATAGCCAAAAAATTTCAAAAATACAAATGTACTTCCTTTATTCAAATCTCACTGCTCTATTGATTGGTAACAAAGCATTGAGA
>ERZ825137.5572-NODE-5572-length-11583-cov-3.254858_pt1 | contig 11583 bp, 9 predicted proteins | sample MGYA00519873_ERZ825137 | MGnify/ENA primary metagenome ERZ825137 (study PRJEB31778, sample SAMEA3449190) | human gut metagenome | biome: human gut; feature: human-associated habitat; material: faeces | place: United Kingdom | collected 2010/2012 ... | reverse complement strand
CTTATATCTCAAGACTGGAAAAAAAGATTATGCAGCGCCTGAAAAAAGAAATAGATCGTTAAGGAGTAACTCCTTAACGATCCCATTTATCTGCAAGATTCTGAATCTGGGATTCAAATTTTGCAAGGTCTTTATTAGCAAGGCCTTCATTCTTAAGAACAACATCCATTAAGCGCTTGGCGGCGGCGACAACACGATTAAATGCAGTATTGGCGCGTACACGGGAAGGTTTTTCAGCAGCACGCTTCTGGATACGGATGCCCGGATTTAGGATGGTGTCTGTTGAAAGGTCTACACATCCACCGGAAAATGGAGCAAAGGCAGGAATACCAAAACGGTCAGTGACAGTTTTTGCAAACTCCTCCGTGACAGTGTCTTCCCCATGAACAACAAATACGTGGGAAGGTTTTTTCTTGAAACCATCAATCCAGTTCAAGAGTCCGTTCATGTCTGCATGACCGCTGATGCCTGCTAAAATAGAGATATGAGCGTTGACTTCAATGTTTTCCCCGAACAGCTTTACAGAGTCGGCACCTTCGACCAATTTGCGACCAAGGGTTCCTTCTGCTTGGTAGCCCACAAAGAGAATGGTACATTCTCTGCGCCATAGATTATGCTTTAAGTGGTGGCGGATTCGTCCGGCTTCACACATACCAGAGGCAGCGAGAATAACCTTTGGTGTTTCGTTAAAATTAATCATCTTGGAATCTTCACTTGTTACGGAGGTTTTCAGTCCCGGGAATACCAGCGGGTTAATCCCCTGTTCAATGAGAGCAGTTGCATTTTCATCAAAGCAGGAATGGGTATTTTTCTGGAATACGCGGGTTGCTTCAATGGCAAGCGGACTGTCTACATATACTTCAAAGCCGGGATATTCCGGCAGAAGATTCTGCTCTTTAATCTGGCGGAAGAAATAAAGTAATTCCTGCGTTCTTCCAACTGCAAAGGATGGAATCACAACATTTCCCTGACGGGCAAAGGTTTCCCGTAATATCTTGACCAGTTCTCCGATGTAATCCGGTCGTACTGCTGAATGTACCCGGTTACCATAAGTGGATTCAATGACCAGATAATCTGCTTCTTCTACAAAACTTGGGTCTTTGATAATTGGCTGATTGGTATTTCCTACATCACCCGAAAATACAATTTTCTTTTCTACCCCATCTTCGCAAATCCAGATTTCGATGCATGCAGAGCCAAGCAGATGTCCGATATCGGTAAAACGTACCTCCACGCCTTCACATAGAGTAATACGCTGTCCATAATCCACAGGAGAAAGCAGTGCAATGGCAGCTTCTGCATCCTCCATAACATAGAGCGGTTCGTATAATTCACCGCCGGAACGTCTGGCTTTACGATTGCGCCATTCCGCTTCAGCTTCCTGAATATGTGCACTGTCACGCAGCATAATATTACACAAATCTGCCGTCGCAAAGGTTGTCACAATCTCACCCCGGAATCCATTTTTGACGAGTAATGGAAGATTGCCGGAATGATCGATGTGAGCATGGGTCAGCAGCACGTAATCGATATCAGAAGGCGGAATAGGAATTTCCTGATTCTCATATAAATCCGGTCCCTGTTCCATTCCACAGTCTATCAGGATTTTTTTGCCACAGACTTCCAGAAAATGGCAGCTTCCTGTTACTTCGTGAGCGGCACCTATAAAAGTCAGTTTCATCGTATCATCTCCCTTTTCCTTTTTTTAGTTTCATTATACTATATTTCACAATGAAATGCTGTCAAGGGGTTAAAAATTTATAATTTATTTACAAAACTGCATAATCAAAAAGCATTTGGAAAAAATTCTACTAGCAAATGCAACAGGAGGCTGAAACATGGCAGTGAATAAGGTTGAGATATGTGGTGTAAATACTTCAAAATTACCCCTTCTGAAGGAAGAAGAAAAACGGAAATTATTTGCACAGATTCAGCAGGGAGATCAAGAAGCAAAAGAAGAATATATTAAGGGAAATTTACGCTTGGTGTTAAGTGTGATGAAACGGTTTCACACCAGTAATGAAAATCCGGATGATTTGTTTCAGATAGGATGTGTGGGGCTGATTAAGGCCATTAATAACTTCAATCCAGAGCTGGAGGTAAAGTTTTCCACTTATGCAGTTCCTATGATTGTAGGAGAAATAAGAAGGTTTCTGAGGGACAATAATTCAATCCGGGTCAGTCGTTCGTTAAAGGATACGGCATATAAGGCGATTTATGCAAAAGAAATGTATCGGAAAAAACATTTGAAGGAACCGACGATTGAAGAAATTGCGGAAGAAATCGGTATAGAGAAAGAGGATATTGTCTATGCATTAGATGCGATACAAAGTCCTATGAGTCTGCAGGAGCCTGTTTATAATGACAGCGGGGATGCGGTTTATGTGATGGATCAGATAAGTGACAAGAAAAACAAAGAGGATACATGGGTGGAAAACTTGTCACTGCAGGCCGCTATGGAAATGTTGGAAGAACGAGAACGATATATTATAAAACTCCGGTTTTTTGAAGGAAGGACCCAGATGGAAGTAGCAGAAGAAATCCAGATATCACAGGCCCAGGTAAGCCGTCTGGAAAAAAATGCATTAAAAGAAATGAGACAGTATCTTGGATAAACATAAATTTTGGTTGAAATTTCCTCCGCTTCATACTATGATAATTGATATATTAATTACTGAATACAATGTGGCGAGGGAGGAACGCGATATGTATGAATATGAAGAAACATGCCTGCGTACATTCTTAAAGAATCAGGGGCAGCTGTTTGACGAACCGGTAGCGGAGACTTTGGAAGAAGCAGAAGCCTTTTTGGAGGACTGCATGGCAGTTGTTGTGGATTCCATAAAAGAAGTAAGAGAATATTTTGAAGAGAACGGCGCTGATGTGGATGGTATGAGTGATGAAGAACTGGAAGAAGCATCAGAAGTATTTGCATTAGAAAACGGACAGTATCTGATTGTAGAAGGCTAAAGAGCCGAAAAGTCGTAGTGTATGCTACGACTTTTTCCTTGTCAGGCATGCAACAAAAAGGTTTAGTGAACTTTTTTATCTGCTATAGAAGCCTGATTCAGTGCCTCTTCAATGGCATTGATAAGCAGGCGGGAGGTATAAGGAGTATCGTCAGACAGAGCGATATCATCCAAGGACTGACCGGCACAAATCTGGTCGGCAATATTTTCCAGTGTGGGCTGCAACAGAGGGTACATGGCAGCTACAGATTCATCCAGATTTTGAAGGCGGATGGACTGGACTTTTTCAGAATCTACCACCACTTCTACCGCAAGATTCGTGTTGTTTAATTTAATAGCCGAAGTGTAAATTCCAGGTGTGTATACTTGTGCGCTTGTCTTTCTTTCCTGATTTTTCGAGGAAAACATAAAGAAAAAGAGAACGGCAAGCAGAATAATAAGCACAGAGATAATGATGGTGTAAATAATTTCTTTCATATGAAGTACAACAATTTTTGTTTTTGAACTCATGGAAACCTCCTGGAAGTGTAGATGATAAGCAATTCGTTTTGCTTATAACAATATATGAGACGCAGAAAAGATTTATTCAGAAAACAGAAAGGTGAAGAAGATGTATATTATCGTAGGACTGGGTAATCCAGATAAGCAGTATGTGGGAACAAGACATAATGTAGGATTTGATGTGATAGATAAACTGGCAGAGAAATATAATATTTCCGTAGACACAAAGAAGCACCGGGCATACATTGGGAAAGGCATGATAGAAGGACAGAAGGTAATTTTGGCGAAGCCACAGACTTATATGAATTTAAGTGGCGAGAGTGTGTTTAGCATGACGGATTATTATAAGATTGCACCGGAAGAAGAATTATTGGTTATCTATGACGATATCAGTCTGGATGTGGGGCAGCTCCGTATCCGTAAAAAAGGAAGTGCGGGGGGACATAACGGAATTAAAAATATTATTGCCCATCTGGGCACAATGGATTTCCCGAGAATTAAAGTAGGAGTGGGGGAAAAGCCGAAGGGATACGATTTGGCAGATTATGTTCTCGGTAAATTTTCCAAAGGAGAGCAGGAACTGATGGAAGAAGGTTATCGGAATGCCGTGGATGCGGTGGCTGCCATTGTTCAGGGGAATATTGAACAGGCAATGAATCAGTATAACAAGAAAAAGAAAGAATAGGATGTGATAGACAATGAAATCGTTTACTGCACCTCTTTTAGAATTAGCAGGATATGAAGAAATACAGAAGAAGTTTCGTGTCCGAGCAGGCATGACTCTGATTTCCGGGTGTGTGACTTCCCAGAAAACACATATGATATATGCACTTAGCGATGGCTGCCCATACACAGTCATCGTTCTTTCTGATGAAGAAAAAGCAAAAAAAATGTTGGAAGAATATCGTTTTCTGGATGAAAATGTGTGTTTCTATCCGGCTAAAGATTTCTTGTTTTATCAGGCAGATATTCATGGAAAAGAGCTTATCAGACAAAGAATCGAAGCAATCCGCATGATGTTGGAAAAGGGCGAAGAAGGAGTCACGATTATCACAACCTTTGATGCTTTTATGGATAAAATGGTTTCGAAAGAAAGCCTCAAGAAACAGATTATGATGCTGAAATCCGGTGATGTAGTTGACTTTGAAAAGCTGATTTATCAGATATCATGTCTTGGGTATGAAAGAGAGGTTCAGGTAGACGGACCAGGTCAATTTGCAGTGCGCGGCGGTATTCTGGATATCTATCCATTGACGGAGGAACTTCCGATTCGAATTGAATTCTGGGGAGATGAAATTGACTCGATTCGTACCTTCGATGCGGATAGTCAGCGCTCTGTGGAAAATTTACAGGAAATCACAATTTATCCGGGAGATGAAAGGAAAGAAGGAAAGAGTGTATCTTTTCTTGATTACTTTTCTAAGGAAGATACCGCGTTGTTTCTGGATGAACCGGTCAGGCTGCTAGAACGAGGCGAACAGGTAGAAGCCGAGGTAAGAAAGGCAAGCGAGATGCGGGCAGCTGATTTGGAAGAAAAGGGAATTTCCTACGATGAACCGCAATTCTATAGTACAGAAGAAGTGACAAAGAAAATAAATAGTTTCTCGTCAGTTGGATTATCGGCACTTGAAAATAAATATAAATGTTTTGAGATAAATGAAGTTTATAATATTCAGGCAAAAAGTGTGAATCCATACAATAACAGCTTTGAAATGCTGACCCGGGATTTAACACGTCTGAAAAGAAGCAAATACCGTGTCATATTGATATCTGGTTCGCGCACCAGAGCAAAGCGTCTGGCCGAGGATTTACGGGATTATGATTTAAGCAGTTTCTATAGTGATATTTTAGAACGGGAAGTGAAGCCGGGGGAAATCATGGTCTGCTATGGACATGTGGAAGTCGGCTACGAGTATCCGATGATTAAATACATGGTAATTTCGGAGACAGATATTTTCGGAAAGCACAAGAAAAAGAAAAAACGAAAAACTTATGAAGGACAGAAGATACAGGATTTTGCGGATTTAAAACCGGGCGATTATGTGGTGCATGAAAATCATGGACTTGGTATTTACCGTGGAATTGAAAAGATTGAGGTGGATAAAGTCGTCAAGGATTATATGAAGATTTCTTATGCGGATGGAGGCAATCTCTACATCCTTGCTACCCAGCTTGATTTGATTCAGAAATATGCAAGTGCGGATGCCAAGAAGCCGAAGCTGAATAAATTAGGCGGACAGGAGTGGAACCGGACAAAGAAAAAAGTCCGGGGAGCAGTACAGCAGATTGCAAAAGATTTGGTAGAACTTTATGCTGCCAGACAGGAAAAAACTGGTTTCATTTATGAGCAGGATACTGTCTGGCAGAGGGAGTTTGAAGAAATGTTTCCGTTTGAAGAGACCGAAGATCAGCTGCTTGCAATTGAGGCTGTCAAAAAGGATATGGAAAGTCCGAAGATTATGGACAGACTGATTTGCGGAGATGTTGGATTTGGAAAGACAGAAGTTGCAGTACGTGCTGCATTTAAGGCGGTGCAGGAGAATAAACAGGTAGTTTATCTGGTGCCGACAACTATTCTGGCACAGCAGCATTATAATACATTTGTACAGAGAATGAAGGATTTTCCGGTAAGAGTGGATTTACTCTGCCGTTTCCGGACACCGATGGAGCAGAAGAAAACGTTAGAGGATTTGGCTAAGGGACAGGTAGATATTGTGGTGGGAACGCATCGCGTCCTAAGTAAGGATGTCCGGTTCAAGGATCTGGGACTTTTGATTATTGATGAAGAACAGCGTTTCGGGGTACAGCATAAGGAAAAAATTAAGAAATTAAAGGATAATGTGGATGTTCTGACCTTGACAGCTACACCGATTCCACGTACTCTTCACATGAGCTTAATCGGGATTCGTGATATGAGTGTGTTAGAAGAAGCACCGGTAGACCGTATGCCAATTCAGACCTATGTTATGGAATACAATGATGAAATGGTGCGTGAAGCTATTGAACGGGAACTTTCCAGGCAGGGACAAGTATATTATGTCTATAATAAGGTAAAAGATATTGCGGAGATTACAGATAAAATTCAGAAACTTGTTCCGGATGCCAATGTCTCTTTCGCACATGGGCAGATGGGAGAACGGCAGTTGGAAAATATCATGTATGATTTCATTAATGGAGAAATTGATGTACTGGTATCTACAACGATTATAGAGACTGGTCTTGATATTCCAAATGCCAATACGATTATTATCCATGATTCTGATAAGATGGGACTTTCCCAGCTTTATCAGCTCAGAGGACGTGTGGGTCGTTCCAACCGGATGGCATACGCATTCCTGCTCTATCGAAGAGATAAACTTCTGAAAGAAGTAGCGGAAAAACGTTTAACGGCAATCCGGGAGTTTACGGATTTGGGTTCCGGGGTTAAGATTGCCATGCGGGATTTGGAAATCCGCGGCGCAGGCAATCTTCTTGGAGAAGAACAGCATGGGCACATGGAGGCGGTAGGATATGATTTGTACTGTAAAATGTTAAATGAAGCAGTTAAATATCTAAAAGGAGAAATGCCGGAGGACGTCTATACAACAACGATAGACATCAATATCGATGCTTATATTCCTGATTCCTATATTCCGAATGAATATCAGAAGCTGGATATATATAAGCGGATTGCTGCGATTGAGACTGAGGAAGAACGGGATGATATGTTAGAAGAACTGATAGACCGTTTTGGCGAACCACCAAAGAAGGTGCAGCAGCTTCTGAGAATCGCACAATTAAAAGCAATGGCCCATAAAGGATATGTTGTATCCATTGAGCAAAAGGGAGAACAGTATATTTTCACGATGTATGAAAAGGCAAAGGTAAATGTAGCGGCAATTCCAACCCTGCTTCAGAAGTATAAGGGAGATTTGACATTCAAAGCAGAAGAAAATCCTTATTTTGTTTATGAAAAACTGAAAAAAGGTAAAAAAGAAAAGGATGAACAGATTATAGAAAATGTAAGTGCAGTGATAGAGGACATTCTTTCTTTAGCACAATAGTGTGCATTTTTTGTGAAAATGATTGCGGTATGATGAAAAAAAAGGTATACTTAATCAGTATATGAAAAAACGTATACGGAAGCATTAAGGAGGAAGATAGTTAGATGAAGACAAGATTCGCGGCATTAGCTATTGCGGCAGCTATGGCTGTATCTGCTTTAACCGGATGTGGGAGCGGAAATTTAAACAGTGATGACGTAGTGGCAGAATTTGGAGATACAAAAATTAAGGCAGGCGTGGCTGAGTTCTATGCAAGATATCAGCAGGCAAGCTATGAGGCTTCTTATATGCCATATTACGGAGATAATATGTGGACCACAGAGGTCAGTGATGGAAGCACATATGAAGACAGTGTAAAGAATAATGCGTTGGATACATTAAAAACCATGTATGTGTTGGAAACACATATGGATGAATACAATGTGGAGTATACTTCGGATGATGAGGCTGCCGTAGCAGAAGCAGCACAGGCATTCGTAGATGCGAATGATGGGGAAGCTTTAAGTGCATCAGCAGGTAATATTGAAAATGTAAAAGAGGTTTTAAAACTCATTACCATTCAGAGAAAAATGTACAATGCTATGATTGAAGATGCAGATACCGAAGTTTCGGATGATGAGGCTGCACAGAAGAGTATGAGTTATGCATTCTTCTCATTTGAAACTACGGATGACTCTGGAAATAAAACCACATTGGATGATGACGGAAAAGTTGCGCTGAAAGAGACAGCCATGAATTTCCAGACAGAAGCAGCAAACGGAACCAAGACATTTGAAGAATGTGCAGAAAAAGCAGGTGTAGAAGCACAGACGGCAACTTTTGATTCTGACACAACATCTCCATCCACAGACCTTATCAAGGCGGCAGATGTGCTGGGGGAAGGACAGGTTACAGATGTAATTGAGACAGATAGCGGATATTATGTTGCACAGGTTACAAGCATGCTTGACAGAGAAGCTACAGACGCAAAAAAGACTTCTATTATTTCAGAACGTCAGCAGACATTGTACAATGACCTTTGTAAAGAGTGGGTAGACGATGCAGATATTACTGTACATGAAAATGTATGGAAGAAACTGGATTTTACAAAGCATGGTGTTACAATGAAGACACAGTCAAATACGGATAATACTGAGTCTGGTTCAGAAAGTACTACAGATACAAATACAGAGAATAATTCAGAAACAGAATCAAATAAATAATTTATAACTATGAGAAACACGCTTTGCGAGTTTTTTGAGTTATCTCGGCAGTGCTCAAGGTTCCGTGCAAGCACGAACTTTGGATTGTTACTCCACGTAAATAAAAAGACAGGATGCGAAAAAATTCGTGCCTGTCTTTTTTTGATTTTTAATTATAATATCCATTTTGCTGGCATACTTGCTGAATGGTTTCAGCAAAAATGGACCGTGATTTTTTATTGTTATCTATATTTCTATTCTTTTTATCTATGTATAAGTCTCTGACTTCTATCCATAGTTTATTCCTTTTGCAGAAATCTATTTTTTCTGGCAGGGAAGAAAATCCTTCCGGTTGATATTCCCACGAATAATAGTTTTGCTTTTTATTATAGCGTATGTACTGCTGTCGATTATCAGCAGTGTTATAGACAATACAAAAATCACAACTATGTAGAATGCAAGAATTTCTTTTATCCTTTACTTTCATAGTAAGAACGCGGGTAGAATCTTCGGTATAATCGTATTTGAAAGTGGGATAACCATTAGAATTAGTGATTTTATTAAGACTATCACGCAAAATATTGCGTATCTCTTTGGCAGAATAGTCTTCATCAGGATCATTTACTTCGATATCCACATCGAAATCAAAACCCAGGTTGGAAGTTGAGTCACGCGTTATCATGTTACGTCTACTGCTGCCGACAAAATGATATTGAAAGGTAAAGTAATCTCTAACTTTATTTTGCAATTGGTGAATAATTAGAAGCAATTCATCTCTGACTGGTTTCCACTCAGACTTGGGTACATACTCAAAATGATGCATAATAGAATCTCCTTTCAGCCCATACCGTCCAAATAGATTTTATTTAATCTAAATCATGTTAGTATATATTTGTATTACTTAAAAGTCAAGCATTTTTAAAGTTTCCGAACAGAATCGGAACAGAATTAGTATATGTGTCAAGATGTAGTAAGTTTTTGAAAAATAAAAATCAGATAAAAATAAAAATATTTTAAAATTGTATTGACAAATTGAAAATATGAGTGTATTATAAAGACATAAAAAGAAAGAAAAATAAAAGAAAAGAAAAAGAATTTAAGAAAAGGAAGGTACGGACCACCAGAAACATAACATGAAACCCAAAACAAATTTATAGAAAGCGAAGGTATGGACCACCAGAAAGGTAAAAGGATTTAAACAAAAGGAGAAAGATGAAAGGTAGGTATACATTCATAGTTATACTAAAAGGTTGAAAAAATGATTAGGGCAGTTTCATAAAGAAGAGTATCAAAGATAACAATTTGGTACTCTTCTTTTTGCGTGTATGAATCGAGTAAATTTGAAAAGAAAGTGAAATAGTTGCAGTGCTAAGAAAAAATGTGCTATAATATGCGGTATCGGGAGATGAATGGTACAAAAGAAAGGGGAAATAGGAGATGGACTTTTTGATTTTAATCGGCATGGCGGTTATTTCCGTTTTACTTTGTTTTCTTGGCATAAAAATGATGCGCATTTTTAATGCAGCAGCAGGTGCGATACTTGGGGCTGGAATTGCGTACACCATATTAGAATTTGTGCAGGTGGATACATGGACAAGGTGGATTATTATTAGTGTTTCCGCATTGGTTCTTGCAGTTTTGAACGGTATGGTAAGAAAAGTTGGATGCTTTGTATTCAGCCTGGTGGCAATTACCGGAATGCTCTCTTATGTATTGAATGCATCGTCAAGTGCAGATAATTGGCTGCTCTATGCAATCAGTGGTGGTGCGGCAATGCTGATTGCACTGTTGGGAATCAAATGGATGAATCCGTTTTATATTGTTTCCAGTGCGTTTGCTGGTGGAATTGGAAGTGGAAGTGTACTTTTGAATCTTCCGCTTCCGGATGTGAGTAACCAGATGCTTTTAAAATTGGCAGCGTATGGTGTTCCTGTACTGATTGGTTGTGTAGTACAGTTTATCCTGAAATCACGGGAGATTGGCAGAAAAGAAGCAAAACACTCTGCAGAGGTTAGGAAAGAAATTTCTATGGAAGAAGAGGTGGAAAACGCAAGAGCACTTTTTGATGATGATATCGATGACATAGAAGTGGACGATATGAATGTAGAAGATACCGAAGCAGATACTTTAAGTGACAGTTCAGAGACAGATACGGAAGATGATGCAGGTATAGATATGGTAGAAGATTTTGAAAATTTTGATATAGAAATTATTGATGATGCGACAGATATAGATGCGGATAAATAGAAAGGTGTATGATGCAACATGAAGATAGATATGCACTGTCATGTGAGGGAAGGATCCATAGACAGCAGAATTGCGATAGAAGAATATATTCGCAGACTGCAGGAAAAAGGAATCGATGGAATGCTGGTAACCGATCATGATACTTATAATGGATTTCGTTACTGGAAAAATCATATAAAGGGAAAGAAGTATCGTGATTTTGTCGTTCTGAAAGGAATCGAATATGATACAGTGGATGCAGGACATATTCTGATTATTATGCCGCAGGGTGTGAAAATGAAACTTCTGGAAATGCGAGGGCTGCGACTGGAACAACTGATTGATTTTGTTCACCATCATGGTGGAATTTGTGGACCGGCACATCCGTGTGGCGAAAAATATCTCAGTTTTACAAATACAAAGTGCTGGCGTAAGACACCAGAACTGTTGGAAAAATTTGATTTTATCGAGACATTTAATGCATGCGAGACAGAGGAATCCAATGCCGGGGCAAAATATCTTGCAGAACAGTATGATAAGCCCGGAACTGGTGGGAGTGATGCCCATAAACCGGATTGTGCTGGAATGGCTTACACAGAATTCCCAAAACCGATTAAGACAGAACTGGATTTAATTATGCAGATTCGTGCAAAAGAAGATATC
>ERZ825137.5569-NODE-5569-length-11594-cov-2.711673_pt1 | contig 11594 bp, 10 predicted proteins | sample MGYA00519873_ERZ825137 | MGnify/ENA primary metagenome ERZ825137 (study PRJEB31778, sample SAMEA3449190) | human gut metagenome | biome: human gut; feature: human-associated habitat; material: faeces | place: United Kingdom | collected 2010/2012 ... | reverse complement strand
CGCCGCCTGCTTCATAGTCCCTGGCGATCTCCACATATGGAAAATCCGGTACGATCAATCCTTTGGATGGAGACGCTTTTTTTGCTTCGCAGATAAAAGACAATCCTTCTGCCCGAAGTGCCTGTTCGAATGCAGGGATTTGATCTTTAATTCCTTTTTCTTCCGCCTGTCTTCGAACCTCTTCTAATGGAACTATTTTCTTTTCTTCTTCGATCCGCTCTTTCGTGCGCTCGGTAATTTTCTCGAGTATATTCATACTATTTGTTCCTCTTTTTCTTTCAAGTTGCTTCTTCCATTCTCCCCTGCATAGCCGGGGATCAGACTTTTTATTTATTACTTTCTTCTTTAAACTGCTCCAGCTTCTTCAGTGCAAGTCCTTCGTCAATGATCTGTTCTGCTTTTCTTACACCTGCTTCGATTGAATCTGCTTTTCCTGCAAGATAGATTGCTGCTCCTGCATTCAGGCAAACTGCATTTCTCTTTGCTCCCTGCTTTTTTCCTGAAATGATATCCAATGTGATCTGTGCGTTTTCCTGAGGTGTTCCTCCTGTCAGTGCACCTTTTTCGCATCTCTCATAACCAAACTGCTCCGGTGTGATCTCATAGCTTGTAAATGTTCCGTCTTTAATCTCACAGACTGTAGTCGGTGCACACATGGAAATCTCATCTAACTTATCCTGTCCGTAAACGACCATTCCGCGGACGACTCCGAGATTCGCCATAACTCTTGCAAGTGGCTCTACCAGACTTTCATCATAAACTCCCATCAGTTCCATGTTCGCTCCTGCCGGATTAGACAGTGGCCCAAGAATATTGAATACGGTACGGATACCGAGTTCTTTACGGATCGGTCCGACATATTTCATTGCAATATGATAATTCTGTGCAAATAAGAAACAGATCTGAATGTCTTTGAGAAGCTGTGTGCTGCGCTCCGGTGCGACATCGATCTTCACTCCAAGTGCTTCAAGTACATCTGCCGCACCGGACTTAGAAGATGCTGCACGGTTACCATGCTTTGCAACCGGGATTCCTGCCGCTGCGATCACAAGGGAGGATGTTGTTGAAATATTAAATGAATTTGCTCCGTCTCCCCCTGTTCCTACGATTTCCAGCACATCCATGTCATGCAAAAGCTTGATGCAGTGTGCACGCATTCCCACTGCTGATGCTGTGATCTCATCGATTGTCTCACCTTTCATGGAAAGTGCTGTCAGATATGCTGACTTCTGAACATCCGATGCCTTTCCTTCCATAATCTCATTCATTACTTCTTCTGCTTCTGTATAGGTGAGATTTTCTTTCTTTGATAATTTAATAATTGCTTCTTTGATCATTTTTTATTTCTCCTTCAACGCTTTTGCATAGTTAATAAAGTTCTCTATCATCTGAAGTCCTTGTGGTGTCATTACTGATTCCGGATGAAACTGCAGGCCAAAGATTGGGTATTCCTTGTGTTCCATCGCCATGATCTCGTTATCCTCGCTTCGCGCTGTCACAACCAGTTCTTCCGGCAGTGTCTCTTCTTTCACTGCAAGCGAATGATATCTCGCCACCTGAATTGGATCTGTCAGATTCTGAAAGAGGACACTGTCTGTCTTTACGTCTTTCAGCTGTGATGTCTTCCCATGCATCAGCTGTCCGACGTGATCCACCGTTGCTCCGAATGCTTCCGCCATTGCCTGATGTCCGAGACATACCCCGAGCATCGGAATTTTTCCTTTCAGCTTCTGAATTGCTTCGATACAGATTCCGGCATCAGAAGGTTTTCCCGGCCCCGGTGAGATTACCAGCGCCTCGGGCGCAAGTTCCAGAATTTCTTCCGGTGTGATTTGATCATTTCGTATTACTTTCACTTCTGAATCAATCTGATCTTTTTGCATGTCACCTCTTTCTGATTCTACTCCTGCGATAAACTGATACAGGTTATATGTAAAGCTGTCATAATTATCAAGTAATAGTATCATTCCAATCCTCCTTTCGCAGTTTCCACAGCCTGAAGTACTGCCCCTGCCTTATTTAAACACTCCTGGAATTCATTTTCCGGGATACTGTCTGCTACGATTCCGGCTCCTGACTGTACACGAATGTATCCATTTTTCTTATAAGCAAGACGGATGGAAATGCATGTATCTACATTTCCTGCAAAATCGAGATAGCCGACTGCCCCTCCGTAGATGCCTCTTTTCTCCTGTTCAAGTTCTGCGATAATCTCACATGCGCGGATCTTCGGTGCTCCGGAAAGCGTTCCTGCCGGGAGAATCGCATCTACTACGTCCAGTGCATCTTTATCTTTCCGAATCTTGCCTGTTACTGTGGAACCAATATGCATTACATGGGAATATCTCTGGATTTCCATATATTTATCAACTTGAACTGTTCCCGGCTGGCTGATCTTGCCGACATCATTTCGCCCTAGATCTACAAGCATGTTGTGCTCTGCAAGCTCTTTCTCGTCTGCAAGTAGCTCTTTCTCCAATTCCTGATCTTCCTCTTCGGTTACTCCACGCTTTCTTGTGCCGGCAAGAGGGAAGGTGCATACCTGTCCGTTTTCTAACTTCGCCAGCGTTTCCGGTGAAGCCCCTGCTACTTCAATATCATCACTTGAAAAGTAGAACATATACGGAGATGGATTCGAGGTTCGAAGCACCCGGTAGGTATCAAAAAGACTTCCTTTTGCCTTCGCTGTCAGCGGATTGGATAAAACGACCTGGAAAATATCACCTTCATAAATGTATTCCTTAGCTTTCTCAACCATCTTGCAATAATCTTCTTTATCCACTCCCGGATAGAACTCTTCTTCTAAAACAAGTGGTCGGAAATCTGCCTGCGCCCCGCTTCGGATCAATCGTTCCATCTCTTCTAATTCCTGCTTCGCGTTCGTATAATTATCTTCCAGATCACCTTCCAGCTTCACGCCTGTAATCAGGATCAGCTTCTGTCTGTAATTGTCAAATACGATGACACGGTCAAATAACATCAAGTCCGCATCCCGGAAATCTCTTACTGCCGTTTTTGCTGCTGTCTTTCCTGTAGTCTCATTCTTCTCTTCCAGGACTGGCTTCAATGTCGGTTCTGCATATTTGATATAGTCATAAGAAAAATATCCGACAAGCCCTCCGGTAAATGGAGGAAGCCCCGGAACGACCGGACTTTTATATGCTTCGAGAATTTCTCTTAGAACCTTTCCCGGATGATCCGTTGAAACTTCACGTCTGGTCTTATCCTCATCTTCGCGTCCCTCGCTGATGATCACGCGCCCATCGGTGCAGGTGATCTCCATCGTCGGTGCATATCCAAGAAAGGAATACCTTCCCCACTGCTGTCTGTCCTCCGCACTCTCCAGTAGATAGCAATGCTTGCTTGCCGCCCTCAGAGTCCGCATCACACTGACCGGCGTAAATGCATCCGCATACAGCTCTTTGCTGATCGGAACTCGCTTGTATCTGCCCTGTTCAGCGTAGGATCTGATTTGTTCTAATGTCTTGTCCATGTGTATTCCTCCTTGAAGTTATGCTGCAAAATAAATTTCTTATGGAATTTCTCTTTTATCCCGATAGGAAATATATGTTTATGGTGGAATCAAAGAATGTGCCTCGGCACATTCTTGCGCCTGCGGCGGTCGCTTGCGACACCTACCTTGTACGCCGCAGTGCGCATCCCTAGCGGAGCGTTTTTATATATTAGGAAAGAACTTTCCTAATATATAAAAAGTCCCTGACAGAATATTCCTATTCTGTCAAGGACGGTAAATCTAAATCTTTTCCGCGGTGCCACCTTGATTCACGGGTACACTCCCATGCGCTCTGTAAGATACTAACATATCTCCGGCAACTGACGTATGCCCCACACGTCACAGAGTACTCGGATTCTCAAATCCTTTGACTGTGCCCTCAGCGGTCCATTTGGCAACCTGCATCTCGATCCGGCTCTCAGCCTCCCGGACTCTCTGTGCGCGCATAATTACTTTGATCTCCGCTTCATCGGTTTAAAGCGTTATTCCATTTGCTAGGAGTTTATCACTTTAAAGCGATAGTGTCAATGCACTATTTTAATCTTTTTCGCGAAATTGTCAAAAAATTTTCTCAATTTTCTTGTCTTTATTTTCTTTTTCTCTTCCATGCAAATCCGCCAACTCCTGCTCCGAGTGAGGAGAATGCAAGTCCTAATAAGCCAAGAACATTTGCCGGATCACCTGTCTTTGCGGCTTTTGATCCACTTGTTCCTTTGGAGGCTGATCCATCCGTAGTTGTTCCTGCCTTCTTTGTGACAGCCGGAGTTGCACTTCCATTCTGACTTCCCGCCTGGTTTCCATTCTTTACAAGTGCTTTGATTGCTGCATTTAACTCATCTGTTGCTTTATCAACTTTTTCCTGGCTTTCTTTTGCATTTAATGCGCTCTTAGCGTCTGTCAGTGCACTCTGCAATGCCTTCCAGCTGTCAACTGTGTAATCAGCTTCTTTCAGAGCTGCCGCATCACTGATCACTTTCTCAAGGGAAGAAGTATCAACTGCTACCGGCTCTTCTGTCTTATCTCCCTCTGCCTTAACAAGTGCTTCAACAGCTGCATTGAGGTGGCTTACTGCCTCGTCTACAGTTGCCTGAGTTTTTGGATTTTTCAATTCATCTTTTGCTTCCTGAAGTTCCATCTGCATAGATGCCCAGCTTTCCGCTGTGTAGTCACTCTCTGTCAGTGCCTCTGCTTTTGCAATAGCTGCCTCAAGCTCTGTTGTTGTGATTGTTTCACTCTCCTGTGATAAAGTATAAGTGAATTCGTAATCCTTTGCATAGCCTGTTGCCTTTACTGAGATCTTAAATACATGTCCATTTTCTGCATTCTTAAACGGAGCTGCAGTTGTATCAATTGTTCCATCTTCTTTAATGATCTTCACTGCACGTTTTCCTGTTGCCGCATACTCTGTTCCGTCAACTGTTACAGATTCGATCTTCTTTACATAAGAAGTTACATCCTCTGCTGCATATCCTTCTGCTGCTACAAGTGCTGCACTTTCACTGTTAAATACAACCGGTACAGCTTCTGTTGTCAATTCAAAATCTGTCGTAAGATCCGCATATTTTCCGGATTTATCAGATACTTTCAGAGTATATTTGCCTATCTCAGCGCCTTTTGTCTTATAGGTAAGTACTCCGTCTTTTACCTGAACATCCTCAAGACCTTCAACTGTATATTCTGCCTGGTAATCGCTCGGAAGTCCTTCTACAGTTACATTTACTTTACCACTTTCAACATCTGCATTCTCTGCTGCAATAGTTCCATTGAATTTAACCGGCACATATTGATCTGCGTCAATCTCATAGATTCCATTATCTGTGTAATATGTGATTTTATTGATTGTCTGACCCATCATCTTTTTATAATCTTTTGAGTCCAGCGTGTTTCCATGAGATGTTGTTACAAATCCGGTACTCCATGCCAGTTCTGTCTTTTTCCAGATATTTTCAAGATGACGAAGTCCGTAGTTGTCTCCTTCTTTTGTGCTGATCACAACTCCATATACTGTATTAACTGTTTTTGGAAGTCCATTTACATCTAATTCATAATCTCCATACTTTGTGTCTGTTGTGAAATCAATTGATGCATCACTCAACTTCTGTGCAGTCGCACCTTTCACTTCACTAAAGCTGAGTGAACCATCTGCATTTACTGTTGCTTCTTTATAATAGGAAGGAGTCTCACTTAAAATATAGTAAGAATAGCTTGCGCTCTCGAATAACGCAGCTTTTCCATTATATTCTGTTGTTGTCTCTTTTCCTTTCATATTCACTGTAATAGAAAGCTTGCTGTCATCTGTGATCTGTGTATAGTTTTTCAGTACTGATGCATCACTAATCTTAACCGGATATGTAATACCTGTAATATCTGTTCCATCACTGTTTACATGATAAGATCCAGCTACAAGTGTTGATCTTGTTTTCGCTTTTGTAGCGGAGGATACACTGTCTGCTCCTGCTACCTGATCAGCTGCATAAAATTCAGAATATGGAATATTCATCAACACATACGTTTCTTTCGCAACTTCTGCCTTTTTCAATGCCTTCACTGCTGCATTCAACTCATCTGCCGCTGTGTCCACTGCACTCTGGGATTCCTTTGCTTTCAGAGCCGCCTTCGCTACAGTTAATTTTGTCTGCATTGCACTCCAGCTGTCTGCTGTATAATCAGATTCTGTCAATTTCTCAGCCGCTGCAATTGCTGACTCAAGCTTTGCTGTATCAATAGTTACTGTCTCCCCAGCTGCCGGAGCCGACTGGATTGCTTCCAGTGCAGCTTTTTTAATCGCATCAGAAGTACGTGTTGCACCGGAAACTGTATCCCAGCTGTTAATTGTATCTTCTGTAGCGGCCTGTCCTTCAAGCTTTGTTTTAAATCCTTTTGATTTGGAATATGCTTTATTGAAATAGGATGCATTTCCTTCGTCATATCCTTCTTTCGGTGTGACTGTGATCTCAGAGAATTTTCCATCCTCTACTTTCAAGCTTACTTCTACATCATATTCTTCCCACTCATCGTCACTATCATCTTCTGTTCTGGTTACATGAGCCGTCTTTATATAAGTTCCATCCTTCGCAGTCTGACTTCCTGTTGCCGCAAAGATGGTTGACGGGCAAAGTCCTACTACCATAGACATTGCCACTGCCATGGACATTGCCTTTACTTTCATTTCTTTGTTTTTCATATAAACCTCCTTTTTAACTAAAATAGTTACATACAGATCCTGCCTGTCGCAGTTCTGCTTTCCTGCTTCCGCATGGAATATATTATCAAGTTAGTTTTTGCTAACCCGTAATCAAAAAGTATTATTATCTATACTGTCCTTACAGCTTCTTTCTTCACAACCGGTAAAATCTTTCCTGCGACAATTCCAATCACGAACCCTGTCACTGTTCCTGCCACAAGAAGAACCGGAAGATAATAAATCAGTTTCAGATTCTCCACCACTGCCATCGCAACAAAAATCTGTCCTATGTTATGAAAGACGCCTCCAGTGATACTGACTCCTACAATGGAAATTCCATCCATCTTCTTTACAAGTACCATGGCAAGAAGGCTGACAACCGCCCCTGCCAGACTGTAAATGATCGACATTCCATTTCCAAAAAGAAATCCTGTCAAGAGTACACGCAGTACAGATACCGCCAGTACTTCCGGAATTTCCAGAAAATAAAGACCTGTTACAGTGACCAGATTAGCCACTCCAAGCTTCATCCCCGGCACTCCAAAATTAATTGGGATCAGGCTTTCCACATAACTAAAAATCATTGCCAGCGCAACAAGCATTGCCATGTTCGCAAGTTTTTTATTTCTATTCATACATTCTCCTTTACAGTCGAACAATTGATTTATTTAGAAATTGTATCCGGTAAATGTTCCTTTTCATTTTGAGAATCATCAGAATTCTCAACCTCTTCTATTTCCACAACCAGCTTGTGAGGCAGGCAGACAATTGTCTGTGTCCGGTTATTGATCTTTCCCTGCTCTTCGCAATATCCATCCGGACAGTCAGCCTCTTCCATATACGCTTTTCCATCCTTGATCCGGACACGGTTGTAAAAATCCCCTTCCTGCACTTCGATCACCTGGTCTTCATCCAAAGCATATCTTCCGTAAACTTCTCCAGCCACCTTGATCACAACCTGTTTTTCCTGATTTTCTTTTTGTCCGCTTTCCTTTGCCTGTACATACTGCATCAGATTCATCACAAGAAACAGTACACATGCCGCAAAGAGGATTCCGCCTCCTAAAAACAGATCTTTTTTCTTCATCTATTACACTCCTGCCCAGATCATAATTACAAGTAACAGAATTGCCCGAAGAATCGTAAACCAGAATTCATTTCCCTTCAGACCTTTGATTCCTGTATGGATATGCTTCTTTGGACAGGTATCAATACATTTCTGGCATTGGAAACAATCTCCCTCGACTTTGAGTGATCCGTCTTCCGGGAGTCCGATCCCGGATGGACATTTCTTCGTGCATCCACTACAGCCCTTGATACAATTTTCTCTGTCGCGGTGCAATGCAAAGAACGGAAGCACCGGAAGTAATGAGAATACTGCTCCCATCGGACACAGATTCCGACAGAAAAATCTTTCTTCCAGACACATCCCCACAATAATAAGAAGTAGTAATATCACTCCCGGCAAATATCCCTGCAAGCGAAGATTTCCTGCATGCAACATAGAAAAAACATCCCACGGGCTTGTCCCTTTTGCCTTTCCGTATACTCCCGCAAAACAAAGTACTGCGATTACGGTCAACACCAGATATTTCAAATAGCTTAACTTCTCTGTGATCTTTTCTGAAAGTAGCACCGGCTTTTTCTTTCTCTTCTTAAAGCACCAGATATAAAATGCATGAATTCCATCTCCAAGACTTCCGAATGCACATGCGAATCCACAGAAGAATCTTCCGAAAAGAATCGTATACGCGCAAAGAACAACCAGCACAGTCACAAAAGGGGGCATCCCGATTGCCTCACCTACTCCTATCTGTGTGAAAATATATTTTACACCGGCAAATGCTGTTGTATACACAGATGGCAGAAACAGAAAATAAAGGATCTGAATCAAGGCACGAAGCCAAGTATGCAATTTTTTAATTTCTTTTGCTTTTAAATTATGTATGTTTAACTTCTTCACACTACTCTACCGCCTGTTCCAATGCCTGTTCTGCTGCATTTTTAATTCCTGTCGAACTGAACGTTGCGCCGCTGATCGTATCAACTTCTGCACTCTGCGCCTCTATGATCTTCGGAATGATATCTTCCGCCATTGCAAGATATGCACTGTCTTCCTTCTCGGCGGAAGTCACTTCTACCGCTTCAATCTTTCCATCTTTTACAGTAACTTCTACCGCAACCGTTCCGCCAAATCCATCCGCTTCTCCGGTATAGGTTCCATCCTTGTATCCTGCTCCATCTCCTGAATCACTCCCTGACTCAGAATCACTGCCGGCACCAGATGACTGTATCTCCAACTGTGCATTCAGTTTTGCGATTTCCTCATCCTTCGCACGGACATCCAACACTTCATTATATCCGAAAAGGACACCGACGATTGCCAGCAGACTAAACAGTCTTACGATAAACTCTTTCATCCTACTGCGCCTCCGTCTCTTCTGGTCTTAAAGCCATTTCCAGTGCCTTTTTGCATCCGTCAATAATCGCATTCGAAGAACAGGTTGCTCTGGATACCGTATCAATTTCTTCCGGCATTCCTTTGGCAATAATCTGGGAAACGACACCTTTTTTGCTTGAAGTTCCATTTGCCGCCTTCTTGATATAGCTGTCATTTGCTGCATCCCCATCTCCTGACACGTCAGTAATGGATACAATTTTGTCATTTCGTATTGTCACCTTCATAGAAAGCTGATACTCTGTAAAATCTTCATCCTCATCCGGTTTACACGGTACACTCACCTCATAAGTTCCATCGATGTATTTTGTCTTCACTTCTTCCTCTTGATCTGACTTCTTTTTCTCAAGCTGCGCAACTGCAAGGTTCAGGTTCTCCACCGCTTTGTCAACAGCCTGCTGTTCCACTGTTTCATTCGCAGCTATTTCCAACAGCTCTTTTGCATCATTCAGTCGGAGACTCAGAACCGCCCAGCTACTCTGCGTATACTCCTCCATCACAAGTGCTTCTGCTGACTTGACTGCATTTTCCAGTTCCGTTGTATCTGCTTTCTCTTCAATGGATTCTCCATTCGTTACTTTCTCCGCCTGTTTCAAAGCATTCTTTATTGCTCCGAGAAGTCCCTTTGAACTGTAAGTTGCACCAGATACAGTATCTACATCTGTATTCTGATTTTTAAGCACATTTTTCACTACATCCATTGCGCGGTTGAAAAATGCTTCATCATCTGATGTCTCTGTGACTAAAATTGCTTTGATCGTATGCTCCTGGATCACCACAGCTACCGATACATCTCCACTGTATCCTTCCGCTGTTCCATAATAGATTCCTTCTTTGTATGGAACTGTTCCGGTTATTGATGTACTCTGATCCTGACTGGAATAACTGTTCGAGCTATTCGTTTCAGATGGATCCGAAGTCGCTCCATTTCCACTCACTGCCGCCTGACTTAATGCATCTCTTACTGCCTGGATGATTCCAACCGAACTGTACGTTGCTCCAGACACGGTATCTACATTGGTGCTCTGACTACTGATGATCGCATTGATCAGTGCAGAGGCTTTGGAAATGTATTCGCTTCCATCTTGATTCTCCATAATCTGGATGTCTGTGATCTTTCCGCCACTGATCTCAACCTTTACTTTCAGTGTTCCGCCAAATCCAGTCCCTGTTCCGTAATAAGTTCCGTCCTTATATGCTGCCGGGTCTTCCACTGTTGCGACAGAAGTAGAACTTCCTGCTGCCGCGCCGCCACCAGACTGTGACTGTCCTGTTGTTCCGCTGTCTTTTTCTCCTGTCAATGCATTCTTCACCGCACTGATGATTCCCCGGGAACTATAGGTTGCCCCTGAAACAGTATCGACTTCCAATGTCTGTCCTTCGATGATCTTATCGATCACCGCCTGTGCACGTTTGAAAAATGCTGCATCATCCGATGAACTCAAAATATCAATTGCTGTGATCTGCCTGTCTTTGATCTGCACAGCAACTGTAATATCTCCTGCATAACCTGTTCCAGTTCCCTTATAAACACCATCCGTCAGATCAAAAGAACCTTTTACCGCCTGCTCCTGCTCTTCTGACTTTGTAGTCTCTTCTTTTACAGAATTCGTTTGCTCCTGCGCTGCATAAACCGGTGGCTGATATCCACTCAGGGAGCCTGCTACACAGGATGCCACAACTGCTACCGAAAGTACCGGTGCAAATGGTTTCAGCTTCTTTCCTGTTTCTTTTAAATCCATTTTTCCTCCAAAATCTACTCTGTCTTACACTTTTCTATCGAATGATCTCAACTGTTCTCTCCGTTGAAAAATCATTTTCCAGCCCTTCTGTTACATATAGCGTCCCATCGTCACTCATAAGGATTGCATCAAACTCATCTTTATGTTCTCTCCAGAAATCTGCCGCTTTCTCTTCTCCCATAATAAAAAGTGAAGTAGAAAGTCCATCTGCCAGTGTTCCGTCCGTACTTACAATTGTTACAGATACAAGTCCGCTTTCTGCCGGGTATCCGGTCTTTGGGTCAATGATGTGATGATACGTCACACCATCCTGTTCAAAATACCGTTCGTATCCCCCTGAAGTGATAACAGCCTTGTCCTGAACACTCAGAATTCCCAGATAATCTTCAGTGTCATCGGGACTCTGCACTGCAATCTTCCATTTCGTTCCATCCGTCTTTGTTCCGAGTGCCTGCACATTTCCGCCAAGATTCACTAATCCACTTGTGATTCCATTGTCTTTGTAAATGTCCATAATTCTGGATGAGGTATATCCTTTTGCAATTCCTCCGAGATCGATTTTCATTCCTTCTACGCCGAAAGATATCTTTCTCGTTTCTTTGTCACAAGAAATGTTTCCCGCATCAGTGAGTGGAAGAAGTTGATCCAATGTCTCCTGTGACGGAACCTGGAAGTTCTGTGTTGGGAATCCCCATG
>ERZ825137.5565-NODE-5565-length-11597-cov-3.914226_pt1 | contig 11597 bp, 8 predicted proteins | sample MGYA00519873_ERZ825137 | MGnify/ENA primary metagenome ERZ825137 (study PRJEB31778, sample SAMEA3449190) | human gut metagenome | biome: human gut; feature: human-associated habitat; material: faeces | place: United Kingdom | collected 2010/2012 ... | reverse complement strand
TTGCCATCGAGCTTGACGCCGTGCGCAAGAAGTACGAGGGGCTGGACGGCACCGAATTGGCCATCTCCGAATCTCAGGAGAGAATGTCCGTGGTGGTAGCACCGGAGGACGCAGAGGCCTTCATCGCCGCCGCCACCGCCGAGAACCTGGAAGCCTACCAGGTGGCCGTGGTCACCGAGTCCCCCCGTATGGTCATGACTTGGAACGGCAAGGTTATCGCTGACCTGTCCCGCGCCTTCCTGAACACCAACGGCACCGTCAAGCGCACCGACGTCTATGTGCCCCAGCTGCCCGGCAAGGCAGAGGTGGGGGACACCTCCGACGTGGCAGGCCGCTTTGACGCCATCGTGAAAAATCCCAACCTGGCCTCCCAGCGCGGACTGGGCGAACGGTTCGACGCTTCCATCGGCGCAGGCTCCATCCTGTTCCCCTACGGCGGCAAGAAACAGCTCACCCCAGCACAGGCTATGGTCGGTTTGATTCCGGTCGGCCCTGGCCGCAAGACCGACACCTGCTCCATCATGGCAGCGGGCTTCGACCCCTACCGCATGGAACGCAACCCCTTCACCGGCGCACGCAGCTCGGTCATCGAGTCAGTTGCTAAGGTGGTGGCCGCCGGCGGCGATGCCTCCAAGGTTTATCTCTCCCTCCAGGAGTATTTTGAACGGCTCCGAGACGAACCCGCCCGTTGGGGCAAGCCCTTCGCCGCCCTGCTGGGCGCGTACCAGGCACAGATCGGCCTGGGCGTAGCCGCCATCGGCGGCAAGGACTCCATGTCCGGCTCCTTCCTGGATCTGGACGTGCCGCCCACCCTGGTCTCCTTCGCCATCGCTCCGGGACAGACCGGCGATGTCATCTCCCCTGAATTCAAGGCCGCAGGCCACCCGGTCTATCTGTTCCAGGCACCGGACGGGGACTATGAAGCCCTCAAGGCCACCTGGACACAGTTCCACCAGCTAGTCAAGGCCGGCAAAGTGGCTGCCGCTTGGGCGGTCACCGCAGGCGGTGTGGCAGAGGCTGTCATGAAGATGTCCTTCGGCAACGGCGTGGGCTTTGCCGGTACGCCTGACCTGTCCGGCGCCCTGCTCTTTGGTGACCTGTGCGGCTGCATCGTGGCCGAGCTGACCGAGGACACCGATGCGGCGCTCAAGATCGGTACCACCACCGATGACGGCAAGCTCACCGTGGCAGGCGTTACCCTGTCCGTGGCCGACCTGGCCGAGAAGTGGGAAGCCACCTTGGAAGGGGTCTATCCCACCCACGCCAGCGAAAAGCCGGCAGAGATCCCCAACCTGGACTATGACCGCCGCCTGCTCACTGTGGTCAAGAATCGGGTGGCGCATCCCAAGGCGGTCATCCCCGTGTTCCCTGGCACCAACTGCGAGTACGACACCGCCAACGCCTGCATCCGTGCGGGCATTGACCCAGAGATTTTGGTCATCCGCAACCTGACCACCGACCTGCTCAACCAGTCTGCCCAGGCGCTGGAAGCTGCCATCAGCCAGGCGCAGATGATCGTCCTCCCCGGTGGCTTCTCCGGCGGCGACGAGCCGGAAGGCTCGGGCAAGTTCATCGCCTCCTTCTTCCGCAACCACAGAATCAAAGACGCCGTCCACGAGATGCTCAAACAGCGGGATGGCCTGATGCTGGGCATCTGCAACGGCTTCCAGGCGCTCATCAAGCTGGGTCTGGTGCCCTATGGCGAGATTCGGGACATGGACGACAGCTGTCCCACCCTGACCTTCAACCTCATTGGCCGCCACCAGAGCCGTTACTGTGACATCCGTGTGGCTTCCGTCCTCTCTCCCTGGATGCTGAAAGCCCAGGTGGGCGACATCTACACCGTTCCCATCTCCCACGGCGAGGGCCGCTTCGTAGCGCCGCAGGCCATCCTGGACGAGATGATCCAAAACGGGCAGATCGCCACCCAGTATGTGGACGCCAACGGCGTGCCCAGTATGGACATCGCTGCCAACCCCAATGGTTCCATCTATGCCATCGAGGGCATCTTCAGTCCGGATGGCCGCATCTTCGGCAAGATGGGACATACCGAACGGTGGAATCCGGGCGTTGCTAAGAACATCCCTGGTGAGAAGCTCATGCCGCTGTTCGAGTCCGGCGCAGAATATTTCAGATAAGCCGACTGACCTCGGATACCGCTTTGGTATCCGAGGTTTTTGTAGAAATAGGCCAGTTTCGGATGGAAAGGAGCGGGCATTTTACACGAAAAAACCAAAATGCGCTTTTTTTTTGGCAGGGGGTTGTAATTTCCGTTCACTTTGCTATAATACTTTTATACTTTCACTCATTGAGGTGCGATATGATTAAAGTGATCCGCACAACTGAATCCTACTCCTTTATTGGCAGCTGGAACCGCTTTATGGTCTCCGGCTATTTTGCGTGGGGAAAACAGGACAGTCAGTGAGATGAGAGCAACACCCTCGGCATCAAAAACAGGGGGAGTATCATAAGGGATGATCGCAAAGCTCATTGACCGTCAAGGCAATGGGCTTTGTTTTTTGACAAAAAGGAGGAGCACTTATGGTCGTCATTATGAAACCGGGTACCAGTCAGAACGAGATTCGGAAGCTGGCAGCAAAATTTGAAGCGGAAAACCTGAAGGTCGGCATCACCAACGGTGTCGGCTGTAGTATCCTGGGTCTGGTGGGCGATACCGCCCACATCGACATCGACAAGATCCTGCTCAACGAGTATGTGGAACGAGTCATGCGGGTGTCCGAGCCGTATAAAAAGGCCAACCGTAAGTTCCATCCGGAAGATACCATCGTGGACGTCAACGGCGTCAAGGTGGGCGGCGGCAACTTCGCCGTCATGGCTGGCCCCTGCTCCGTGGAGAGCGAAGCGCAGATCGTAGAGGTGGCCAAAGCCGTCCAAAGCTCCGGCGCGGCTATGCTCCGAGGCGGTGCATTCAAACCCCGCACTTCTCCCTACTCCTTCCAAGGTATGGGCGTCCAAGGTCTGAAGCTGCTGCTGGAGGCCAAAGCCGAGACTGGTCTGCCCATCGTCACTGAGCTGATGAGCCCCAAATACTGCGAGCTGTTCGAGGAGAAAGTGGATCTGGTGCAGATCGGCGCCCGAAATATGCAGAACTTTGACCTGCTGAAGGAAGTGGGCAAGATGTCCAAACCCGTCCTGCTCAAGCGCGGCCTGTCCAGCACCTATGAGGAGTGGATCATGTCCGCCGAGTATATCATGAGCGAGGGCAACCAGAACGTCATCCTCTGTGAACGAGGCATCCGCACTTTTGAAAACTACACCCGCAACACCTTGGATGTCTCCGCTATCCCCGCCATCAAGCGTATGAGCCACTTGCCCATCGTGGTAGACCCCTCCCACGCCGGTGGCTACAGCTGGCTGGTGGAACCTCTGGCTCTGGCTGCCATCGCCGCCGGTGCCGACGGTCTCATCATCGAAGTCCATAACAATCCGGCCAAGGCGCTCTGTGACGGCCAGCAGTCGTTGACGCCCATTCAGTTCGATGAGCTGATGGAAAAGGCGCAGAAAATGACCGCTATGCTGGGCAAGCAGATCGTAAAATAAGCATCGGACGAGAGAAGGAGACAACGGAATGGAACAGTTGACGGTAGCTTTACCGGAACGGGCGTATGACATTGTCATTGAACGGGGTCTGCTCCAGCAGGTAGGGCAGCAGTGTAAGGAAGTGCTGAAACCAGGCTGTCGGGTGGCTGTGGTCACGGACGGCAATGTGGCCATCCAATATGGTTCCCTGGTGCAGGCGTCCCTGACCCAGGCGGGCTTTACGGCCAAGATCTTCCTGGTGCCGGCAGGGGAACGCTCCAAAAGTCCGGAGGTGCTCACCTGGCTCTGGGAGGAGCTGTTGGGCTTCGGCCTGACCCGCAGCGATGCGGTAGCCGCCCTGGGGGGCGGCATGGTGGGCGACTTGGCGGGCTTTGCAGCTGCCACGGTGCTGCGGGGAGTGGATTTCATCCAGATCCCCACCACCCTTTTGGCGCAGGTGGACTCCTCAGTAGGCGGCAAGGTGGCCGTCGACCTGAAGGCGGGCAAGAACCTGGCCGGCGCCTTCTGGCAGCCCAAGCGGGTCATCATAGATCCGGACGTGCTGGACAGTCTGCCAGAGGAAGCCTTTGCCGATGGCATGGCAGAGGTGATCAAGTACGGCTGTATTGCAGATCGGGCGTTCTTCCACCTGCTCTACCACTGTGCCGATCGGGCTGCGGTGATGGCGCAGATCGAAGAAGTCCTCCACACCTGCTGCGCCATCAAGGCTGCCATCGTGGTCAAGGACGAGCGGGACACCGGCTTGCGGATGCTCCTGAACTTCGGCCATACCCTGGGGCACGCTTACGAAAAGGCCGGCAACTACGAGACTTATACCCATGGCCAAGCTGTGGCCGCCGGTATGTGTCGGGCGGCTGAGCTGGGCGTCCGGCTGGGGATGACCCCTGGTGAGCTGCCCCTGCTGCTCAAGACTGTGGTGCGGAACTTCGGCTTGCCCGACCGCATCCCCTGTACCATGGAGGATTATCAGAGCGCCATCGGCCTGGATAAGAAGGGCAGCGGCAGTAGGATCAGCGTCATCCTGCTCACCGAGCTGGGGCAGGCGCAGGCCGTCCCCATGGAAAAAGCACAACTGTTCCAGTTGATTGACGAGATCGAAAAGGAGTCCCTATGAAGGTTACCATCACGCCGAGAAAACTCAGCGGAACCATCCAGGTGCCCCCCTCCAAGAGCCAGGCTCACCGACTCATCATCGGCGCCGCCCTGGCCAACGGCACCAGCCACATCCACAACCTAGCCCACTCCCAGGATATCTGCGCCACTTTGGAGTGCATGACCCAGCTGGGCGCTATCGAGTCCCAGGGCGGCGCGGTAGTGACCGGCATCGGCCGCAGCAGACCCAGCACCGGCATCCTCCCAGTGCTGGATTGCGGCGAGTCCGGCTCCACCATCCGCTTCCTCATGCCGGTGGCGCTGGCCGTGGCCAGCGGCGGTGTGTTCCGAGGGCGGGGACGGCTGATGGAACGGCCTTACAAGCCCTATGAGGACATCTTCACCCGTCAGAACATCACTTTCACACGACAGCCAGGGCAGATCACCCTCTCCGGCACCCTGAAGCCGGGACGGTTTGAACTGCCGGGGGACGTCTCCTCCCAGTTCATCACCGGACTGCTCTATGCGCTGCCGCTGTTGGAAGGGGATTCGGAACTGGTTCTGACCACCCCTCTGGAGTCCAAGGGGTATGTGGAGCTGACCTTGGAGGCGCTGGCGCAATTCGGCATCGTCGCCCACCCCACTGAGACCGGTTGGAAGGTGCCGGGCAGCCAGGTGGGGCATCCGGCGGATGTGACCGTAGAAGGGGATTACTCCCAGGCATCCAATTACCTCGTTGCCGCCAGCATGGGCAACCCGCTGACCGTCACCGGCCTGAGCACATCCTCTGCTCAGGGCGATCGGATCATCTGTGACTACGCCCGCCAGCTGGACGGCACCGGCACCGTGATCCTCAGCGTCCGCCAGTGCCCGGACTTGGTGCCGGCCTTAGCGGTGCGGGCAGCCCTGCGGGCAGGGGAGACCACCCACATTGTGGACGCCGCCCGCCTGCGCCTGAAGGAGAGCGACCGCCTGGAAGCGGTCACCGCAGAGCTGAACAAGCTGGGCGCCCAGGTGGAACAGACTCCCGACGCCCTCATCATCCACGGCGTGAGCCGCCTTCACGGCGGCACCTGTGACAGCCACGGAGACCACCGCATCGCCATGATGCTGGCCGTCGCGGCCACCTGCGCCAATGGCGTGGTGGAAGTGACCGGCGCGGAGAGCGTGGCCAAGTCCTACCCCAACTTCTGGGAGGACTACGAACAGCTGGGCGGCACCATCGCCAGAACGGAGTGAGTGACCATGAGATATAGTATTTTCGGCGAGTCCCACGGCCCTGCCATCGGCGTGGTGCTGGAGCAGGTGCCTTCTGGGCTGGTTTTGGATAGGGAGGCCATTTCCAAGGAAATGGCACGGCGAGCACCGGGGAAAAGTCCTCTGTCCACCGCCCGAAAGGAGGCGGATGTTCCAGAAATTTTATCTGGTGTCTTTGATGGGAAAACAACCGGCACTCCTCTCTGTGCCATCATCCACAACAGCGACCATCACTCCAAGGATTATGCCAAGACCCGCTTCTTAGCCCGCCCTAGCCACGGGGACTACACCGGCTTCGTCCGCTACCAGGGCTGCAACGACTACCGTGGCGGCGGACACTTCTCCGGCCGCCTGACCGCCCCGCTGGTGTTCGCCGGCGCCGTGGCAAAGCAGCTGTTGGCGCAGCGGGGCATCACTGTGGGCGCCCATATCAGCCAGATTGGCACAGTAAAGGATAAATCCTTTGCGGATACACAGCTGACCCCGACCCTGTTCCAAACCCTGTCTGAAAAAGCCTTCCCCACCGTTGACGACCAGGCAGGAGCGGCCATGCAGGCGGAGATTTTGCAGGCGCGGGAGGAACTGGACTCCATCGGCGGCGCCATCCAGTGCGCTGTCCTGGGACTGCCTGTGGGGGTAGGTTCCCCAGATTTGGGCTGCAATGTGGAGGGGGTGCTGGCGCAGCACCTGTTCGCCGTACCCGCTGTCAAGGGGATTTCCTTTGGTGCCGGCTTTGCCTTCGCCTCCATGCGGGGCAGCCAGGCCAACGACCCCTTCTACATGGACGGCGGCCAGGTCAAGACCCGCACCAACCACAGCGGCGGCGTCAACGGCGGCATCAGCAACGGGATGCCCGTCCTGTTCCAGGTGGCCATCCGGCCTACGCCGTCCATTGGACAGGAACAGAACACCATCAACTTCTCCACCATGGAGGACGCTAAGCTGACCATCCAAGGCCGTCACGATCCCTGTATCGTCCATCGGGCGGTGCCGGTCATTGAGGCGGCGGCAGCGTTGGCGATTTGTGAACTGTTGGGAATCTGAACATGGGGGAGAAGAATATGAGCAAATTGGAGGAACTGCGCCAGAGCATCGACCAGATCGACCAAGAGCTGGTGCGTCTGTTCGAGCGCCGCATGGCGGTGACCCGTGAAGTAGGCGAATACAAACAGGCCAACGGCATCCCTGTCCTGGACACAGCGCGGGAACGGGAGGTGCTGGCGAAAAAGGTCAACCTCATCTCCAACCCAGACTTGCAAGCAGACGTGGTGCAGCTGTATGAGAACATCATGGCCATCAGCCGCCGCCAGCAGCGGAGCCTGGTGCTGGAGGGGCAGGAGAACCCGTACCTGAGCAAGATCTTGGGTGACATCGCCCGGGCGGGCGATCCCATCGAGCACCCCCGTGTGGTCTACCAGGGGGAACCGGGTGCGTACAGTGAGATGGCCGCCGTGGATTTTTTTGGCGAGGACATCCACGCAGTGGGGCTGGAACAGTTCGAGGACGTGTTCCTAGCCTTGAAAGAGGGTCGTGCCGATTACGGCGTGGTGCCCATCGAGAACAGCTCCACCGGTGCCATCCGGCAAATTTACGACCTGATGACCCAGCACGACTGCTTTGTGGTGGGCGAGACCACCGTGGCCATCCAGCACTGCCTGATGGCGCTGCCTGGGGTGAAGCTGGAGGACATCCAGACGGTGTACTCTCACGAGCAGGGGCTGTTCCAGTGCGAGCAGTATTTGAACAAGCATTCGGACTGGAACCGAGTGCCCCAGGCGGACACGGCGGGCAGCGCCAACATGGTGGCCAAGAGCGGCGACCGCACCAAGGCAGCCATTTGCAGCAAGCGTTCCGCCGACATCTACGGACTGGAGATCCTGGCGGAGGCCATCAACAGCAACGCCAACAACACCACCCGCTTCGTGGTCATCTCCACCCGCTTGGAGCTGCGTCCTGACCGAGATAAGGTCAGCACCTGCTTCTGCGTGCCCCACCAGAGCGGTTCCCTGCACGAGATCTTGACTATCTTCGCCGTCCACGGCCTGAACATGGTGCGCCTGGAGTCCCGTCCCATCCAGGGACGGAGCTGGGAGTATATGTTCTTCCTGGAATTCTCCGGCGACATCACCGCCCCTGGCATGGAGGGGGTGTTCCGAGAGCTGACCCAGTCTGCCGACCACTTTCGGGTGCTGGGCAACTTCGTCTCCAACCTGCACTGACCTTGGAAAGAGAGGATACCCATGAAATTTTTGGTACTCAACGGCCCCAACCTGAACCTGTTGGGACAGCGGGAACCGGGCATCTACGGGGAGCAGACCTACGATGGCCTGTGCCGCCAGCTCACCGCCTTTGCCGAAGCCCACGGCAGCACGGTGGACTTTGTCCAGTCCAATTACGAGGGTGCGCTCATTGATGCCATCCACGGCGCACCCGGCAAGTATGACGCCATGGTTATGAACCCCGGCGCCTTCACCCACTACAGCATTGCCCTCCTGGACGCCCTCAAGGCGGTGGACGTGCCCTGTATCGAGGTGCATATCTCCAATATCCACCAGCGGGAGGAGTTCCGCCACCACTCCGTGACGGCGGCAGCCTGCGTGGGGCAGATCTGCGGGCTGGGCTTTTATGGATACCACGCCGCTATGGCCTATTTCCTGACCCAGGACGCCAACTGAAACCGGAACCAAACACGCATCTTCTTTGGAAGATGCGTGTTTATGTATCTGTGTGGCGGGGAGCGATCGGACAAGACAAAATGCCCAAAAACAAAGAAAAAAAGCGAGAGAAAAGAGACAAATGTTACAGCAAAAAATGGTTGAAGCGACTCGCAAAATAGGGTATTATTATAATGTTGTTAACACAGCGTGAACAAGATGTTACACTGTGGATGCAAATTACAAATATTGGAGGAAAAGAAAAATGCACAAGAAACTGCTTGCCATGATCCTGGCTTGTGCTATGGTCATCGGCCTGGCTTCCTGCGGTAAGTCCGTGGACAACGCCGGAAGCGCTACTTCTACGCCTGCTGCCAGCACCGCAGCAGAACCCGCTGCAGACGGCGCTATGAAGGTCGGCTTCGTCTACATCGGCGATGACAGCGAAGCATACACCGCCAACTTTATCGCTGCGGAAAAGGCTATCAAGGAAACCTATGGCGATAAGGTGGAAACCATTGCAAAGTACAACGTAGCAGAAGACGCCGTGGAAGATCCCCTGGTCGAGCTGTGCGAAGCTGGCTGCAAGGTCATCTTCACCACCAGCTTTGGTTATGGCGAAAAGGCAAAGGAGCTGGCCGCTCAGTATCCCGACATCCAGTTCTGCCAGGCAACCTGCGCAAACGCTGACAAGGATACTGCCAACTATCATACCTACATGGGCGCCATCTATCAGGGTCGTTACGTTGCCGGTATCGTTGCTGGCATGAAGATGAAGGAACTGATCGACGCTGGCACCATCACCGCTGACAAGGCAAAGATCGGCTACGTTGCCGCTTATCCCTATGCCGAAGTTAAATCCGGATATACCTCTTGGTTCCTTGGAGTTAGATCCATTGTTCCCAACGTTGTCATGAAAGTTAAATTTACTAATGAATGGTACTCCATGGAAAAAGAACTAAACACCGCTAACTACCTTATCAGCGAACAGCACTGCGCAATTATCAGCCAGCACGCAGACTCCATGGGTGCTCCCAACGCTTGCGAAGCAGCCGAAGTTCCCAACGTTTCCTACAACGGAAGCACCGCAGCAAGCTGCCCCAAGACCTTCATCGTATCTTCCAGAATCAACTGGCAGCCGTACTTCGAACTTATGATTGACGCAGTTACCGGCGGCAAAGCTCTTCCCACCGATTGGACCGGCAACATCAGCACCGGCAGCGTAGTTCTTACCGAACTCGGCGCAGCTGCCGCAGCTAACACCCAGGCAAAGATCGACGAAGTTAAGGCTAAACTTTTGAATGGTTCTCTTAAGGTATTCGACCTCAGCACCTTCACCGTTAACGGAGCAGCTCTCGTAGACAACTTTATGGCAAACGTTAACGACGACGCAGCTTTCACTCCCGACACCGTAGTTATTAAAACTACCGAATCCGGAATCAAGTACTTTGCAGAAAGCGAATTCCGTTCGGCTCCCTACTTCGAGGTAGACATCGACGGTATCACCATCATTGCAAACAACTAAACTAAATGGACGATTTGTATCGACAACTAAACTAACGTTTTCACTAAGGCGGAGATATCTCCGCCTTAGTCGATTTTTATCAAATACAATTTTTTGGGAGGAACACCGTGAACAACGCCACACCGATGCTCGAAATAAAAGGCGTAAGTAAATATTTTGGCAGTACCGTTGCCAACAAAGACATAAATCTCACCGTAAACAAAGGCGAGATTTTGGCTTTGCTCGGAGAAAACGGCAGCGGAAAAACTACTTTGATGAACATGATTTCCGGCATCTACTACCCCGACGAAGGTCATATTTACATTAACGGCGAAGAAGCTCATATAGCGTCGCCGCAAGACGCATTCGGCTACAAAATAGGCATGATACATCAGCATTTTAAACTTATCAACGTCTTTACCGCTACCGAAAATATTATCCTTGGCTGCAAAGAAAAATCGCTGAGTAAAGCCGAAAACAATCAAAAGGTAAAAGAGATTGCCGCTAAATACGGATTTTCGATAGACCCTACGAAAAAGATTTACGACATGTCGGTATCAGAAAAACAAACCGTAGAAATAATCAAAGTTCTCTACAGGGGTGCCGAACTGCTTATATTGGACGAACCTACCGCCGTACTTACTCCGCAAGAGACCGAAAAACTTTTCGCCGTACTCAGAGAGATGAAAAAAGACGGTAAATCCATAATAATAATAACTCACAAATTAAACGAAGTTATGGCAATATCGGACAGAGTTGCGGTGCTCAGAAAAGGTCACTATATCGGAGATATAAAGACTTCGGACGCAGACGAAAATATTTTGACAGAAATGATGGTCGGACAAAAAATTTCGCTGAACATTAATCGATCCCTACCGGTAGAGCCTCAAGACAGATTGATTCTCAATAATATTTCGCTAAAGAATTCCGAAGGCGTAACCGTTCTCGACGATGTTTCGTTTACGATAAGATCGGGTGAAATTCTCGGCGTTGCAGGCATTGCAGGCAGCGGTCAAAAGGAATTGCTCGAAAGCATCGCAGGACTCCATAACCTCAAAAACGGAGAAATAATCTTCCATAATCCCAAAAAAAATAAGCCGGTTACATTCTTTCATAAAACGCTTAAGGACGTAAAAGACTTAGCAAAGAAAGGTGCATTCCACTATGAGAACGGCGAAAAGGTCGATCTTAAAGACAAATCGGACAAGGAAATTCGTACACTGGTAGACGAAGGTAAAATACTTTTTTACGAAGACGAAATAATCAACCTCAAAGACAAAACGCCACTGCAGATAAGAGATCTAGGCATAAAATTGTCCTTTGTCCCCGAAGACAGATTGGGCATGGGACTTGTCGGCAACATGAATATAACCGACAATATGATGCTGAGGAGCTACAGAAAAGGCAAAGGCATGTTCCTTAACCGAGCTAAGCCCAAAGCTCTTGCCAAAGAAATCGTAGACGAATTAGAAGTTGTCACGCCGTCCATAGATACTCCAGTGCGAAAGCTGTCGGGCGGCAACGTTCAA
>ERZ825137.5557-NODE-5557-length-11605-cov-4.007013_pt1 | contig 11605 bp, 6 predicted proteins | sample MGYA00519873_ERZ825137 | MGnify/ENA primary metagenome ERZ825137 (study PRJEB31778, sample SAMEA3449190) | human gut metagenome | biome: human gut; feature: human-associated habitat; material: faeces | place: United Kingdom | collected 2010/2012 ... | reverse complement strand
CAGTGGGGGGAAGTCTATCCCGAGCGTCTGGAAATGTTTGTGGAAGCTATTCGCACTAAGTATCCGGATATAAAGATTGTCGGCTCTTCCGGTCCTAGTGCGGGAGGTGACAGGTTCGACTATCTGTGGCCGGAGATGAAGCGGATCGGAGTGGATTTAGTAGATGAACACTATTATATGGAACCGGATTGGTTCTTTAAGAATGCTGCCCGGTATGATAACTATGACCGGAAAGGGCCGAAAGTGTTTGCCGGAGAGTATGCTTCACACGATAAGAAATCGGGGAAGGCCAATAATTTTCTTTCCGCCTTGTCGGAAGCCGCTTTTATGACGGGGTTGGAACGTAATGCCGATGTGGTGCATTTGGCAACTTATGCACCGTTGTTTGCGCATGTAGACGCTTGGCAGTGGAATCCGGATTTGATTTGGTTTGATAACTTACGGATAATGAGGACGCCTAACTATTATGTGCAACAGATGTATGGCATGAATGCCGGAACGAACGTACTTCCATTGAAAATGGACGGGAAGCCCGTGGCGGGACAAGATAATCTCTACGCAACAGCGGCATGGGATGACTGCACCGGCGAGGTGATAGTGAAAGTTGTAAATAGCAGTGATAAAGCTGCTACAGTGAGGATTGATTTCAATGGTTTGAAGAAACAGCGTCTGCTTTCGGGTACTTGTACTTACCTTCAATCGGATAATTTGAAAATGACAAACGTTTTGGGTACTGAAACCATTATACCGCGCACACGTCCGATACAGGTAAACGCACAATCGTTAGATCTTGAATTACTTCCCTATTATTTTGGTGTTTACCGTTTGCAGGTCAGATAATGTTTGTACGTATAATCAGAAGGGTATTTAAAAGTTTATTTTAAGAGTAACATATTGAGTTGATAGGGGCTGTCTCAAACAATACAATGAGACAGCCTTTTTATTTTCTTTCTGAATAAAAAGCTTTCGTTTGTTTCATATATAAAGGTGAGCAACTTTCTTTTTGATTTAAATACGTTCTTATTTTGTGCTATAATTATCGTATAAGAGGTTGCATATCTATTGTTTTATACTTTTTTAATAGATAAATGAAAGAATCTTTTTACTCATACGCTTGTTTGCTTTCTTGCAAAACTATACATTTGTAGCAATCAAGAAAAACACAAATTTATGGGTGAAAAACAATTACTTCTTGGCGACGAGGCTGTCGCTTTAGGGGCTATGCACGCCGGACTATCAGGAGTTTATGCCTATCCGGGCACTCCTTCCACTGAAATCACAGAGTTTATTCAAGCCAGTCCGCTGGCGAGTGAAAGAAAGATTCACTGTAAGTGGTCTTCTAATGAAAAAACAGCTATGGAAGCTGCCTTGGGTATGTCGTATATGGGTAAGCGAGCTATGGTCTGCATGAAACATGTAGGTATGAATGTGGCGGCTGACGCTTTTATGAATTCCGCCATGACCGGAACCAATGGAGGATTGATTGTGGTAGCTGCCGATGATCCTTCCATGCATTCTTCGCAAAACGAGCAGGATTCCCGTTTTTATGGCAAGTTTGCCATGATTCCCGTGTTTGAGCCTTCCTCTCAGCAAGAAGCGTATCAGATGATGGCGGACGCGTTTGATTTCTCGGAACGTTATAAAGTTCCTGTACTGATGCGGATGGTAACCCGCATGGCGCATTCCCGTGCTGTAGTGGAACCCGGTGTCATACGTGATATGAATCCCCTTTCTTATCCTTCTAATCCGGGCGACTGGGTATTGATGCCTGCGGTGGCTCGTAAACGGAATGTTCATTTGATTTCTTTACAAAAAGATTTTGCCGAAGCTGCCGAGAATTCTTTATATAATAGAATGGAAGGAGGAACGGATACCTCTTTAGGCATTATCGCCTGTGGCATAGCCTACAATTACTTGATGGAACATTTCAAAGAAGGATGTCCTTATCCGGTGTTGAAAGTGTCTCAATATCCGCTTCCGGTGAAAGCTGTTCGTCAGTTGGCCGGAAAATGCGATGCTTTGCTTGTTTTGGAAGACGGTCAGCCGGTAGTGGAGGAAATGCTTCGGGGCGTGCTGGAACAAGATAAGGTCATTAAAGGACGCCTTACAGGTGAAGTTCCCAGAACAGGGGAACTGACTCCGGACAATATTGTGGCGGCTTTAGGATTGAAAGACAAAGCAGTCTATCCGGCTTGCGAATTAGTGGTTCCGCGTCCGCCTGCGCTTTGCCAGGGATGTGGGCATCGCGATATGTATGCCGCATTGAACGAGGTGCTGCGTGAATATGAAAATAGCCGTGTATTCAGTGATATCGGTTGTTATACATTGGGTTTCCTTCCGCCCTATCGGGCTATCCATTCGGTAGTGGATATGGGAGCTTCCATTACCATGGCGAAAGGGGCGGCGGATGCCGGGCAATTCCCTTCAGTGGCTGTGATAGGCGATTCTACTTTTACCCATTCGGGTATGACAGGCTTATTGGATGCCGTGAATGAAAAAACGAATATGACAATTCTTATTTCCGATAATCTGACTACCGGTATGACCGGCGGGCAAGATTCTGCCGGAACCGGACGTTTGGAGAGTATTTGCCGAGGAATAGGCGTAGAGCCTGAGCATATTCGGGTGGTAATACCTCTTCCGAAGAATATGGAAGAGATGAAACAAATTATTCGTGAAGAGATTAATTATCCGGGTGTCAGCGTGATTATACCGCGTCGTGAGTGTATACAGACAGCCCGTCGTCACAACAAAAAATAAAAAGCCATGCGTACAGACATTATATTATCCGGCGTGGGAGGACAAGGTATCCTTTCCATCGCAACCATTATCGGAGCAGCTGCCATCCAGGAAGGACTCTACATTAAACAAGCAGAAGTGCACGGTATGAGTCAGCGCGGAGGAGATGTGCAATCTAATCTCCGCATCAGTTCCCAACCGATAGCTTCGGATTTGATACCGTTAGGAAAAGCCGATCTGATCATTTCACTCGAACCGATGGAGGCGTTGCGGTATTTGCCTTATCTGTGTAAAGACGGATGGATTATTACCAATACGGTTCCTTTTGTGAATATTCCCAACTATCCGGAGCAAGAGAAACTGTTGAAACGAATTCAATCTTTGGAACACTCTGTAACCATTGATGTGGATACCATTGCCCGATCAGTAGCTTCGCCTAGGGCGGCAAATATCGTATTGTTGGGAGCTGCTTCGCCATTTCTGGGTATAGAAGTGAACAAGATAGAAGAGGCTATCCGCACTGTATTCGGGCGGAAAGGAGAAGCCATTGTAGAGATGAACCGGAAAGCGTTTCGTGCCGGACTGGAAATTGCCGAACAATCGATAAAACATTGAGTTATGGGCATACCGTTTAAAAAAGAAATGGTGGATGAGGTGTTGCGTAATATGCATATCTCAGAGGTCGGCGATGCGACCATCCGTCAGACCGTGGCACTTTCGGAAGAACTGGAGTTCCGTACGGGCGAGAAGTTTGTCCATCTGGAAATGGGCTCGCCTGGATTACCTGCTTCGCAAGTAGGAATTACTGCCCAAAAAGAGGCATTGGATAAAGGGATTGCTTCGGTTTATCCCAATATATCCGGAATTGCGCCTCTAAAAGAACAGGCTTCCCGTTTTATAAAAGCCTTTTTGAATATAGAAATAAATCCGGAAGGATGTGTACCTACAGTGGGTTCCATGATGGGAACTTTCGCTTCGTTTATCCTCTGTACCCACTTATATCCCGAGAAGGATACGATATTGTTTATCAACCCCGGTTTCTCGGTACAGCCCATGCAAGTAAGGGTGTTAGGATATAAGCAGGAGTCTTTTGATGTGTATAATTGTCGGGGTGAGAAATTGCGTGGAGAATTGGAACGTCGTTTGTCCGGCGGACGTATTGCGGGTATAGTCTATTCCAATCCCAACAATCCGTCATGGGTATGTCTCACGGAGGAAGAGCTTTGTTATATAGGTGAATTGGCAACGTATTATGATACCATTGTGATAGAAGACTTGGCCTATTTAGGTATGGATTTCCGGAAAGAGCTGGGACATCCGTTCGAACCTCCTTATCAGTCTACCGTAGCGCGATATACAAAAAACTATATGCTAATGCTTTCCGCTTCGAAAATATTCAGTTATGCGGGTGAAAGGGTTGCGACGGTGGCTATCTCGGATGGACTTTATAATCGTTCGTATGCTTATTTAAAGGAATCTTTGGGAATGGATACGTTGGGCCGTGCTTTTATTTTTACGATTGTTTATACGCTTTCATCCGGTGTATGCCATTCCGCCCAATATGCGTTGGCTGCCATGTATAAGGCTGCTTGCGAGGGAGAACTCGATTTTGTAGGCGAAACTCGTGAATATGCACGGCGTGCGGCACGGCTGAAAGAAATCTTCCTCCGTCATGGCTTTCATATTGTATATGACAAAGATTTGGATGAACCGGTGAGTGACGGATTCTTTTTTACTATCGGGCGCAAGGGATATACAGGGGATGCTTTGCTGGCCGAATTGATTCACTATGGAGTGTCGGCTATATCGTTGTGTACAACAGGCAGTGCGCAACAAGGAATCAGAGTTTGCACTTCCAGGGTGCATGAGGAACATTATGCGTTATTGGATGCCCGTTTACGGGTGTTTAATGAAAAACATCCGCTAACTTAAATTCTTATACAACCATGAAAGCAAACTATATGACCGCTGCGGATGCGGTAAAGTTGATTAAGTCGCATGACCGGGTATATATACAGGGTAGTACCTCTATCCCCGAAGTGTTGTTGGATGCTTTGACGGCACGGGGGCACGAATTGGAGGGAGTAGAGATGTATTCCGCTTTTGCTGTAGGAAGGCGGGATGCTCCTTATGCGGTTCCCGAGTTAAGGGACGCTTTTATTACCCGCAGTTTATTTATTGCAAACAGTATCCGTAAAGCCGTCGACCGGGGTGAAGCCCAGTTGATACCGGCTTTCTTGGGTGAAGTTCCTGCTTTATTCAGGGAAGGATATCTGCCTTTGGATGTGGCGCTGATAAATGTTTCTCCTCCCAATGAAGAAGGATATTGCAGCTATGGAATATCTGCCGATTTAGCGGTGTCCGCTGTCGAATGTGCCAAGACCGTTATTGCGCAAATCAATAAGCAGATGCCTTTCTCATATGGGGATGCGGTTATTCATCTTTCAGAGCTTGCTGCTTGTGTGGAAGTGGACGATCCTTTAGTGGAGGTTCCTTCGGTAACTCCCAATGAGCAAGAAAGGAAGATTGGAAAATACATCGCTGAACTGATTCCCGATGGAGCTACCTTGCAAATCGGGGTGGGCGGTATTCCGAATGCCGTATTGGATGCTTTGCACGACCATACAGACTTGGGGCTGCATACCGAAGCTATGACGGATGGGGTGTTGCCATTGATTCGGTCGGGAGTCATCAATAACTCTAAAAAGGCAATTATGCCTCATAAGACAGTGGCTTCTTTGGTATTGGGGTCGCGAAACTTATACGATTATATGGATAAAAATCCGGATATTATTATCAAAGATGTGGCATGGACGAATGATCCGTTCATTATTCGTCAGAATCCCAAAGTAATGGCTATTAATTCGGCTATAGAAGTCGACCTTACCGGACAGATATGCGCCGATTCCATTGGTACACGCATGTTTTCGGGAGTAGGCGGACAACATGATTTCATGTATGGTGGGGCTTTGTCGGAAGGTGGAAAAACTTTCATTGCTATGACGGCTACTTCCGGAAAAGGGCATTCGAAAATCAAACCGGTGCTGACGGAAGGGGCAGGAGTCGTGACTACTCGTTCGCAGGCGCAATACATTGTAACCGAATACGGAGCCGCTTTCCTGAAAGGTAAGGATTTGGCACAACGCGCCCGTGCCTTGATTGATATTGCCGATCCTTCGGTGCGTGAAGATTTGGAAAAAGCCGCTTGTCTGCGTTTCGGCTATCGTTTCTTGCGCATGAAGTGAGATTCTGTTATTTTGTATCAAAGAAAAAAGTTTCTTTGTTCAATCAGCACATAAATCGGAATTTATATATAAGTTTGTCGCTAATTATAGATGGTTTATAAACAAATTCATTATAATAGCTATGAAAAAACTTTTCGTATGGGTAGCTTGCTTGTTTTCTTTCTTCACGGGAACTATGCAGGCACAATCTTTTGTAACGGTGGTTGCCGCAGACGGCAGTGGGACGTATAAAACTATTCAGGAAGCAGTAAATGCCTGTCCGGAAGATGGACAGCGTCATCTGATTCTTGTCAGGAACGGCATTTATAAAGAGATGGTGAACATCCCGAAAAACAAACTGATCAGTCTGATAGGAGAAGACCGTGATAAGGTGATACTTACTTTCGACCGTAATCGGGGAAAGAACAGCCGGTTCCATAATTTCCGGGATATTACTACATTACAGTGCTATGCCGATGACTTCTATATGGAGAATATGACGGTTGCCAATACGGCGGGCAATGTAGGACAGGCGGAAGCGCATTTTATTTCGGGCGACCGGCAAACTTACAAGCATTGTAAGTTTACAGGGTATCAGGATACGCAACGTACCAAAGGCGGTGTACGCAGCTATCTGCAAGATTGTTGGATTGAAGGAGCAGTAGACTTCATATATGGCGAAGGATTGATATATTATGACCGTTGTGTGATTAACTGTGTGAAAGGCGGTGGTTATATTACAGCTCCGGCGGAGTGTTCATATAAGGAAGCGGAAGGCCGGCCTTTACAATATGGGTATATATTCCGGCAGTGCGATGTGGTGGCGAATCACGATGTGCCGGAGGGTAGTTATTACTTAGGACGCCCGTGGAAGAAGGAAGGTGCTTCTTACTTTGTGGAATGCAATTTAGGCAAGCATATCCATCCGGCAGGTTGGCAAGTTTGGAATGGAAATGAACAGACCGCTTCGTTTGCCGAATACGGCAGTAAACAATTAAACGGAAAACCGGCGGATGTATCGAAACGTGCCGCCTGGAGTTTTCAGTTAACGCCGGCAGAGATGAAGAAACTGACACCGGAGTATATATTTTCTAAAGTAAACGGAGAAAAAGCATATGATCCTCTTACTATTTGCCGTTCGGTAGCAATGCCCGCTTATGTCCGTCAGCACGGCAACCATATTTCATGGAGCGCTTCGGATAAGGCCGTTGGTTATCTGGTTTACCGGAACGGGAAGTTTATAGCAGCCGTGGACGGTACTTCTTTTACGGATAATCAGAAACCGGTATCGAAAAGGGCAAAAGCTGATAAAGGCGCTTACAGAAATTATTATACTGTGAAGGCGGTAGCTGCCTCCGGTGCTACAAGCAAACCGGTAAAGGCGCTGACTGACGATGAATTGGAATTGAAGGCTTTCCCTACTGCCGAAGGTTTCGGTAAATATGCAACCGGCGGACGGGGCGGAAAGGTGGTGACGGTTACCAATCTGGCGGATGACCCGAAAGGAGAAACTGTAGGTTCTCTCCGTTGGGCATTGAATCAATATCCTTCCGACTTTACAGTGGTGTTTGCCGTATCGGGCAATATAGAGTTAGTGGCTCCATTGCGTATTAATAAGAAAAACTATACAATAGCCGGACAAACAGCTCCCGGAGACGGTATCTGCATTACTCGTCAGAAAGTGAATGTAGGCGGTTCCCATAACTTTATCATCCGGCATGTTCGTTTCCGTATGGGCAACAAAGATGTGAACGGGCAATTGGCTTCCGACAATTCTTTCGGTGCGGAGAACTGTGTAAACTTTATTATCGACCACTGTACATTCGGTTGGTCGGCAGAAGAGAATATGAATACGTTTGATGATCATTTCCATACCGTACAATGGTGCATTCTTCACGAGGGACTGTATGACGCTGGTCACAAAAAGGGAGTGCGCGGTTATGGTTGTCAATGGGGAGGTTCCTCCGCTACTTACCACCACAACCTGTTGGCGAACAATTCTTCCCGGTCGTGCCGTTTCAATGGAGCAAGAGGCAAGTCGGTAGGGCAGGATTTATCCGTTTTTATTGAATTTATCAATAATGTGAACTATAATTGGGGACGTGTGAATTCATGCTATGGAGGAGAGAACACTTCAGGACATCCTGATTATTTCGGTCATGAGGCTAATTTCATTAACAACTATTATAAACCGGGACCCGCAACGCCTAAGGAGCCGCTTTACTTTTTCGAACAATCCATGGCGCGGAAAGGTTCCGAGTCGAGAGGACCTTCACGTTGGTATATGGATGGCAATGTGATGTTCGGAAATAAAGATATAACTAAAGACAATTGGAAAGGTTTCCGTTTAGGTAGGGGAACTACCTATCAGATAAAAGATTTGAAGTCCGATACGCCTATCCGTCCTACAGGAAAGGCCGGTCATCCGAAATTCCATTACGATTGGGAGAAATATACCTATAAGAACTATCAGTCGGCCGAGGCTGCCTTTGACGCCGTGATTGCGAATGCCGGAGCTTTTCCGCGCGACAGGGTAGACAGTCGTCTGATGCGGGACATGGAGTCCGGTATCGCTTCATACGGGAATAAGGGGATAATTAATACTGCGGAAGAAGCCGAAGGCTATCAAGTTTACGGAACTCATTCTGTTGTTGCCGATAAAGACGGCGACGGAATGGACGATGCGTGGGAAGTGGCTCATGGTTTGGATCCGAAGAATCCGGAAGACCGTAACTTGGTAACCAAATCGGGATATACCATGCTGGAAGTCTATTTAAATAGTTTGGTGGGCCAAAATATTCCCATGTAACATTTCTTTTGGATATAAGGCATGCTGGTGCAGTCGTTTTTTATATGATGAAGTTCTCAGACTACTCAGGTTAAGGCAATGAACCATATTTACGGCTTCCTTGCTATATTAGAACAACCTACTCAACCGGATAACAATCGGATACGTACATTAACACATACTTCCCCCGATTGTTTTTTCCGGTTTTAGTAAAGCAGTGATTTTTAATAGATTACTGCTTTACTTAAAAGTAACGGCCGGATATCCCAAAACAAAGTTTTTTAGTTGAAAAGGGAAAGCCTGGTTTTCAGTCGGTTAGAAGCCAAGTACCTCTGGAACAGCCTTCGGTAGGGAAGAGGGATATTCATTCCCCTGACCGTCTTATTAAATTTTGTATCAGTATTCTTTTGCATTCATTAACTGTTGAAGCATCGAAATCCGATAATAACGGCAATGTGAGTATCGCATCTCCCTGCTTTTCCCCGTTATTCAGCAGAAGTTTGGTAGCTACGCAGTAGAGTTTCGGCGCAAGCCTCTCCTGCGTTTTGTTTGTAATCCTGCTGCGCGGCGTTTGTTATTCAGTAGAATTCCGGCACAATCTTAAGAAAAGTACGCCTTCTTCGTCCTTGCATTTTTACATTTATTTGTATTCGGGTCTTTGGGAATCCCTACACTGTCAGAATAGCTTCTTTTGGAGGAAAGTCGATAGCATCGTTTCCATTGCAGTTATTCGTGTTAGGGAATGTAAATTTTTAAGGTGCAATATCGTTTGCCCGTTAACAATTCGTCTGATGTCCTCTGTCCCTTATTTATCGAATGAGTCCTAAATTGACTCTACTTATGATTCTTGTCTTAGCCTCTTTTGGTTTTCCGGATTCCTTGTTTTTCGTCCCTTCCCCTTGAAAGGATGAAGTTTGTGGTATATGTGGCGGCAGAAAGTGCCGTATACCGGAAAAACAGGATAAGTAAGGAGGGATAATTATGAATTGGGAGTTTGAGTTTGCTCAAATTAAGTATTAGGTAATTCAACCAGAGTAAAATGTTTTTAGCCTAGAGTAGGATTCCGGTTGAAACAATAGTAGGTTTTTGTGTTATAATATAGAACTAAAGATGTTCTGATATATAATAAGTTGGAAAAATGAGCAAGTCATATAATAAGGTAGCATTTAAAGAATGGCTTCCCTTAATAGGATTAACCTTTACCGCTTTCATATTTAATACCTCGGAAATTATACCGATAGGTTTGCTTACCGATATATCCACGGAATTGAAGGTTACCGAAGCCCATGCCGGATTGTTGATTACCGTATATGCGTGGGTGGTTGCTTTGATGTCGTTGCCTTTGATGTTACTTGTTTCTAAAATGGAGAACCGGAAACTGTTACTTTATACAGTCTCTGTCTTTATTGTAAGCAACACGTTTTCCGCTCTTTCTCCGGGATATGCAACCTTGATGTTATCCCGTATCGGTGTGGCTTGTTCGCATGCCATATTTTGGTCCATCGCTTCGCCGCTTGCTGTCCGGATAGCTCCGGAGGGAAAAAGTTCTACGGGATTAAGCATGATTGTAACCGGAACTTCCATAGCCATGATTGTGGGGTTACCGTTAGGCCGTATTATCGGTTTGCAATTAGGCTGGAGGATTACGTTCGTATGTATAGCCGTGACTGCTTTTATTGCTTTTCTGATATTAATTGCTGTTTTTCCTAAAGTTCCGAGCCGCAATGCAATCTCTCTTCGCAAGTTACCGGCTCTTCTCGAAAATCCGGCGCTAATAGGTATATATCTTTTGACCTTCATCATGGTGACGGCTCATTATACGGTGTATAGCTATATAGAACCCTTCTTGGGGCAGGTGGCGGATTTATCCAGTAACTGGGTGACGTGGACACTTACGGCATTTGGTATTTCCGGGATATTAGGAAGTGTTTTATTCTCACGCTATTATGAGAAATCACCTTATCCCTTTATCTGTTTTGCCACAGGAGGCATAGCTGTATTCTTACTCTTGTTGCGTGTTTCTGCCTTAAGTGATTACACCGTTCTTGCTCTTTGTGTTTTTTGGGGAATAGCCATGACGGCTTTCAATTTGGCATTTCAGGCAAAACTCATTCAGCTGACCCCTCAGGCTACGGCCATCGCCATGTCGGTATATTCCGGCATTTATAATCTGGGGATAGGTTGCGGCGCATTGGCAGGAGGCGCAGTCTGTGCGGACTTTTCTATCTCTTATATCGGTTATATAGGAGGAGCAATAGCCGTTATCGGTTGTGTGTATTGTATGAAAAGGTTGGTAAAGGTGTTAACCATAAGGCCTTAGGTATGGGTATGCGGAGGAAAACTCCGGATACAAGCATCGGTAGTTTATGTTAACAAACAACAATAATAGTCTTTCTTCTGAAATAAATGAGGTGAAAAGATACAACTCCGGATTATTGTGTTACCTTTGCACTCAGAGTTTGAGTAGCGAATCATTATCGCATAAGTTCTTCTTTATAATATAACATTAGCAAGTAGTCCTCTTCCTTAATTATTTTCTTACTCCAATTTTAGTATTTATTTTAATAAAATTTTAAATGAACATTTACATTTCAGGTTTAAGTTTCAGTATAAATGATGCTGACTTAACAAAGTTATTTTCTGAGTTTGGAGGAGTATCTTCAGCTAAAGTTATTTTTGATAGAGAAAGCGGCCGGTCTAAAGGTTTTGCTTTTGTAGAGATGGACAACGATGCGGAAGGTCAAAAAGCTATTGATGAGTTGAATGGTGCTGAATATGATCAGAGAACTATTACGGTAAGCATAGCACGTCCTCGTGCCGAGCGTCCTTCATACGGCGGTAGTCGCGGAGGTGG
>ERZ825137.5555-NODE-5555-length-11607-cov-3.086305_pt1 | contig 11607 bp, 7 predicted proteins | sample MGYA00519873_ERZ825137 | MGnify/ENA primary metagenome ERZ825137 (study PRJEB31778, sample SAMEA3449190) | human gut metagenome | biome: human gut; feature: human-associated habitat; material: faeces | place: United Kingdom | collected 2010/2012 ... | reverse complement strand
CGCAGGCAATCTGGAATGAATTTTGGCTACGTTACTGAGAACGGAGTGAACAGTACCGTGAGATATTAGTTTTTGTAATATAACCGCAAAAAACTCTTGAATGCTATATTAATTTATGATATCCTTAACAAGAACGTGTTTGAAAAATAAAAAGTCTTTAAATGTCACAAAGATGTAGAAGAAGGGAAATGTTATGAAAATTGACAAAAACTTTGTATTACGTGAGATCGCCGGTGAATATATTATTATTCCCACAGGGCGGACAGCACTGGAGTTCAATGGGCTGATCACCGTAAATGAAGTGGGAATGGAGCTTTGGAAGATGCTTCAGGAGGATGTCACTTTTGATGATCTTCTCAATGGCATTCTGGAAGAATATGATGTAGATGAGAATGCAGCAAGAGAAGATATACAGGAGTTTTTGGACAGACTGGTTAAGGGAGGAATCCTTACAGAAGATGAAAAAAGTGAAAAATAAGAATGTCGGAGATACGGTGACAGACGACGGCTACATAGATAAGACAGAAGTTTTGGAGAAGGGGATTCGTATATCCCCTTCTATTTTTTTAGAAGGAGCAGCTGCATCAGGGAAGAGTACATCGGTAAAGATGCTCATTGGAAAGCATCCGGAGGTATCCATATTTTCCATTAATATGGAAGAGATAACAGATGACAGCATGCTGCGTGAACAGCTTGAGACGGCAGGGAAACAGATGGAGAAATCCGCGGTATGGATTATTCTGGAGAATATAAATACTGTATTGCCGGAAAGTGTGCAGAGAGAAGTGGAAGCCTTTATCAGAGGACTTCCTGACAGCGGAAGAGTTATCCTTGTAAGCAGAGAGAAACCTTTTTCCGGGCTTCTGGATCTTTTCTGGAAAAAGAAGCTCCAGGTTGTACCTCAGAGAGCGTTTCTGTTTACAAAAGAAGAGATTGCCAGATTATGTGAAAGGGTACAGTGTAAACTGGACCCAAAGGAAGTTTATGAGGTGACCGGAGGATGGCCCGGCTGTGTAACAGCCATGCTCTCTCTGACAGAAAATGAGACATGGGAGCAGGATGTGACAGCCCGTCAGCTGCGAAACAGATACGAAATTGATGGTTATGTTTCACATACGATACTGGGATCTCTGACAGGAGAAGAGAAAGAGATTATGCGCAGAGCTTCCGTTTGTCCCTGGTTAAATGAGAAGCTGATGCAGGAAGTCTGGGAGCTTCCGTGGGCAGCAGACAGTCTTAAGAATCTGGAACGTAAAGGCTTTCTGATCGCAGACCGCAAGAGGGAGAAATGGAAAGCTGCACCTTTGTTTGCATGCCTGGACAAACACGATGAATCGGCTCCTTTCTGGAAGAGAATGGGAGACTGGTATGAGACGAATGGTTTTATCAGGGAAGCGCTTATCTGCCTGCAGATTTCGGCAGATGAGAAGATGTTAAGAGACTGCCTGCTGCGTAACTTTTCCATAGTTCCGTTTCTGGATATTGATTATGTTCAGGTTATGGAATGGAAGGATAACAGCCCACAGGCCTGTTATCTTCGTGGAATGCACTGCTATTTCAGCAAAAATATCCCGGGGATTGACCGTGAACTGCGAAGAATGGAGAAACAGCAGCCATTTACAGAAATATCCAGAGAAATATATCTGAATCTTGCTTATGCGAAGCCGGATCTGAGTCTGGATGAATGGCTTGAAATGCTGGAAAGCCCGGGAGAGATCCATTCTCCTGTTCACCTGTACAACATTTCGGGAGGCTCCTGCCGGCCATTATGCGGACTGAGAGATCTGTCCGGCATGTTTGCAGGCTCTAAGAAGGAAGAGAACAGAAAGAGAAATATATGGAAAGAGCATCTGGATGAGGAAGCGTATATATGGCTGAGCCTTGCCAGAACGGACTATTATATTGAAATCGGTCAGGAGAAAATTGTTTCTGAGACAGACAAGAACCTGATATATTCCGGACCTGCAGTGCAGTACGAATCCGGGGAAAAGATCAGGCTTGCCAGACTCAGTATTCTGTATCAGCTGTGGAATATCAACGAAGCTGATCAGTATCTGCCCTTTATCCGTGAACTGGAGGGGGAACTGATGCAGTCTGACAACAAGGACATTATAAGGAAGATGGAAACCGTAAGGATATCCGACTTTACCGGATACAGGGACAGTAATGAAGTCCTGCAGTGGATCCGGGAAACCGGGCTGTATCCGGGCAAAGAGATCAATGAAAATAATTATGTGATCTTTTCAGGTCTTGGAAAAGCATATATGATGATGCGCCAGTATGATAAGGCTGAGAGAATTTTTGAGAAACTTTTGCCTTATCTGCGGGAATTTTACAAATTCCGTGTTCTGGCTGAGGCACTGTTTGAACAGGCTATTATCAGCTGGGAGAAGGACAGCCACAGCCAGTCACTGCGATACATAATCGAATCTTTTATCGGAAGCAGCAACTACCGCTATGTGAGGCTTTATGCTGATTATGGAAATTCCGGCTGGAAGGTGCTGGATGCTTATGTTGAATGGGTCAGCAAGAATTCTCCGGAAGGCTGGCACCGCAAAAAGAAGTACAACTACGGAAATGTACGGCGCATGCCTCAGGAGGATTATCTGGAACTGCTTGTACGTGTAGCGAAACGACAGGCTCCGGGAGTACATGAAGCAGCAGGCAGCTATACGGAGGAACATCTGACTATGATGGAGACTCTGATCCTGCGGGATATTAACAGCGGTAAATCCAACGCACAGATTTGTCAGGAGTTAAACCTGAAACTCTCCACAGTTAAAAGCCATATCTACAGCCTCTATAAAAAGCTGGGAGTTAACAGCAGAGTACAGGCTACTCTAAAGGGAAAAGAACTTGGAATTTTGAAATAAGTGAAGAAAACCTCATACTTAAGTCTGTAGGAATAAAATGGGCTTAAGAGTACAATTTGTAATTGTAAAAAAAGGTAAAAAGGAGGGATGATAGTGAGTAGCAAGCAAGGTGGAAATGACAAGAAACGCTTTCAGCTCTGGCTGGCAGTCATTGTGGTGATTGTGGTTGTTCTGGGTGTTCTGATCGCAGTGAACAGGCACAGCTCGAAGCAGGATGCGTCCACTGAGCAGTCTGCAGAACAGGAGACGAAAGAATCCGCTCAGGTAACCGAGGCAGCAGAGGAATCCAAAGACAGTCAGTCAGCAGAATCGACTGATGAGGAAGAACCTGCGGATACAGCCGAGGAAGATGATACAGGACTGGAATTCCCGTACAAGCTTGATCACAACAGGCTTCGGATCGATTCACTGTTTCAGTATTCCGGCGCCAATCCGGATGCACAGCTTGAGAACGGTGATGATATAGCCTCCATCCAGCTGAAGAATATTTCTGACCAGTATCTGGAATCAGCAGAGATCTCTGTAGAACTGGATAATGGAACAGCATTTTCATTTACGCTTCAGGACATTCCGGCAGGCAAATCCGTTACTGCATTTGACACAGCGAACACGTCCTATGATGGAAACGCCGGTGTAGCTTACATAGAAGCACAGGCTTCCTATAACGCAGATGCATCTGTAAATGAAGACGCATGTGCAATAACCAAAGACGATCAGGGTGTTCACCTGCAGAATATTTCCGGCGACACACTGAACAACATCCAGGTGAAATATCACAGTATTCTGGATGACATGTACTTCGGTGGATTAAGCTATACTGCAACAGTAGACAGCCTCGCAGTGGATCAAACCACTGATGTGGATACGTCGGAGGATATGCTGGGAGATGTGGAGATTGTCAGCGTTGCTTACTGAAATGGAATGAAAATGCCGTAAATGTGCAGGAAGCAGGGACTGGCATTGACAGCAGAAGGACAGCACACAAAAGTGATGCCATCCAGAACAAAAAACCTGCATGCCCGGTCAGACTCCTTACAGAGCACAGGCAGGGCGACATTAAAGCGGTGTATGTAAGTGCATGGCTTAGAAGGGAGAAAAAGTAGATAATGAAGAAGACTTACGAAAAGCCACAGATCTATATGGAGAGATTTGAGCTGGCGGAGCATATTGCCAGTGGATGTGGTCAGACTGTAGACTGGCGTGAAAGCGCAGGTTGTTTTGATATAATAGGTGGACTGTTTAACCCAGAAATGAACTGTAGTGTTCATGCTAATCCGGATCAGGGTGAAGACTATTGTTATTACGCTGCGGGGAGTGGATTATTTACTTCATAATTTCACACTATGAAGCAGATATATTCTTTTTCAATTGCAGAAATAGGCATACTACTGGATATTCCATTTGAACTTAAAATATCTAAGGAGTTCAGTCCGTTTGCAGTAACATGCCAATCATATGATACTCGTGTTTGTTTCCATAAAGTTTCACAGCTTGATGTCAATCTTGCAGACAGGATATGTGAAATAGATCTTTTTTCTATATGTCACGATGATAAGGGATTTTATAGAGCATATCACAGACCATGTCAGTATGATAATATCTATGCGATAGGACGTTTTCTAGATGATTATACGGAAGAGGTGCTATACAGAGAACAGGATGAAATCCTGTTGACTACTGCCAGGTGCTGTTTCATGCATACATCGTTTGAAAGACATATGCTAAACTGTGGAGCTATGGTTTTACATGCGTCACTGATACAGACTGAGTTGGGCGGTTTGTTATTTACAGGCCCGTCTGGGATTGGAAAGTCAACACAGGCGGATTTATGGAATAAACTTAGAAACGCCGATATTCTCAATGGTGACAGAGCAGTACTTAGAAAAATTGGTACAAAGTGGAAAGCATATGGATCTCCATACGCAGGTTCATCCAGAGTTTTCGTAAATCGCGGAAGTGAGATAACTGCGATTGTGATTTTACAGAAGTCTGAAGAAAATCATATAGAACTGGTAAATCCGGTAATGGCATTTCAGAAACTGTATTCACAGATGCTTATGAACACATGGGATAGAGAATATGTGAATAGAATTGCAGATTATATAGAAGAGCTTATTCAGGAAGTTCCTGTATATCTGCTTGCATGCAGACCTGATGAGGGAGCTGTGGAAATTCTTGAAAGAAGTTTAAAAAGGAGCAGCTGACAGATGGAACAGAAAAAAGCCGGCTATACGACACGGCTGGAGAATTATCTTTATGCAAAGGCAGACAAACAGAAAATTCCTTTGTCTGGCACATTTGAGTTATCACCTTTGTGTAATTTTGATTGTAAGATGTGTTATATCAAAATGACACCGGAGAAAATGAAACAGACGGGTCAGAAGAGTCTTTCTTTGGCAGAGTGGATATCTATAGCTGATCAGGCGAAAGAAGCTGGTATGCTTTATTTACTTTTGACAGGAGGAGAGCCGCTTCTGTGGCCGGACTTCTGGAAATTGTATGAATATCTTTCAAAACAGGGATTTGTGATATCGATTAATTCTAACGGATCACTGATCAATGAAGAAGCAGTTGCCAGGTTCAGAGAAATGCCCCCGTCCAAGATAAACATTACACTGTATGGTGCTTCTGATGAAACTTATGGCAGGCTATGTGGTAACAGTAGTGGATTTCAAAAGACATTACAGGCAATAGAAGCTTTGACAGAAGCTGGGATTCTTGTAAAACTAAACGGATCCATGACCCCATATAATATTGAAGATTTTGAGAAACTGATTGGGTATGCAAGAGAGAAAAAGCTACTGTTTGAGGCAAGTACATATATGTACCCGCCTGTCAGAAACAATCCGGAGAGTGTAGGTTATAATGATCGTTTCACTCCGGAAGAAGCAGCTTACTGGCATTTACAGAGATTCCGATTACAGAATGGCCAGGAGTTATATCCTGAATATCTGAGAAGGATAGCAGAAGGTATGGTGGATCCGGTGGGACTTGATGAGTCTTGTTATGATCCTTGTGATGGAACTATTAGATGTCAGGCAGGAAAAGCCAGTTTCTGGATTACATGGGATGGCAGAATGCTTCCCTGTGGTATGATGCCGGCAACGCAGACAGATGTAAGAAATGGTTTTGGACAGGCATGGAGTTATATCTGCGATGAGACTGAGAAAATCAAAGTGTCCGGTATTTGCAGCAGATGTGAGAATTATCAGATGTGTCATCCATGTGTTGCTATAGCAGCTACAGAAACAGGAAGATATAACGGAATTCCCAGATACAGATGTGAAATGATGCAGGCGATGAAGAAAATTGCCAAAGAACAATTAAGAATCTATGGTGAGTCATAACACCTGGATACTGGATATAAGTAACTCATAAATTTTTAAGGAGGAAGATTATGAAAAGTAAAATCAAACGGATATTGTCTATAGTAATGACAGTATCTATGTTATCAACCATGGTTCCTCTCACAACTTACGGTGCAGATTTCACTGATGACAGTTCTGATGTTCAGAGTACTGTTGAAGTCCCGGCCCAGAATGATGTAAGTGCAGAAGAACCTGATTCTAATGATGGATCAGTACAGACACCTGATGTTTCTACAGGAAATCAGGATGCTCTTAGTGCAGGAGATGAAGAGCCGTTTAGTACTGACGAAGAGGATACATTCAGTGCAGGAGATGAAGTAGATACATTCTCAGATGATGCAGCAAGCGCAACATCTGTTAGTCTTGATTCTCTTTACACAACAAATAATAATAGTGCGCCTGAGCTGGAGCCAAACAAGTTATATAAAATTGTATTTCTTGATTGTGGTCGTAAATATTTTAGTGTAGATAGTATTAAAAAGATTATTGATAATGCTGCAGCTGCAGGTTTCAATTATGTGGAACTTGGAATTGGAAATGATGGACTCAGATTTCTATTGAATGACATGAGTCTTACTGTAGATGGTAAAAAGTATAATAGCGAGCAGGTAAGTACTGCTATTCATACAGGAAATGAAGCTTATTATAACTTTGATACGGATGAACTGACTGAAGCGGAGATGGATACGATTATCACCTATGCAAAAGGAAAAGGATTAGGTATTATTCCATTATTAAATACTCCGGGACATATGGATGCAATTCTTTCTGCTGCATCTAGTTTGACTGGTGTGAATTGCTCATACAATGGATCGAAGCGTACCATTGATGTTACAAATGCTACAGCGGTTGCATTTACTCAGGCACTTGTTCAGAAGTATATTACTTATTTTTCCAGTAAGAAATGCCAATTCTTCAATATGGGCGCTGATGAATATGCAAATGATATATATAAATCAGGAAGCATGGGATTCGGAAATCTTCAGGTCAATGAGAAATATAGTTATTATGTACAATATGTTAACAAAATGGCTGACATGATTAAAGGTGCAAATATGAGACCTATGGCCTTTAATGATGGTATTTATTTTAATAATAATACAACGTCTGGAACATTTGATAATGATATTGTAATCTGCTACTGGTCAAATGGTTGGCCTGGTTATACACCAATGCCTGCTAAGGATCTTATAAATAAAGGCTTTAAATTAATCAATACTCATGGTGATTATTATTGGGTTCTTGGTAAAAGTGACTGGCAGTGTAGTGCAGAAAAGGCAAGCGGTTTTAATTATAGAAATTTCCAGGGTGACGTTGTACTTGATAGTTTAGGTGGTATGTTCTGCATCTGGTGTGATTATCCTGGAGCAGGAACTGAGAATGAGGTTGTCAACGCAACAGCAGCTACAATCGAAGCGTTTGGAAAAACAATGCCTGTATCTAATGGTACAACTACTACCGCACCGACACCGGCACCAAGTTTAGCACCGACAACAGATAACGTTACTGTAGAGATTGGTTCAACAGCAACAAAAACAATCGAAGGAGCAAATTATTCAGGGCAAAATCCTACAATACAAGATCCTTCAATTGTCACTGTGACAGTTACAGGAACTGATGGTAGTACGGCAGAGGAAACGTATTCAAATCCTACTACTATAAGAGTTGGAAAACTTAAATGTGGTGAAAATGGTAATTATGAAAACACAGGGTATTATTACAACGTAAATAATTCGTATTATCCATTATACGCTGCGTATAGTTATTGGAATGGTTATACTTTAGCATATCTGTATAATGATAATGTCATGCCAATTGATGGTTCTTATCGTTATTTTGATACAATTACAGTATATTCGAAATCAACTACAGAAGCTATACCGGCTTCTACAACTGTAACTTTTAAGGGATTAAAAACTGGTACGACAACTGTAACAATCGGAAATACAACATACACGATTAATGTTGTTGTAGAGGATTTATCAAAGGTCACTCCTTTAACAGTCGAGTATTGGATTACAAACCGTCAGGTTACCGCCGAAAATGCAACAAGCAAGAAAATAAAAGCTACAGATTCAAATGTTTACAGTGAGTCCGGAGCAAAATTCAGTGGCTTAGTTCCGGCTACCGGAACTCAGAGCAACAATGAGATGGTTCTCTGGAAGGGAACTCGTCTGACAGATGATAAAAAACAAACAGACAAATCAGGTGTAGACAGAACAAAGAGCGGAGATGATTTTACTTATATTCGTTATTGGAATAGCAAGTGGTCTTTCTCATCAGATGGAAAGAATTGGAATGATTTTAATGACACAGATCAGGTTGTTGCCTATTATCTACAGCAAACACATGTAACAGATGAAATTACAACAGATGTAGTTGACTGGGGCGTAGTTCCTCATACAAGTTATAATAGCAGCGACTTTGTTTTAGTTGATTATGCGGTGGAATATGAGAATGGTCTTAGAACACCTGACAGTTTTTCAGTTACTGGAAAGACACAGGCATTCCATTGCGATAATAAAGATAATACATCTGTACATTATGATAATAGTGCCAAAAAATATTATCGTACAATTGGTATGCTAAAAGCTGAAGAGAATGAAAATTTTGAAGTGTATATGATTACACTGACACCAAACAGCGACAATACGGCAGCAAAAGTTGCATCTAATGCAAATCAAGCAAATAATTATAGTTATAATGGTACAGAAAAGGTAGTATGGGTAGATAAGGAAGAGGATTTAGGAGATTTTTCTGCTGAAAGTACTCATCATAAGGATTATAAGGTCGGAGGAGAGCCGATTGTAGATCATTTGAATATTTATAATCAGCAGGCTATGCTCGTTACTTATTATATTCGTACTAAAAAAACTCCGGATGCTCTGAGTGTTCATTATATTGATGATACTACAAAAGCTGAGTTTTATAGTTATAATATTGCGGTAAATAAAGGAACTGTATTTAATGAGGGTATCGCTTTAAATGATCCGTGGAAACAGGCGTTAAAGAATGGTGAAGTAATTAATATCAAAGATAAAACACAAACAGTATCTGCTGATTTAGCAACTATGCCATCTATTTCTGGAAAATATAGAAATGCTGATTATGAATGCGTCAGAATTGAAAGATTAGATGAGGGCAAAACATTAAATTTGTATTATAAATTTAATAATTCCCATAGTTTTGTAATAGATTATGGACGTCCGCTTGAGATTAAAGCAACAGATATTGGAATTGAAACCGGTACATGGACAAGTTCTAGTACAACAGATGGTAAATTTGGAACTGCTAAAGCTGAAAATGGAGTTCTAACATACACACCTACCAAGATTTTAACAGAACCAGATTCTATCACTCTTACATTAAAAACTAATGATGAGGAAGAGCAAGTAACTCATATTATTAACATTTATCCGGCAACAACTGTTTATTATGAAGAAGGATTTGCATCTTTCAATAATCAATATCCTGAGAATAGCCGTGGAAGTAAGGGAACTGGAAATCAGACTACAGAGAAATTAGAAGATCATACAGGGAATTATGGAGGATCTGATCTTGCATACACGACAAACGCAACTAAAAGTAGTGGAGATGCGGCAGAAGTTAATGAATATGGAGCAAAGGCATCCTTCAGTTTTAAAGGCACAGGTGTAGATATCTATTTAAACTGTACGCAAACAACTTCACCAGTATTTGTTACAATTAAGGACGACAGCAATAATTTGGAGAAATATTTCAGTGTAGATCCCAAGATAGGAGCTAGTACATCTAATGCAACTGGAAAACAGAGTGAGTTAGAAAATGCTTATAGTACACCGATTGTAAGTGTTACAAATCTTTCTTATGGTACTCATAATGTATATATTACACAGATTAAGAGCAGTGAATCAGGAAGAACAGGACTCAGTTTTGATGGTTTCCGTGTATACAATACATTAGCCCCTTCAAGTGATTCTTCAAGTGAGGTGCCTTCCAATAAATATCCTGCGGAAGAGCGGAATCCGCAATATGTTGAATTGAGAGATAAAGTATTAGCAAGTGTTAATACAAGTACATCTGACTATGCGACAGATATAGCTAAGAAAACATTTCAACAGGTATATGCGACAGGTGCGAATAACATTAATGCAGTTATGTTTAGTAGTAGTAACAGATATACTAGCACCACTTTGCAGGATTTACTTGATAACGGACCAAAGAATGAAGTTTATTTGTATGCTGGTGACACTATTACCTTTAACCTTAATCAGAATGCTCAAATTGGACTGAAGGGTGTTAATGGAACCGTTCCATATACAATGACAGGAACTGAAGGTGGTACACTTCAAACAACTGATATGTTCTATAAGGTATCTGCTGGTGAGATTACGATCCAAAATACAGATACAGGTAATGCGGTTCTTTCGATCACTAAAATTAAATATTTTGGAAATTCTGGAAATCAAGAATCTCCAACGTCATTATTTGGTGAAATTTCCGAACAAGCACTTACCGCTACACTTTTGAGTATGGGCTATGCTGCAGGATCTGCTTCAACAGAGACACCTGTGATTCCAACTGTATCACCTGAACCAAGCATAACAGAGACACCGGTAGCTCCAACTGTATCACCTGAACCAAGTGTAACTGAGACACCAGTAACTCCAACTGTATCACCTGAACCGAGTGTAACTGAAACACCAATAGCTACACCAACACCTACAAAAGAACCGGAAAAGCCAGTGAAACTGTCTACTCCGAAACTTAAAAAGGTTGTTTCTGTAAGTTATGATTCAGTAAAAGTAACCTGGGATAAAGTGAAGAGTGCAGATGGATATCGTGTTTACATGAAAGAGCATGGTAAATGGAAATCTCTTGGAAAGGTTTCTTCTAATTCCTATATATGCAAAGGACTCGAAACTGGCAAGAAGTATACTTTCACAGTCAGAGCATATAAGAAAGCCAATACTGGAACAGTTCTAAGCGCATACAATAAAAAAGGAATTTCAGGAACTCCTAAATTAAGTACTCCGGAGCTGAAGAGTGTGAAGAGATCTGCATCGGGTGTGACCTTCAGATGGAAAAAGACAGCAGGTGCAACAGGATATATTGTATATCGTAAAGCTAACAATGGATCTTGGAGAGCACTCTATGCAACAAATAATGTATCTTATAAAGATACTGTAGCTAAAAAAGGCGTTAAGTATACATATACAGTAAGAGCATATCGCAAAACTAGTATTGGAAATGTATACAGTTCTTATAATGCCAAAGGAATTAGTGTTAAATAATAATGTACCTTAAATAGCAGGCCAGTGCCTCTCGATCACTGAATTCAGTGAATGAGAGGCACTGATTTAAAAAATATATATAATATAATAAGA
>ERZ825137.5547-NODE-5547-length-11616-cov-3.193495_pt1 | contig 11616 bp, 9 predicted proteins | sample MGYA00519873_ERZ825137 | MGnify/ENA primary metagenome ERZ825137 (study PRJEB31778, sample SAMEA3449190) | human gut metagenome | biome: human gut; feature: human-associated habitat; material: faeces | place: United Kingdom | collected 2010/2012 ... | reverse complement strand
TTGCCAATCCGCTTGACATCCGACTGACCAGCGACGGAGAATATTTTGACATAGAACTCCGGGAGGCTGTCAACAGCCGGGACGCTGTCAGAAGAATGAACGAAGCCTGCGTGGAGGGCATTGAGGTTCTCAGCATCCGCCGGATTTCCGATGAGAAGAAAATGACCGGAATGACGATCCTTGCCGGTGCAGATTATCTGTCCACGCTCCGTAAAGGAGAACTCCCCTCTGACTGGAAGGATTCTTTTGTCCGGTTTATGGGACAGCCGGAAATCCGTATTCTCAAGCAGACGAAACGCAGTGAAAAAGAAGTGGATATCAAGCCTCTTATCTATGACTGGGAGATCCGGGGAGATTCTATCTATACAAAAGTGGCAGCAGGCAGTGTGGAAAACCTGAAACCTGATCTGATCCTGGAGGCTTTCTGCAGCTTCCTCGGTCTTGCTTTCGATTCTCTGAAATTTCAGCATCACAGACTGGAGATGTATACAGACCGCAGTGAAGATGGCTCTCTGATTCCACTCGAAGCAATGGGGACAGAGATGGCAGGTGACGAAGAATGAAAAGAAAAATACTGATTGAAAAAAAAGAGAAGAAAATCTGGACTTTTCTTTTAGAAAATGACAGCATTACCGAGATCCACTGTACTCCTGAAAATGATGAAAAAGCCCGTTATCAGATTGGCGATATCTACATTGGAAAGGTTCAGAATATTGTTGCAAATATCGGAGCTGCTTTTATAGAGATTGCCCCGGGAGTCAACTGTTATTTTGACCTGCAGGGAGTGCCTACAGCTCTTTTTACGTATAAGATCGGCAAAAAGCCTCTCTGTATCGGAGATGAACTTCTTGTCCAGATCAGCAGGGAGGCGGTTAAGACAAAAGCTCCCACCGTCACCGGAAATCTGAACCTGACCGGACGTTATGCAGTCCTCACGCACGGGAATACCCGGATCGGAGTTTCTTCCAAGATTCCTAAAAAAGAGCGGGATGCCTATAAGCTGCGGCTTCAGGCATATCAGAATGACCGGTTCGGGATCATTGTCCGCACCAATGCAAAGGAAGCTCCGTTTGAGGCGGTCGTAAAGGAGATTGAAGATCTGAAAAAAGAGTATGAGAGGCTGACCTCCAATGCCATGTCAAGAGTCTGCTTTTCCTGCCTGAAATCAGCACCTCCGTCCTATATTACAGATCTGAAAAATGCTTATATGGATGGAATGCAGGAGATTATTGTAAATGATCCGGATCTTTACCATACGATCTGCAGTTTTTTTGACCGGGAAATACCGGAACGTTCTTATCTCATCCGGCTGTATGATGATGCCGGCTATCCACTGGGAAAGCTCTACAGCACTCAGACTGCCATCGAAAACGCACTGAAAGAACGGGTTTGGCTGAAACACGGTGGATACCTGGTCATCCAGGTCACAGAAGCTTTAACGGTTGTGGACGTTAATTCCGGGAAAAGTATTAAAAAATCCAAAAATACACCGGATGCCCTAAAGCTGAACCTCGAAGCCGCCCAGGAAACCGCCCGGCAGATCCGGCTGCGAAATCTTTCTGGCATCATTCTGGTTGACTTTGTAAATATGGATGATCCTGAAATGGAAGAAACTTTGTTCCAGGAATTTCGTTTTTATCTTACGAAAGATCCGATTCAGACAACACTCGTTGATATTACAGCACTGGGACTGGCAGAAGTCACAAGAAAAAAAGTACGCAAACCACTCTATGAAATGATAACCGTATAAAAATCAGGAGGCGGTCATATTGAGTAAAAAAGAATTAAAAACAAATGCCATGCGTATTTTAGACCGGGCGAAAATAGACTATGAGTACCAGACCTATGAATGTGATGAGTTTATTGATGGCATTCATACGGCTGACATTTTGGGCTGTGACCATCGTTTTGTGTATAAAACCCTTGTAACTGTTGGCAAAAACGGGAATTATTATGTCTTTGTGATTCCCATTGAAGAGGAGATCGATTTCAAGAAAGCAGCAAAAGCAGTTGGAGAAAAATCTTTAGAAATGTTATCGCTTAAGAATCTCACTGCAGTTACCGGATACGTGCGTGGCGGATGTACCGCTATCGGTATGAAGAAAAATTATCCAACTGTAATACATAATTCTGCAGAAACACAAGATAAAATCTATGTCAGCGGAGGAAAAATAGGTATGCAGCTATTGCTGTCTCCACTTGATTTACAAAAAGTATCCGGTGCGGTTTTTGCGGATGTTATCCGTGATAAATAAAATTTCATTCATAAATATTTAACAGGATGTTAATTGTTTTTCTCTGATTCATCCAGTATAATATTGAACATTAATTATTGAAAAATATGAGGAGGTAATTGCCCATGGCCAATACAATCGACACTGCTTTGTTTGAAATTACACCTGAAATTTTAAAACTGTCTGAACTTTGTAATAAGAGCAATGCCATTGACAAAGATTTATATACCAGATATGAAGTAAAACGTGGACTCCGTGACCTTGACGGAAAAGGAGTGCTTGCAGGTCTTACAAATATCTCCGATGTTTGCGCGAAGAAGATTGTTGACGGAAAAGAAGTTCCCTGCGCCGGAAACTTATATTACCGTGGCTATAATATCAAAGATCTGGTAAAAGGTTTCTTAGATGCACAGCACAGTGGCTTTGAAGAAGTGGCATACTTGCTGCTCTTTGGCGAATTGCCTACGAAAACACAACTGGAAAATTTTCAGCAGATGCTTTCGGAAAGAAGAACCCTTCCGCCAACCTTTGTGCGTGATGTCATTATGAAAGCCCCTAGCAAAGATATGATGAACAGTTTATCCCGTTCTATTTTAAGTCTTTATACATATGACGAAAAAGCGGATGACACCAGTATTCCAAATGTATTACGTCAGAGTCTGAATCTGATTAGTCAGTTTCCGATGCTTATGGTGTATGGCTATCATGCGTACAATTACAGACAGGGAGAAGATTTATATATCTATGCACCAGACCCGTCCAAATCCGCAGCAGAAAATATTCTGATGATGCTTCGCGAAGACCGCAAGTATACAGATTTGGAAGCAAAGATTCTGGATATGGCACTTGTACTCCATATGGATCACGGTGGTGGTAATAACTCCACATTCACAACTCATGTGGTAACTTCCTCAGGAACAGATACCTATTCTACGATTGCGGCCGCCATGGCTTCTTTAAAGGGGCCAAAGCATGGCGGTGCCAACATTAAGGTAACCCAGATGTTCAGTGACATGAAACAGACTGTGAAAGACTGGGAAGATGATGACGAAGTCCGTGCTTATTTAAATGCATTGCTGAATAAAGAAGCATTTGACCATAAGGGATTGATTTATGGTATGGGTCATGCAATTTATTCTGTCTCTGACCCTCGTGCAGAGATTTTCAAAACTTTTGTAAAACAGCTCGCTCACGAAAAGGGTTATACCAAAGAATATGCACTTTATGAAAAGGTAGAAAAGATGGCACCGGAAGTGATTGCAGAAAAACGCCGAATTTACAAAGGTGTGAATGCAAACGTGGATTTCTACAGTGGACTGGTTTATTCCATGCTTGGAATTCCGGAGCAACTTTATACTCCTATCTTTGCTGCAGCCCGTATTGTGGGCTGGAGCGCACACAGACTGGAAGAGCTGCGTAATGTGGATAAGATTATTCGTCCCGCCTACAATCCACTGTCTCCATACCGGGATTATGTGAAACTGGAAAATCGAGAATAAAATATTATTATCAAAATGATTTTAAAAAAGGTTTATATTTATAAAAAAAATTTATTGCATAGCCGATTCCATTCGTGTATAATGTTACGAGACTTTAAAAGAAACAAATGCATGAGGAGGAAGCGGATATGTCCCAAAGAAAAGATATACACAAAGTATTGATTATTGGTTCAGGCCCTATCATCATTGGACAGGCGTGTGAATTTGATTATTCTGGTACTCAGGCGTGTAAAGCATTAAGAAAATTAGGTTATGAGATTGTGCTGGTTAACTCAAACCCGGCAACCATCATGACTGACCCTGAAACAGCAGATGTCACATATATTGAACCACTCAATGTGGACCGCATTGAGAAAATTATTGCAAAGGAAAGACCAGATGCATTACTACCAAACCTTGGTGGACAGTCAGGGCTTAATTTGTGTTCCGAGCTTTCAAAAGCAGGTATCCTTGATAAGTATAACGTTCAGGTAATTGGTGTTCAAGTTGACGCTATTGAACGTGGCGAGGACCGTATCGAGTTCAAGCATACCATGGAAAAGCTTGGCATTGAAATGGCAAGAAGCGAGGTCGCATATTCGGTAGAAGATGCACTTGCTATTGCAGACAAATTAGGATATCCGGTAGTACTTCGCCCGGCTTATACAATGGGTGGTGCCGGCGGTGGGCTTGTATATAATGTAGAAGAATTAAAAACTGTATGCGCCAGAGGGTTGCAGGCCAGTCTTGTGGGACAGGTTCTTGTAGAAGAATCTATTCTCGGATGGGAAGAGCTGGAACTGGAAGTTGTGCGTGATGCAGACAACAATATGATTACTGTCTGCTTTATTGAGAACATTGACCCTCTTGGTGTGCATACCGGAGATTCATTCTGCTCAGCTCCTATGCTTACTATCTCCGAAGATGTTCAGAAGCGTCTTCAGCAAAAATCATATAAAATTGTAGAATCTATTCAGGTAATTGGTGGAACCAATGTACAGTGGGCGCATGACCCGAAAACTGACAGAGATATCATCATCGAAATTAATCCAAGAACATCACGTTCATCAGCTCTTGCTTCCAAAGCAACCGGTTTTCCTATTGCGCTCGTTTCAGCGATGCTTGCAACCGGACTCACATTGAAAGATATTCCTTGTGGTAAATACGGAACACTTGACAAATATGTCCCAGACGGTGACTATGTTGTAATTAAGTTCGCTCGTTGGGCATTTGAAAAATTCAAAGGTGTAGAAGATAAACTTGGTACTCAGATGCGCGCTGTAGGCGAAGTTATGAGTATCGGTAAAACGTATAAAGAAGCCTTTCAGAAAGCAATCCGCAGTTTGGAAACCGGCAGATACGGTCTTGGACATGCGAAAGATTTTGATACAAAAACAAAAGATGAATTATTAAATATGCTGATTCATCCTACAAGCGAACGTCATTTCATCATGTATGAGGCACTAAGAAAAGGAGCTACTGTTGATGAAATTCACGAGCTTACAAAAGTGAAACATTATTTTATTGAACAGATGAAGGAATTAGTAGAAGAAGAGGAACAGTTAATAGCATCGAAAGGACAGCTTCCTTCTGATGAAGCACTGATTACTGCAAAGAAAGACGGTTTCTCAGACAAATATTTAAGTCAGATTCTGGATATAAAGGAAGAAGATATCCGCAACAAACGTATCGAACTTGGCGTAGAAGAAGCATGGGAAGGTGTCCATGTAAGCGCTACGGAAGATAGTGCCTATTACTATTCTACATATAATGCCAAAGATGAAAGTCCGGTAAGTACAGAGAAACCAAAAATCATGATTCTTGGTGGCGGACCAAACCGTATTGGACAGGGTATCGAATTTGACTATTGCTGCGTTCATGCCTCTCTTGCACTAAAAAAACTTGGTTTTGAGACAATTATTGTTAACTGTAACCCAGAGACAGTATCAACGGACTACGATACTTCTGACAAATTATACTTTGAACCATTGACACTGGAAGATGTACTCAGCATCTACAAGAAAGAGCAGCCAGTTGGTGTAATCGCACAGTTTGGTGGACAGACACCTCTGAATCTGGCAGCAGACTTAGAAAAGAACGGTGTGAAGATTCTTGGTACCGCACCATCTGTTATTGACCTTGCAGAAGACCGTGATCTGTTCCGTGAAATGATGGATAAATTAGAGATTCCAATGCCAGAATCAGGAATGGCAACAACAGTAGAAGAAGCATTAGAGATCGCAGGAAAGATCGGATATCCAGTGATGGTAAGACCTTCCTACGTTCTTGGTGGACGTGGAATGGAAGTTGTCTATGATGACGAAAGCATGGCAGGATATATGAAAGCAGCCGTTGGTGTAACACCAGACCGCCCAATCCTGATCGACCGTTTCTTAAATCATGCGATGGAATGTGAAGCAGATGCGATCAGTGACGGAACACACGCATTTGTACCAGCAGTGATGGAACATATCGAACTTGCAGGAGTTCATTCAGGAGACTCCGCTTGTATTCTTCCATCTGTTCATATTTCAGAAGAAAACCTGGAAACGATCAAAGAATACACAAGAAAGATCGCAGAAGAAATGCATGTCAAAGGACTAATGAATATGCAGTATGCGATCGAAGATGATAAAGTTTATGTATTAGAAGCAAACCCACGTGCATCTCGTACAGTACCTTTGGTATCCAAAGTATGTAACGTGAGAATGGTTCCACTGGCAACACAGATCATCACATCTGAATTAACAGGAAAACCATCACCAGTACCAGAATTAAAAGAACAGGCAATTCCATATTATGGAGTCAAAGAAGCAGCCTTCCCATTCAATATGTTCCAAGAAGTAGACCCAGTTCTAGGACCAGAAATGCGTTCTACAGGAGAAGTTCTTGGATTATCCAAATCCTATGGAGAAGCTTTCTACAAAGCACAGGAAGGTGTTGGAGCGAAACTTCCATTAGGAGGAACGGTACTGATTTCTGTAAATCGCAAGGATAAAGAAGAAGTTGTAGAAGTAGCAAAAGCATTCGCAGACGACGGATTCAAGATCCTTGCAACAGAAAACACATGTAAACTGATCAAAGAAGCTGGAATTGAAGCTGAGAAAGTCAATAAATTAAGCGAAGGAAGACCAAACATCCTTGACCTTATCACAAATGGTAATATCGATATTATTGTAAACTCTCCAGTCGGAAAAGACAGCGTGAACGATGATAGTTACCTAAGAAAAGGTGCGATCAAAGCGAAGATTCCATATTATACAACGATCGCAGCAGCCAAAGCAGCAGCTGAAGGAATCGCTTATGTAAAAGCACATCAGGATCAGAATGAAGAAGTGAATTCATTACAGGGATTACATGCACAGATTTCTGATAAGTTTTAATTTGTAAGTTGGCCAACTATAAATTATAAATTTGATATGGGTGTCAAAACATAATAATTATCGCCCATAGAAATCTATGTTCCTTGAAAATTTCTTATAAAACAACAAATATCCATTGTTAGCTCTGTTTTGGGGTAATAACCCACACCACTGTTTCTGCTCTATTAACTGATCTGGGGAATTAAGGCGCACTGACCCACACTGTTCAGATATCCAAACAGCTTCTTGAAGTTCAGGGCTGCCAGTTTTATCCCAAAACGGAGTTTAGTGGGGAGAAGCCCTCTTACCGGCATATGGTCTATCTGGTATTTCCTCCACAGGATGGATGGGATTGTTTCCACTCCGTTTCTGATCCGGGACAATTCCTTATATTTTTCTGTCTTCATTTTCCTTTGTGTCTTTGCTCTGTCAGAGGATTTTTTAGACAGAAAAACCACACTGGTCCTTTAAACATCTTGGGGTTGCACTGGTCACGGTGTGGACAGTTTTCACATTTGTTTTTTGGAAATGATATCCTGCATTGTCCAGTCTGGTTGATATAATTGCAGCGTTTGTATTGTCCCTGCCGCTATAGGCCCCATCTGTTATAAGCACTGTTGGCTCCTCTGTTTTTTCCATGGATTCAACAGTTTCCACAATGTTTGCTGTATAACCACGGTTTTGTTTCCCCTCTTTTTCACGGTAAGTTGCATCCGGGTCAGAGGGATTCTGCAGGATTTGGGAACCCATAGCTCCATCTTCTTTGGTTTTCAGCCGTCTCGTACCGGATTCTTCCACAACCGTCTATTCTTTTAAAACACGCTCCTGAAGTGGAAGTTTGAATTGCAATTAACACGAAAAGTTATTGTTCACTGTAACATTCCGCGAGGTGTTTTTTTTGCGAACAAAGTTCACAGAAAACCCGAGAATTGCGGCGCGAAGCGTGTTACTGTGAACGGTAACCACGAAAAAGATTTTCGTGAATTATGATCTTGGAAAATATTGACCGCTTATAATAAGATTAGTATAATGATGTAAAAATATAACGACTCAAAGGGAAAGTCTGACAATATAGCTGAAGCAGAACTTTTGGACACGTTATAATGGGAAAGGAGTGGAAGGAAAAAGAAAAATTAACAGCATCACAAAATGAAAAAACCAAATAATCAGGAGAAAAATCAAAGTGAAAAAGACAAGAAACATTTTAGTAAGCTTATTGGCATGCCTTTTCGTAATCCTGGCAGTACCTACAGCAGTAAGCGCAGCAGCAAAGGCACCTCAGTGCCCGAAGAAACAGACTCTGGAGTTTTATAATGCTTATATTAGTGGAAATGAAATGCCCACAGAAGGAGATGGATATATTTATATAAAGAATTTATCCAGGTCCGCTGTAATCACAAATGTAAAATCATCTAACAAATATTATACCGCATCAAAAGCAGCTGGTCTTAACGCTATTTTTGTACAAACGACATCAGATTCCGATTCCATACATGATGTAAAAGATGGCGAAAAAACAAAACTCCGTTTTACAGTAAAACAGAATGGAAAGAGCTATAACCTGTCTTGTACCGTAACATTCAAAAAGCACTCTCGAGTATTTAAAAGTGTAAAGATCGGCTCCAAAAATTATGCTGCTCTTGCAAAAGGCCATTGGACGGTAAGGGATAAAGGAACTGCTCCAAAATCAAAAGTAAAGATTACTGTTAAAACTGTCAAGAATTATAAGGTGGACAGTATTGAAATCTTTTATAAAAATAAATCCAAAAAGATAAAAAATGGTAGAAAGGTTTCTTTAAAAAATGCCACAACAATTTGTATAAACTATCATATAACAGCAAAACCCAAATATTATAAAAGGCCAACTGCAGGTTACAGAGGTTACTTCTTTGGCGGAACTGTTAAGAGTCCATTGTATGAATCTTTTTATCTAGAATATGAGGATAATATATTGGCTCCTCAATGATGTAGAAAAATAGCCAATAACGACGGGCTATCCCTATGCCCGTCATCCCCTTATTAAGAATCAAGTTTACACCATGTATCAGAAAGCCCAGGACAACTTTATCCTGGGCTTTTGTCATCATTGAAAAGAGAAATATGACTGGCAAGATACGCATTTTGTAATACATCTGGAAACGGATTCCATATATATTACAAAAAATCTTGTCTGTAAGTTCCCTTTTTTAGAATTATATTAGTTTACTTTTAGAGGGTATGGGATGCTTCCTATGATTCAGGGTTTGGGAGTATCCCAACAAGCTCTATTTGTCGTTTGTCGGACAAATAGGTTGCTTGCTTTCTTACGAAAAAACGTGACTAGAAACAACCTCAAACCATCGTGTTTTCTAAGTTTGTGGCTATCTCCGACATGTCGTTTGTTATTTTCGCACGTGCTAACGTCTTTTGAATCCGAAAAATGACTTTTTCTCGTTCTGCAGAACAGAAATTTCTCTCTGCAGTAGCTCGATTTTTTCCCCTTGCTCTCTTACCTGTCTTGTCAATCTATCTACTTGTGTATCTTCTCCGAACAGTTTTTCTAAACTGATAAGACCATTATCTTCTTTCTGCTGTTCCGCTTGCTTATGATCAAAAGATTCTTCCAGTTCTTCAACCAATGCTCTAATCTCATCTATCTCTTTTGCCAGTATTTCTTGATTTTCGTACAGTGTTTTTAAAGACTTAGTAATAATCTCCTCAAATTTTTCTTTGTTCAGTGGTTTTTTCTGCTTTTTCTGTACTTCTGGATACTTCTTCAGCAAAATATCGACTGCTTTTTCGTCTAACCATATCTGTTTCTGTCGCCTTTCAACATGATTTTTAAAGATTTTCTTGTTTCTACGGACGTATGTAGCAACTGTATCAGGCTTTTGAGCCGTTTTTTCTGCAAATTCGTATAAAAACACCCTTTTCCTCCTAAAATGCCTTAAAATTGATTCTGAGGACTGTCAAGGGCATCTTTGATGCTTGTCTTGACCCTTGACAGTACCGACTGTCTTATTATACCAAAATTAAATTTTCCGGAACGACAAAGTTCAGCTTTAGTCGTTCTGGTTGTCTAAAAATCATTTGACGTTTTACCAGTATGTAAATTTTGATGGGTGTTAAATCTCAAATAGGACTTTTAGTGCAGATTTAAAAACACGTTTTGTTATTTTCATTTGAGTAATAAAACGTATTTTTTTAATCAGAATAATTCATTTTTTTCAATGATTTTTTTGTCCTTTTTTTCTGTCTTTTTTCCCTTAAATAAATACTTTTATATTATTTATATTATTTAAGAGGGTCAAGAAATGGCTTAAATACGTGGGTTTTAAAAAGTTTATTGTGAGTTTTAGTACGGTTTATTGTGAGTTTTAGTACGGTTTATTGTGAGTTTTAGTACGGTTTTTGTGTGTGGATAACTATATAATGTGAATAATTATTTACAGTCTCACAATCATATGATAATATTTCAAATGTGAGTAGAAGTACGGTTTTTAAATGGGACTTATAGTACGGTTTCAGAGAGGAGAAAAATGACACCTGAAGAATCATTTGAGTTAGAAAAGAAAAAGGGGTATATGGTCGTAAAAGGCAATGACCTGATACAAAAGAATCGTTTTGCATTATCATTAACGGAGCAAAAGACAATGGCATACATTTGCTCTATGATTGAACCAATGCAGACAGAAGAGTCAGGATTCAAGCTAGAATATGAATTCAAGATAAGAGAATACAGTAAAATTTGTGGGATTGATTATGATAACGGTAAGAATTACCAAGATGTTAAAAACACATTGAAGAAATTACGTGATAAATCTATGTGGCTGACTCTACCAAATGGAAGTGAAACAACAGTAGGATGGCTTGCAAAGGCTACAACAAACAAAAGAAGCGGTATAGCACATATCAAGTTAGACGAGGACATGGTGCCGTATTTGTTTGATTTAAAACAGAAATTTACACAGTATCAATTATACAATGTACTAGGCATGAAATCAGCCTTTTCGGTGCGTATTTATGAGCTTATGAAGTCTTATTCATTCAGGCACACAATAACGTTTGAAATTGATGAATTAAAGAAGTTGTTGATGGTCGAAGATGTGAAATCCTATAATAGATTCCCAGACTTTAGAAGATTTGTTTTAGAGAAAGCACAATCAGAAATCAACGAATTGACCGATATAACTATTGAATTTGATCCGATTAAAACTGGTAGAAAAGTAACCAGTATCAAATTTATCATCGAAGAGAAATTCAAGAATAGCAGAAAATAACAAATGACATGTCTAAAATGGCTGATACATTGAAAAAGAATACGAACAAGCTATTAAAGAATACAATACAGCACTCACAGAAGATGATCTGGATACTGCCAGACGTACGATGAAACGATTAGAAGCTATCGCAATGCAAGACTATGGATTTGACTATGCTGACGAACTAGCAATGAAAAAAGAAGATTGTAAGAAATAGTCTTGCCCCCCCCCAAATACATGATATACTGATGGATATATTGGCTCCTCAATGTAGAAAAATAGCCAATAACGACGGGCTATC
>ERZ825137.5538-NODE-5538-length-11631-cov-5.489893_pt1 | contig 11631 bp, 10 predicted proteins | sample MGYA00519873_ERZ825137 | MGnify/ENA primary metagenome ERZ825137 (study PRJEB31778, sample SAMEA3449190) | human gut metagenome | biome: human gut; feature: human-associated habitat; material: faeces | place: United Kingdom | collected 2010/2012 ... | reverse complement strand
CCTACTAAAAAAGACAGCAGCTGAACTTAAATCAAAACAGCAGGAGTTGGAGTTACTGCAGCCGGAATATGGACGGGTGCTCGCTGAGTGGAACAGGATAGAAAAGCAGGAAGGAACACGCGAGAAACTGACAGAACGGATTCAGAAACTTGAACTTAGCCGTCAAAGCTTTATCGAGCTGGATAAGACTCGTGAAGAGATCGACGGAAAAGAAAAGCTTCTTTTGAAGATTCAGGAAGAAAAAAAGGAAAATGAAAATCAAGTCAGCAGCCTCCAGAAAGAACTGGAAGACAGGCGCGGGGAGAAAGAGCATAATCTGGGAGTGCCGGTAGAAAGAGAACAGCTCACACGTGCAAAAGAGAAACTTTTGCACCGAAAAAATGAACTGGAAGAACAGATGAACCGGGTGGAGTCTATCAATAGAGAGTTAAAAAATGCTCAGGAGGAATACCGGAGTGCTGTTGATCAGTGCGATGAGATTCGCAGTGTCTATGCACATCTTGAACGCTTATTTTTGGATGCTCAGGCTGGAATTCTGGCCCAAAATTTACAGGCTGGAATGCCCTGCCCGGTATGCGGTTCGATTCATCATCCGGCTCCGGCGAAACTTTCAGAAGAAGAAAAAACGCAGATCCGTGGTCAGATCGAGGAATTTAAGAAATATTATGATGTGATCCACTTTGGAGATTATTACAGACTGACCAATGCGATGGAGGAAGGTCCTTATGCGGCATGGGAGTTTGTAAGTGAAGACGGAAACGAAGCACTTGTCAGCGTTGTGGCATCCAGAGTACGTGCAAACGATCCGGGAGTAAGAATCAGACTCCGTGGACTTAAGGAAAATCAGATGTATCTGGTAAATGGTGTGGAATATCCGGGCGGTGCGCTCATGCACGGCGGCATTCTTCTGGAAGAAGCAAAGAAAGAATACCAGAGCTGGAATTACCATATCACAGTAAAATAAAAACTACATATCAGAAGTTACAGGACAGAGAGATCAGGCAGACTGGTTTCTCTGTTTTTGTATTGGGAAAATGCAGTCTTGTCGAAGGAATTTCCTTTACCCTCCCGGGACTTTCATGTATAATGGAAAAAGACTGTAAAACATCAGTTCGACACAGATAACTTATTAACGTTTAACAGAAACAGGAGAAATCTAATGAGTATATATGACACACTGAATCCGCCTCAGCAGGAGGCAGTTTTTCATACAGAGGGGCCTCTTCTGATTCTTGCAGGAGCAGGTTCCGGCAAGACGAGAGTACTGACACACAGGATTGCCCACCTGATCGCTGACAAGGGCGTGAATCCATTCAATATCCTTGCGATCACTTTTACCAACAAGGCAGCGCAGGAGATGCGAGAGCGTGTGGATAAGCTGACAGGAGCGGATGGAATGAGCGTCTGGGTTGCGACTTTCCACTCTACCTGCGTCCGTATCCTGCGCCGCTATATTGACAGGCTTGGATATGACAATCGTTTCACCATTTATGACAGCGATGACCAGAAGACTCTGATGAAGGAAATCTGCCGCAAATTAAATATCGACACCAAGAAATACAAGGAGAGGTCCCTTCTTGCACAGATCTCCCATGCCAAGGACGAGATGATCACACCAGATGAGATGGAGATGAACGCAGGAGGAGATTTTAACCAGAAAAAAGTAGCCCAGGTCTACCGCGAATACCAGGCTGCACTCAAGAGCAACAATGCCCTGGATTTTGACGATCTGCTGGTCAAGACCGTAGAGCTTTTTCAGAACTGCGGGGATGTCCTGGAGTCCTATCAGGAGAAATTCCGCTATATCATGGTGGATGAGTATCAGGACACCAATACCGTACAGTTTAAATTCGTAAGTCTTCTTGCTGCCAGATATGGGAACTTATGCGTAGTAGGTGATGATGACCAGTCCATCTACAAATTCCGCGGAGCCAACATTGGCAACATCCTTGGATTCGAGCGGGTTTTCCCGGATGCGAAGGTGATCCGCCTGGAGCAGAACTACCGTTCCACCAGGAACATCCTGAATGCGGCGAATGAGGTGATCGCCAACAATGCAGCACGTAAGGAGAAACGTCTCTGGACAGAGAATCCGGAGGGAGAGAAACTTCACTTCCGCCAGTTTATGAATGGATTCGAGGAAGCAGAATACGTGATCGGAGATATTGCAAAGAAAAAGAGAGAACATCTGGCAGATTACAGAGAGTGTGCGATTCTCTACAGAACCAATGCACAGTCCCGTCTGTTTGAAGAGAAGTGCCTGAAGGCAAATATCCCATACAAGATCGTAGGAGGGATCAACTTCTACGCGCGTAAAGAGATCAAGGATCTGCTCTGCTATCTCAAGACAATCGATAACTCCGCAGACGATCTGGCAGTCAGACGTATCCTGAATGTACCGAAACGAGGAATCGGTGCAACGACTGTAGGACGTGTGCAGGATTATGCGGATTACATGAATGTGAGCTTTTATGATGCTCTGAGAGTGGCAGAGGAAGTTCCATCCATCGGAAGGAGCCTGAACAAGATTGAGGGATTTGTTACCTTTATCCAGTCACTCAAGAGCAAGGCACAGGCATACAGCGTTACAGAGATCCTGGAAGAAGTGATCGACCTCACCGGATACGTGGATGAACTCAAAGCAGAGGATACAGAGGAATCCAGAGCAAGGATCGAGAACATCGACGAGCTGATCTCCAAGACTGTTTCCTATGAGGAAGCAATGAAGGCAGAGGGCAGAGAAGCAACACTTTCCGGATTCCTGGAGGAGATCGCATTGATCGCAGATATTGATACAGTAGATCCGGATCAGGATTACGTTCTGCTCATGACTCTGCACAGTGCCAAGGGACTGGAATTCCCATATGTTTACCTTGCAGGCATGGAGGATGGAATGTTCCCGAGCAGCATGTGTATCTTCTCAGATGATCCTACAGATATGGAGGAGGAGCGCAGGCTCTGCTATGTGGGGATCACAAGAGCAATGAAAGAACTGACCTTGACCAGTGCCCGCCAGCGCCTGGTCCGCGGAGAGACACAGTACAACAAAGTATCCAGATTTGTCCGTGAGATTCCGAGGGAGCTGGTAGAGCTTGGAACGACCATTCAGGAACATAAGCCGTCCATGCAGGAGACACCATCCCCTAAGAACAGCTACATGCAGATGCGTCAGACCTTCCGCGCGAAACCGTTTGAAGCACAGACCTTCAAAGTCACCAAGGCGGCATCACTGGATTACGGCGTAGGAGACACCGTCCGTCATATTAAATTTGGCGTTGGTATCGTCAGGGATATCGTAGAAGGCGGCAGAGATTATGAAGTAACCGTAGATTTTGACAAGGTCGGAGTCAAAAAAATGTTTGCAGGATTTGCAAAGTTGAAGAAAATCTGACATTTTTCTTAAGAATTCTTAATGTTTTCGGACTTTGGTTGCTTACCCGGTCCGAGGATGATATACTGTTTACATGAGAAAGATGAAGGGAGTATATAATGAAGAAAGTTATGAAAGGTATCACCAGGATACTCCCGGCTTATGGAGTCTTTCTACTTATTTTTTCTTTTGTATTTAATTGTCTTGTTTATTCCGGCTCCAGAATGATCGCAGGCGGATGGTATCACCACAATATCGAGACCGGCGTGGACAGAAGCCTTCCTTTTGTCCCGCAGTTTCTTGTGATCTATTTCGGTTGCTATCTTTTCTGGGCTGTCAATTATATTCTGATTGCCAGGCAGGATCGACGCAGTGTGTACCAGTTTTTTACAGGGGATTTTATATCAAGATGTATCTGCCTTGGCTTTTTTCTTGCATACCCCACAACAAATACACGACCATTGATCACAGACGGCGGCTTATGGAACCAGGCAGCACTCTGGCTGTATTCCATAGATGCGGCAGATAACCTGTTCCCGTCTATCCACTGTCTTGTGAGCTGGTTCTGCTATCTTGGCATTCGCGGAAGAAAAGAGATTCCGGTATGGTATCAGAGAGTATCCATGGTGATCGCAGTCCTTGTATTTGCATCGACACTTCTGACGAAGCAGCATGTGATCGTTGATGTGGCAGGCGGTATTCTTCTGGCAGAACTGTGTTTCTTTATCGGAAGGAAGACACAACTGTACAGGATCTATGAGAAACTTGGCAGCAGGATCGAGAAAAAGATCCTGAAGATTACAGAAGGGTAAGCTGCGTATGAACAAAACAAAAAAGATAATTTTTAATACGATATTTCTGGTCGTAGTATTTGGGCTGACGATCTATGGTGTCTTTCATGGAGAGGACTTGGGGGCAGTCATGGATGCGATTCAGAGCGCAGACAAGATCTGGCTTCTGCCGGGAGTGGCACTGGTAGCTTTTTTTATATGGGGTGAATCGATCATCATCTGGTATATGATGCGTTCCTATGGGATCCATTTCAGGAAAAGAGTCTGTTTTCTGTTTTCATCGGTAGGTTTTTTCTTCAGCTGTATCACGCCGTCTGCAAGCGGCGGACAGCCGATGCAGATCTACTATATGAAGAAAGAAAAGATTTCAATCCCAGTGGCAACAGTGATCCTGATGATCGTTACGATCACTTACAAGTTTGTGCTGGTGGCGATCGGAGTCGGGATCGCGGTCTTTGGCAGAGGTTTTCTGCATCGCTATCTGACCGGGATCCTGCCGATCTTTTATCTGGGACTGGCGTTGAATATTTTTTGTGTTACGTTCATGACAGTGCTGGTGTTTCATCCGGATCTTGCCAGAAACTTTCTGGTAAAGGGTCTTAAGATCCTGGAGAAACTGCATATTGTCTGCAAAAAACACAGCAGACTTAAGAAGCTGGAAGATTCTATGGATACTTACAGAGAAACTGCTGCGTATTTAAGAACTCATCCGCGGGTGATCTTTCATGTGATCCTGATCACATTTGCACAGAGAATGGCTCTGTTTGCGGTCACCTGGTTTGTGTACCGGGCTTTTTCGCTCAGTGGAACGGGATTCTGGACGGTCCTGTTTCTGCAGGCGGTGATTTCTGTTTCTGTTGACATGCTACCCCTTCCGGGAGGAATGGGAATCAGCGAGACACTGTTCCTGAATATTTTTGTGCCTGTTTTTGGAAGCCTTCTGCTTCCTGGAATGGTACTGAGCAGGGGACTGGGATACTATGGGGAACTCTTTATCAGTGCGTTTTTTACAGTAATAGCGCAGCTGACGATAGGTCAGAAAACAAATGAAAAACAGGGGTAGTATGAATGATTGGATTTTATGATTATACAGTAGTGGTAACGTACATAAGCCTGATCTCTTCGATCATGGGCATGTTTTTTGCAATAGATGGGAAATTGCCGCTGGCAGTGTTCTGCCTTGCATTTTCAGGATTATGTGATATGTTTGACGGCAAGATCGCCCGGACAAAAAAGAACCGGACAGATGATGAGAAGGCTTTTGGGATTCAGATCGATTCCCTCTGCGATATTGTCTGTTTTGGCATTTTTCCGATCATTCTGGGATACCAGCTTGGAATGTGCAAGATCTACAGTCTGATGATCCTTGCTTTTTATGGTGTGGCAGGCGTGATCAGGCTGGCATATTTTAACGTAATGGAAGAAAAGAGACAGAGCGAGACAAGCGAGAACCGTAAATATTATCAGGGACTTCCGATCACATCCATGTCTGTGATCATGCCGCTTCTGTTTATGGTTTCGGTGTTTTTCCCGGGATTCCGTTATTTTCTCGGATGCCTCCATTTTGCAATGCTTCTGGTGGGCTTCCTTTTTATCCTGGATTTCCGTTTCCGCAAGCCGACAAACCGCGAGTTGGTCATACTGGTAGCAGTTGTGGCTGTGGCAGTTCTTTTTATCCTTCTCTACAAAGAAGGATGGTGGGCAAAATATAATCTTTACAGAATACAAAAACTGAAAGGAGCCTGAGCCATGCGATACACGGCAGACCGTCAGGGGCATAAATGGGAGGAAAGCACCGGTCAGGATAAATTCCTGGAGAAGCTTTATGGAAGTGCAGCGGGGAGATGTCTGCTGAAGCCGCTGGTGTCACCGTCAGTTTCGAAACTTGGCGGCAGGTTTCTGGATTCCGGGATCTCTACTCTGGCAATCGATCCTTTTATCAGAAAAGCCGGAATCAATATGAAGGATTATGAGCTGCGGAGATATCGTTCTTATAATGACTTTTTTACGAGAAAGCTTCGGAAAGGCGCGCGCACGATCGACATGGATGAGACACACTTTATCAGCCCATGTGACTGTCGGCTGAGTGTTTATCCGGTCAGTGAGCAGACAGAAGTTACGATCAAGCATACACGATATACGGCAGGAAGTCTTCTTCGGAATGAGGCACTTGCGAGGCGGTTTACAGGCGGATATCTGTGGGTGTTCCGACTCAGTGTGGATGATTATCATCGTTATATCTATGTCGACAGTGGCAAGGAATCGGTGAGAAGGAGGATACCAGGTGTTCTGCACACGGTGAACCCGGTGGCAAATGATGTTTATCCTATTTACAAAGAAAATACGCGGGAGTATTCACTTATGAAGTCCGAGCATTTCGGAACGCTCCTGATGATGGAAGTTGGTGCATTGATGGTCGGAAAGATTGAAAACCACCCGGTATGTGACCATGTGGACCGCGGTCAGGAGAAGGGGAACTTCGCATTTGGCGGGTCAACGATCATTTATATGACGCAGAAAGGATGCGTGGTTCCAGATCAGGATCTGCTGACGAATTCCCAGGAAGGTGTGGAGACAAAGGTTCAGATAGGCAGTAAGATAGGCAGTGCACCTTTTCTGGAGAAAGGATGAGAATTTTTCGCGGATTTTTGAAGTAACTTTTTTATAGAATATATGGTAAAAATTTCAGAATAGTGATATACTATGTTCTATAAAAATTGACATCGAGCGAGAGGATGGTGCGTACAATGAATCTGAATAATTTAAACATGAATGCCAAAATCGAGGAATTACTCTCTACCATGAACAAGAAAGAAGAAGAAAAAGAGAAAAACACAGTTCTCTGGGTGCTGGCAATCATCGGTGCAGTTGCAGCAGTAGCAGGTATCGCATTTGCAGTTTACCGTTTCTTCACACCAGATTATCTGGAGGATTTTGAAGAAGATTTCGACGACGACTTTGATGATTATTTCGAGGACGAAGAAGAGTAAGCAGGCTACGGTGAACAGTAACTTGGATTTTGAGCAGCTCCGGCAGATAACCGGGGCTGTTTTACTGTAAATATAAAAGTAAGATAAGGAATAAGTGAAATGAAAAAAGGTGAAATTTACGAAGGCATTATAGAAAAAGTGGACTTTCCAAACAAAGGCTATGTCCAGGTGGATGATCAGAAAGTCCTGATCAAGAACGGAATCCCGGGTCAGAATGTACGGTTCATGATCCAGAAGAAACGCTCCGGCAGGGCGCAGGGACGCATCCTGGAAGTTCTGGAGAAATCCCCTCTTGAGACAAGAGAGCCGGTATGCAGCAACTTTCCTGCATGCGGCGGATGCATGTACCAGACAATGTCCTACGAGAATCAGCTTGAGATGAAAGACAGACAGATCCGTGAGCTTCTGGAAGATGCACTCATCCAGGGTGGACAGACAAACGCAGAGGGCAGGGCTGATTTTGAATGGGAAGGGATCCACGGAAGCCCAATCGAGTTCGGGTACCGCAACAAGATGGAATTTTCCTTTGGCGATGAATACAAGGACGGACCACTTTCCCTTGGACTGCACAAGAAAGGTAGCACTTATGATATCCTGAATACAGACGACTGCAAACTTGTCCATAAGGATATGACAGATATCCTGACCTGTGTACGGGGATTTTTTCAGGAAAAAGGAGCTTCTTATTACCGTAAACTCCAGCATGTGGGCTATCTCCGCCATCTGATGCTGAGACGCGGCGTGACCTCCGGCGAGATCCTGGTACATCTTGTCACTACCAGTCAGGAAGAATACGATCTGGAACCGCTTAAGGAACAGCTTCTGGCACTGCCGCTGGAAGGAAAGATCGTTGGGATCATGCACATCATCAACGATTCACTTTCTGACGTGGTCAAGAGTGATGAGACAAGGATCCTTTACGGACAGGACTATTTTTATGAGACACTGCTTGGGCTGAAATTCCGCATCAGCACATTTTCCTTCTTCCAGCCGAACTCACTGGCAGCGGAAGTGCTCTATAATGTTGTCAGAGACTACATTCAGAATACCAGTGGAATGGAAGTTTTTGACCTGTACAGCGGAACAGGCACGATTGCCCAGCTCCTCGCATCAGTGGCAAAAGAAGTGATCGGTGTTGAGATCGTGGAGGATGCCGTGGAAGCAGCGAGAGAGAATGCGAAACTCAACGGCCTTGATAACTGCAGATTCATCGCCGGTGACGTTCTTAAGGTCCTCGATGACCTGACCGAGAAACCGGATGTGATCGTTCTTGACCCGCCGCGCGACGGAATCCATCCGAAAGTACTGCCGAAGATCCTTTCCTACGGCGTAAACCGCATCGTCTACGTCTCCTGCAAAGCTACCAGCCTCGCCAGAGACCTCGAAGCCTTTCTTCAGGCAGGCTACCGTCTTGAGAAAGCCTGTTGTGTAGACCAGTTCTGCGAAACCGTGTGGACGGAAGCAGTCGCAGTATTTGTAAAAGATTGAGAAAACCAGGAAATCATTGGGAACGGAATAAATTTCCGTTCCCGGTGGTTTCTTTTTTTGCAAAAACATATTGACATTTCTATGCAAGATGGTATAATACAATCAAACATATGAATAAGTGTTCATATGAAAACGTGAATAAAACATCTATGAAGAAAAAGGAGATCACCACTATGAAGAAATCTTACAAAATCGAAGTTGACTGCGCAAACTGTGCAAACAAAATGGAAGAAGCTGCCAAGAACACAGCAGGTGTTAAGGATGCAAGCGTAAACTTCATGATGCTCAAGATGAAAGTAGAATTCGAAGAAGGCCAGGATCCGGACAGCGTTATGAAAGAAGTCCTCAAGAACTGCAAGAAGGTTGAAGACGACTGCGAGATCTACTTATAAGAACAATGAGAATGCTCTGCTGCGGATGCGGCAGGGCATCTTTATCAAATGGGTGAAGGAGGAGAGAACATGAACAAAAAGCAGAAAAAAATGCTGACCCGCATCATTATAGCTTTCGTACTGATCGCAGTACTGTCCGTGCTTCCGGTGGACGGCTATCTGGAATTTGCACTTTACATGATCCCATATCTTGTGATCGGCTATGATATCCTGATCAAAGCATTCAAGGGAATTCGCAACAAACAGGTATTTGACGAGAACTTCCTGATGGCAGTAGCAACTATCGGAGCAATCCTTCTGAAGGATTACAAAGAAGGCACAGCCGTTATGCTGTTCTACCAGATCGGCGAGCTTTTCCAGAGCTATGCGGTCGGCAAGAGCCGCCGCAACATCACCGAACTGATGGATATCCGCCCGGACTACGCCAACATCGAAAACGATGGTAAACTGGAAAAAGTTGACCCGGATGAAGTTGAGATCGGTTCCATCATCGTCGTACAGCCAGGTGAAAAAGTCCCGCTCGACGGTGTGATCGTAGAAGGAACCACAACCCTCAATACCAGTGCACTGACAGGTGAAAGTCTTCCGCGAAGTGCAAAACCAGGTGATGAGATCATCAGCGGCTGCATCAACATGACAGGCGTGCTCAAGATCAGAACAACCAAAGAATTTGATGAATCTACCGTTTCAAAGATCCTGGAACTGATCGAGGAATCCAGTTCCCGTAAATCCAGATCCGAAAACTTTATCTCCAAATTTGCCCGCTATTATACCCCGGCAGTCTGCTACGGTGCGCTCGCGCTTGCAGTCCTGCCACCGCTTGTAAACCTTGTGATTCTTCACAATCCTGCAATGTGGAGCCAGTGGATCTACCGTGCACTGACCTTCCTTGTAATCAGCTGCCCGTGTGCACTTGTGATCAGTATCCCGCTGAGTTTCTTCGCCGGAATCGGCGGGGCCAGCAACGCAGGTGTCCTGGTCAAAGGCTCCAACTATCTGGAAACTCTGTCCGAGACAAAATACGTCGTATTTGATAAGACCGGTACTCTGACCAAGGGTGTATTCGAAGTAGCAGGTGTCCATCACAACACCATGGAACAGTCCAAAATCCTCGAGTACGCAACACTTGCAGAAAGCTTTTCCTCACATCCGATCAGCCGCAGCCTCAAAACTGCCTACGGCAAAGAGATTAATCAGAACCGCGTGACAGATGTAGAGGAGATCAGCGGCAACGGTGTTACAGCAAAAGTAGACGGAACTCCGGTTGCAGTCGGAAATGTTAAGCTGATGAAGCGCATCGGCGTAGAAGCAGTAGAGTGCCATCAGGTAGGAACTGTCATCCACGTGGCGATCGACGGAGCTTATGCAGGCCACATCCTGATCTCCGATGTTCCGAAACCGACTTCCAAAGATGCAATCGCAAACCTTAAGAAAAACGGTATCAAAGAAACTGTCATGCTGACAGGTGATATTGACAGAGTTGCACAGCAGGTTGCAGGTGAACTTGGCGTTGACCGTGTATACAGCGAACTCCTTCCGGCTGACAAAGTAAGCAAAGTAGAAGAACTTCTCGCAAAGAAATCAGAAAAAGAGAAACTCGCTTTCGTTGGTGACGGGATCAACGATGCACCGGTACTTTCCAGAGCAGATATCGGTATCGCAATGGGAGCTATGGGTTCCGACGCTGCGATCGAGGCAGCCGATGTGGTCCTGATGGATGACGACCCGATAAAAATCGTCAAGGCGATCCGTATCGCAAAGAAATGTATGCGTATCGTATATGAGAATATTTATTTTGCGATCGGTATCAAAGTGATCTGCCTGATCCTGGGTGCAGTTGGTATTGCAAACATGTGGGTAGCGATTTTTGCCGATGTCGGAGTCATGGTTCTCGCAGTCCTGAATGCGATCCGCACATTATTTGTCAAAAATTTATAAGAAAGAGAGACTGTTTATGGCAGAAGAGAAAGAAGAAATGACCTGCGAATGTCAGGAGATCCACGAAGATCTGCTTAAGATCGTGAATGAGACCATGCCGGATGAAGAAGAACTCTATGATCTGGCAGATCTGTTCAAAGTTTTTGCAGACTCTACCCGAATCCGCATCCTGTTCGTCCTGTTTGAATCCGAAGTCTGTGTCTGCGATCTGGCAAAAGTCCTGAATATGACCCAGTCAGCAGTGTCCCATCAGTTACGCATTCTCAAGCAGAACAAGCTCGTAAAGAACCGTAGAGAAGGCAAATCCATTTTTTATTCCCTGGCAGATGACCATGTCAGAATGATCATATCCATGGGAAGAGAGCATATCTTAGAGTAAGATTTCATAGTAACATAAAGCAAATGTCGGCATATGTCTGCCCGAAACAGGCATACGCCGGCATTTTTGTATGGTCAAAAACAGAAGAATAAGGTAAGATAAAGGAAGAAACCTGCAGCGGAAATAGATGATCCGCAGATACCACACAAGAGAAAGAGATGACGATATGGACTATTTATCAAATAATGTAGCAGTAAATTTAAAGAGATTCCGTCAGTACAGAGGCATGAGCCTCGATCAGATGGCTGAAAGGACAGGAGTCAGCAAGAGTATGCTGGCCCAG
>ERZ825137.5536-NODE-5536-length-11634-cov-3.333535_pt1 | contig 11634 bp, 9 predicted proteins | sample MGYA00519873_ERZ825137 | MGnify/ENA primary metagenome ERZ825137 (study PRJEB31778, sample SAMEA3449190) | human gut metagenome | biome: human gut; feature: human-associated habitat; material: faeces | place: United Kingdom | collected 2010/2012 ... | reverse complement strand
TTTCATTAATAAACGATGAAATTTTTCTTTTGATAAAAGATTTAAGTCGTCACTTGTATCTAATTTTATTTCATCTTTTTCTTTATCATTTAAAAAATCTTCATCTTTAAAAGTGGAAGGGTAAACGCCTTGATTAACAGACATGACAAAAATATATTCATCTTCTTTTGTATTATAATGATCTAATTGAATGATTTCAACGGCATTTTTAAGTAATTGTGTGGGTCTGGTTGTGTTTTTTAAAAGATATTTAAATAGTTTTATCGAGTCGTTAAAAGGCAAAAATAGGATTTGTTCAATAAGCTTTAATAATAAACTATAAACATCTCTTTCATTTGGATAATTTAAAAGGAACTCTTTTAAAGCTTTATTATAATCTTGATCATTTTCACAAGATACGAGAAACTCCTTTATATATAATAAATCATACAAAGCAATATTTTCAGAAAGGTTAATCGGTAGATGATACATTTCAAAATATCTTTTTAAAGTAAAATAATAGTCTTGATTTACATTGGCAATTTTTATTTTATTGATATCCACATTTTTTTGTAATAATGAAGAAATCTCAATACATATTGCTTCCACTTCGTCTTCTAGTCTTTCGAAATGATAAATTGTTTTTACTCTTTTTTCGCTTTCTTTAAATTCAATGATATGATATTCACGCTGCATCGCATTTAAGATTTGAAGCAATTCTTTGCTGATAACATCAAATCCATAGACTAAAATTTTTTTCCCTTCGAGTGAAGCTTTAAAAAACTTATTTTCTTTTAAAAGATGATTTTGCATTAGTTGCAGAAATTGAGGGAAAAATCATTGGTGCTGTTTGGATACGCATCATGTACGATTATGGACATATTGATGATGAAACTCCCTCTCTTGCAATATCCCTCTACAAAGAATACCGAGGACGGGGGATAGGAACCGAAATGATGAAAGAAATGCTGTCTTTGTTGAAAACACATAATTATAAACGTGTTTCGCTGTCCGTTCAAAAGGCTAATTATGCGGCTGAAATGTATCGAAAAATCGGTTTTGATATTGTACGGGAAAACGAAGAAGAATGGATTATGATATGCAATTTGTAAATTAGAGAAAGGACACAGAACTATGATACTGGGAGAACGAATTAAGAGAATCCGCACATTTCGGGGATTGACACAACGGGAATTAGGCCTGAAATTAGGATATGAAGAACGAAATGCCGATGTTCGTATAGCACAATATGAATCCGGCTATCGTGTTCCTAAAAAAGATACTCTTATGGAAATTGCCAGGATTTTAAATGTCAATTATATCAATTTCATTACTGAAGCCCCCGGCTGCGCCGAGGACATTATGCAGACTTTTTTCTGGCTTGACGAGGATAACCGTAACACCTTTCATCTGTTCCAGCTTGTCCGTAATCCCGGCAAGTGCAACGCTTCTGATGATAAATCCGTTCGGTACAATGACGGTGACGAATGGCCCGCTCATGCTCCTGTCGGTATGTGGATTGATTATGGTCTGGTAAATGAATTTCTGCGTGAATGGTGTTTACGTAAAGAACAGCTAAAAAGCGGAGAAATTTCAGAGGACGAATATTTTGAATGGAAAATCAACTGGCCTACTTCCAGTAGTAGTGTTGATGAAAAGGGGAATGATAACTGTAACAATTCCTATCAGTGGAAGTCTAATTAATCACATCTTATATGCTTAACTTTAATTTAAATTGCGGAGGATTTTTTTATGAATAAAAAAGAAGTTTTGCAAAAAATTGATTTAGGAAATTCAATTGCAGAATATGATGAAAATATATCACAATATTATATAACCACTCAATCTACGTTAGATTTAATCAATGACCGATATGATATAATAAAAGGCGTTAAAGGTTCTGGCAAAACCGCTATGTTAATTGCAATATGTGATAATCAATCACTCTATCCCCAATTAGAAAATAAATTGCTAATAAAAGCAATTCAACTTAAAGGGGACCCTGATTTTAAACGTGCTTTTTCTACCGTATCTATCAAAACAAGTGATATCCAAAAACTTATAGATGCATGGAAAATTTATCTCATTAATGTTATATGGAAAGAATGTAAAGAACTTTTTTCCAATTATGAAAATCTTGAATCTCAATTAAAAAAAGCTGGCCTTTTATCCGGAAAAAAAGGCATATTGGATAATCTTATTTACTCATTAAAAAGAGTAAAATTTTCATTTACCAATACATTTTCACCAGATGGCAAAACAATCCAAACCGTTGAGGTCACTCCTAGTGACTTTAATGAATCACAAACACCAAATGATAATGCTAACACTTTAGTCGATTTTAATAGTATTTTCAGTTCCTTAAATGAGTTAATCATAAATAATTCATCTTGTTTTTGGGTTATGATTGATAGATTGGATGATGCTTTTCCTGATAATACATCAACAGACACACTTATTTTAAAATCTCTTTTCTATGCATATAAAGATATTTGTGGATATTCTGGATTCAAAATAAAAATCTTTATTCGTGACGATATATTTAAAACCATAACACTTGATAAAGGTTTTACTTCCTTAACGCATATATCAGCAAAAACTATGAATTCTATCAAATGGGAACGTGACATAATTGAACAATTATTAGTTGAACGATTATTATATAATGCATCTTTTGCTGATTATGTTAAAACTCAAGGATATCCAACAACCTGTAAAAAACTAACTCCATCTGAACGCTTAAAGATTTTATTTCTTTTTATTAAGCCACAAATTGATGTTGGATCAAAAAATCCCGATTCCATTGGATGGATGATAAACCATGTTAAGGATGGCAATGGTATTTATACTCCCCGTGATATTATTAATATATTAGATAAGGCACGGGCGTTTCAATTGAATCAATTAAATGAGAAAAATGAAAAAGATATATCCGAATCATACCTTATTTCATCAAACGCGCTTCGTTTGGCTTTTGCAGAAACATCAAAGGAGAAACTAGAAACACAACTTTTTGCAGAATACCCTAAATGCCGAAAATGGATTGAGTCTTTTAAAGATCAAAAGGCTGAACATACAGCAGAATCTCTATCCAGAATATTAGGAAGAAACTGGAAGAGTAGAACCGAAAAGCTAAAAGAAATTGGATTCTTAGAAGAAAAAAATAATTCGTGGAAAATACCATTTATATACCGTGAAGGACTAAATGTTAGTCAAGGAAAAGCTAAATAGGTATCAAAAAGGTATCACGCTACACACTAAGAGCCGGGAAGTCCGCTGTTTATGCGGCTTCCCGGCTCCCTGTTTACTATTCAAACTCAATCGTTCCCGGTGGCTTACTCGTCAGATCATAGAATATTCTATTCACCCCACGAACTTCATTTATAACTCTGCTCATCACTTTATTCAGAACTTCATACGGAATCTCCGCTGCCTCTGCAGTCATGAAATCAATCGTATTAACGGCTCTAAGAGCTACAGCATAATCATAAGTTCTCTCATCACCCATAACACCAACGCTTCTCATATTCGTAAGTGCTGCAAAATACTGACCAATTGTCTTATCAAGTCCGGCATTTTCAATCTCTTCACGATAAATAGCATCTGCATCCTGAACGATACGAACTTTCTCAGCTGTTACTTCGCCGATGATACGTACTCCAAGTCCCGGTCCTGGGAATGGCTGACGGAATACGAGTCTTTCAGGAAGTCCAAGCTCAAGTCCTGCTTTACGAACTTCATCTTTGAAAAGATCACGAAGCGGCTCAATGATTTCTTTGAAATCTACAAAATCCGGAAGTCCTCCTACATTGTGGTGAGATTTGATCACAGCGGATTCTCCGCCAAGACCACTTTCTACCACATCCGGATAAATTGTTCCCTGTGCAAGGAATTCAACAGTACCGATCTTCTTTGCTTCTTCTTCGAAGATACGGATGAATTCTTCACCGATAATCTTACGTTTTGCTTCTGGCTCTGTAACGCCTGCAAGTTTGTTATAATATCTTTCCTGCGCATTTACGCGGATAAAGTTCAGATCAAACTGTCCTTCTGGTCCGAAGATTGCCTCAACTTCATCTCCTTCATTTTTACGAAGAAGTCCGTGATCTACGAATACACAAGTAAGCTGTTTTCCAATGGCTTTGGAAAGAAGTCCTGCTGCCACTGAAGAGTCAACCCCACCTGACAGTGCGAGCAATACTCTTCCGTTTCCAACCTTCTCGCGGATCTCTGCAATTGTATTCTCAACAAAAGCATCCATCTTCCAGTCGCCCGCACATTCACATACATTTTTTACAAAGTTGTTGATCATCTTTGTTCCTTCTACTGTATGAAGTACTTCTGGATGGAACTGGATTGCATACAGTTTCTCAGCTGCGTTCTCAGCTGCTGCAACCGGACAGTCAGCAGTGTGTGCTGTAATTTCAAATCCCGGAGCAATCTTTGAAATATAATCAAAATGGCTCATCCAACATGTTGTTGTCTCTGAAACACCCTCAAATACTTTGGAGTCTTTTTTATCAATAATAACTTCTGTCTTACCGTATTCTCTTACATCTGCACGCTCAACTTTTCCACCAAGTACATGAGACATCAGCTGTGCGCCATAGCAAAGTCCGAGAACCGGAATTCCAAGCTTGAACAGTTCTTCTGAATAAGTCGGTGAATCCGGCTCATAACAGCTGTTCGGTCCGCCTGTGAGAATGATTCCTTTTGGATTCATCTCTTTGATTTTTTCAATATCTGTCTTATATGAATAAATTTCACAATATACATTACACTCCCTGACACGTCTTGCGACCAGCTGGTTATACTGTCCACCAAAGTCAAGGACAATCACTAATTCTTTCTTCAAATCTTTCCTCCTGTAAAATCCAATCAAAACTATTTACTTTATCTATATATCTTTTTCTGTTCTTCATTATAGTAGAGGAAGCATTGATTTACAAGTATTTGTTTATGTAAAATAAAATCTTATCCATAATTTCTGTTACTATACACGGTAATTATTCCCCTTATGATCTATCCAGAACAAAGAATGTGCCTCGGCACCCTCTTACGCCTGCGGTGGTCGCTTGCGACACCTACAGCGTACACCGCAGTGCGCAGCATTCTATGTATCCACTGTCATGGGTATAATATATCAAAAAAGATGCCGAACAAATGCCCGACATCCTATTTTTATGTTCCATTTTATGCTGCAAATCTTTCTAGCTGTCTTTCAAGTTCTGTGCAATCGTCTGCATACATCTGCAGTTCAATCACGTTATTCAATCCCAGATTCATGATTCCAAGTAATGACTTCGCATCTACTACTGCCCGTCCTCTTCTCATGTCCATGTTAAAGTCAAATTTACATACTGTTTTCAAGAAATCAATGATCTCATCCGGGTGTTTGAAAGTAATGTTCATTGTGCTCATTCTTTTCACCTCTTTCTCCTTAACGGCTATGAAATCCTTTTCACTTTTCGCATATATCATAGCACATTTTTTATATTTAAAAGGGCGAAATTTTTTATAAAAGTGTATTTTTTTAATTAAATATGCCTCTTATTCTCTACTTTTTTCTATAAGCAATATGAAATTACTCCTGATTATGAAATCCCATTGGAGTTACGTCTGTATTCCGTCGGTAAAATTCCTTCCTCCTCTTTAAACACCTTACTCATATATTTGGGATCAGAGTAACCGACAAGCCCCGCAATCTGATTCATCTTATATTTTGTTGTCCTGAGAAGCTCCTTTATTTTTTCTATCCTGTATTTCCTCACAGTTTCTGTAAAATTATATCCTGTCTCCTTCTTAAACTGAGAACTCAGGTATTCTTCCGATACATAAAGCTGGCTCGCTGCTTCTTCCAATGTAATACCACTGTCATATTCTTTTCTTATAATTTCCATTGCTTTTTGGATAAGCGTACTGTACTGCTCAAATTTATGCTCATATGATATCATCCGTTCCAAGCCTTGAATCGCTTTCTCTATCTGTTTCCAGCTGATGGCATAGGTAATCTGCTGCATAAGACTCAGGATTTTTGTTTCGTCAATCTCCCCGCCATAATTTCTATAATTCAATCCAGCTGCCATGCAAAAACGAATGATACTGTATTTTATTTCTTTTGGAAAATATTTTTCTCTTTTCATTTCCTCACAAACAAGTTGAAATTGTCTGGCAATTCCTTTCTTGTTTTCATCGAAAATCATTTCTCGCATTCGTTGTTCTAATTCTACCGGATAACGCACTGAAACAGCTTCAAATTTCTCAACTGTCTGCTGACAGATTAAAACTCCTCGCGGCTGAAGAAGATTCCATTCCATGAGACTTCCTGCCTGAATCATTGCATCTACCAGCTTTGTCAGCTGTTTTGTCTCTATCCATACACAAATAATTGTCCCCGGAAAATTCCTACATAACCCAGTAACCACATTTTTTTGAAAATATTCTTTCCAGTTCCTTGCTTCACGTACCCGGTAAATGATCAGATACACCTGTTTCCATCGATCCGAACATATAACAGATGCCGAAAATCCACACTCACGTCTACAGATTTCTTCGAGAAATCCACGTATATTTTCCTTCTGCTCCTCGTATTCGTCTGCCATTGAAACCGTAAATAAATATCCCGGATCATCCACTGTAAAACCAAATTTCCGGATAGTCATTTCATTTAACTTTTGATTCGATATAATTTCTCCATATCTGCAGCTTAACAGAATATTTTCAACAGTAAAAGAAGCCTGCATCCAATATTCATTCCTAATTTTTTCATGAATACGGCTTAATGCCCTCTTAAGCTCCATCGGCCGGAACGGCTGTACTAAATATCCGTCCACCCCCAGATCGATTGCCTGCTTTGCCTGTTGAAAATCTTCATCCTTTGTTATAATAATCACACGGAACTCACGTCCTTCCGTGCGTAATTTTCTCAAAAGATTTAACCCATTCATCCGCGGAAGCCCAATGTCCATAATAACAAGATTTGGCTGCATAACTGTTATCATCTCATATGCAGACTGTCCGTTCCCTGCAATCCCCGCCAACTCGTAATTCGGATCTACGCGTTTTAAACCTTTTTTCAGTTCTTCTAATACTTTTTCATCCCTTTCAACGATTGCCACCCGCATTTGAACAGTCTCCTCTCAATGTCCGTGTTTCTGATTGAATATCCTCTTTTATTGTAACATTAACTTCAATAATTGGAAGCATGCAAGTGTAAATATTTTTCTCTGGTAGCAAGCCCTCCCCGAATGTGACGTTCTGATTTGTTGGTGTCTAAAACCTTACGCGTTTCATGAGCCAATGATGGATTGATCTGAAGCAGACGTTCTGTAACATCCTTATGCACCGTACTCTTACTAATCCGAAACTGTTTTGCTGTCTGTCTCACTGTCGCATTATTTTCTATAATATAATTTGCAATTTCTACTGCACGCTCCTCAATATATTCTCTCATAGAAAAGCCCCTGCATAGTTTGTTTTTTTACAATCTATGCAGGGGCAAATTAATGTATGTCTAATTCCTGTTCCATCTATTCGTGGAAAACATTATACTATACAACTTAATACTCAAATACTGCCACACCATATCCCGGAAGAGGATATGCAAAGGAATATTTCTGACCATCACATTCCTGTTTCTCTGGCTTGTAAACCAATGGGCGTTCTTCTCCCGATCCACCGTATTTTGTCTCATCACTGTTAAGAACAAGCTTAAACTGCTTTCTTCTCGGAACACCAACACGGTAATCCGGTCTGTCTACCGGTGTAAAATTGCATACAAAGAGCAGATTTTTCTTACCATCTTTTGAATGTCTTGTGAAACTGAAAATACTCCGGAAGATATCATCCTTATTGATCCAGTCAAATCCCTTCGGATCATTATCCAACTCATACAATGCCTTATTCTTCTTATAAAGATGAAGCAAGTCTTTATACCAGTTCTGAATCTGCTGATGCGGTTCTTCTGCAAGAAGGAACCAATCCAGTTCTCTCTCTTCACTCCACTCACGAAGCTGTGCGAACTCCTGTCCCATAAAGAGAAGTTTCTTTCCAGGATGTCCCATCATAAATGCATATGCCACTTTCAGGTTACGGAACTTATCCCATCCTTCTCCCGGCATCTTATTCAACATAGAGCATTTCAAATGAACAACCTCATCATGAGAAAGTACAAGAATATAGTTCTCTGAATATGCATACTCCATGGAAAATGTCATCATGTGATGTGCATTCTTTCTGAAATAAGGATCCAGTTTCATGTATTCTGTAAAGTCATGCATCCAACCCATATTCCACTTCAAAGTAAATCCAAGTCCATCATCCTCAGGAGATCCTGTCACCTTCGGCCATGCTGTGGACTCTTCTGCGATCATCATAACGCCTTTATTTCTTCCGCAAACTACAGAATTCAGATGTTTAAAGAATGCAATCGCCTCAAGATTCTCATTTCCGCCAAATTTATTCGGAATCCACTGTCCATCTTCTCTTCCGTAGTCCAGATACAGCATAGATGCCACTGCATCTACACGAAGTCCGTCTACATGATAATGTTCAACCCAGAACAATGCATTCGCCAGAAGGAAGTTAGAAACTTCCGGTTTTTCATAATTGAAAACCTTCGTTCCCCAATCAGGATGCTCACCTTTTCTCGGATCTGGATATTCGAATGTCGGTGTTCCGTCAAAATCTGCCAGACCATGTGCATCTTTCGGGAAATGCGCCGGTACCCAGTCAAGAATAACACCGATATTATTCTTATGAAGATAATTCACCATGTATGCAAAATCTTCCGGTGTTCCATAGCGTGCAGTTGGTGCATAATATCCAGTCACCTGATATCCCCAGGAACCATCAAACGGATGCTCTGCGATTCCCATCAACTCAACATGAGTATATCCCATCTCTTTTACATACTTTGTAATTGCTTCTGCAAACTCACGATATGTATAGAATCCTTCATCTTCCCTTCCAGGATGTCTCATCCAGGAACCCATATGCACTTCGTAAATAGACACTGGTTCTTCTTTGTTATCCCACTTCTCACGAGCTGTCATCCACTTACTGTCTGACCAGTTCAGATTAGAAATGTCTGTGATTCTGGATGCTGTTCCCGGTCGGAGCTCTGCATAATTAGCAAATGGATCTGCTTTATAGATCTTCTCACCCGCCTGTGTCTCTATACAGAACTTATACAAATCCCCTTTCTTCGCCTCCGGAACGAAGCATGTGTATATTCCGAGAGGCTCTCCTCTCTTCATCTTATCTTTCGTCTCATCCCAGTCATTAAACTCTCCGATTACAGAAACGTTTACTGCATGAGGAGCCCATACCGCAAAATATACTCCTCTTTTTCCGTTCTTTGTCACCTCATGGGCACCCATCTTTTTATAAATCTCATAATGATTTCCCTGCCCAAAAAGATAATGGTCAAGTTCTCCGATCTCATAAGGCTGCACTTTCGTCTTCGTGCTGTTTTTCTTAACCATAAAGCCACCTCACTGCTCAAATATATTCCTGATTGTAATGATTTAAAAACCATACAATTTCTTATAGATCAAGGCACATTACCGAATCTTTCAATTGGTAACAAAGTTTCATTCTCCCCTTGAACACTATAGTTTTATTATACTTGATACTGTATAAAAAAGAAAGAGAAAATGTATTATTGCACAAAAATAGACAGTCGTTTTACTGACTGTCTATTAATTCTTAACAAATATATGTCATTAAATGTTGAAATCTTTCTCTGAAAGCAGAATTCTGTCGGAAGAATCTGTATTCTTTCCAAATACTCTCTTCACAAGCTTCTTTGCGGAAGCTTTCTGTGAATGAGCGATCGCATCATCCATCACTTCTTTCACTTCTGCTACTGTTACTGCATGATCTTCTCTCTGTAAAGAATCAATCTTACTGTACAGTGCAAGAATTCCCATCTCATCGATTCTGTAACCATTCTCCTGAGCATAAGTCTGTCCAAATGTTACAAGCTCATCATTAATAAAGATTGGCACTTCAAGTCTGGAAGTAAATTTTCTTCTGAATTCTCTGTTGGAAGAAAGAAGTCTGTCCAGTGGTTTTCTCTGCTCTTCAAGAACTACCAAAAGTTCTCCTGTATCCTGCTCCATTGCTTTGTTCAGCTTGGCGAGTGTTTTTTCGTTCATTTGTCCGGCTTTTTCAATGATCAGTGCACCGCCGTACAATTTACGGAAAATGTCTCCGATTCTCTTCTTATTCAGTGACTCACCTGTCACAATTGCAACCTTACCCTGACGGATATCACGCTGCTTCTGAATTGCCTTTACAACATCAACAGCGAGGACTGTCTTTCCATTTCCTTTATTTCCAATGATCAGAAGGTTTCCTGTTCTGGAAGTTCCTTTGCGGTTTGTACAGTTCTTATCCTGCTCAAGTACATCTACCAGCTGCTCACTCATACCACGCACAGGTACAAAATAAGAGAAGAGTTTTTTCTGTTCCTCTGTAAGTCCTGCTCTTGTACCGATTCCACTCTGTGTTTCAAGATCATAACGACCATGTACAATAAATCCTGTATCAGACATTGCATCTGCAATCTCATCTAACGGTAATGGTGATGTCTTACCTGTTGCGATCAATTTTGCAGTCTCTTTACGGCTCAATGGTGTCGTCGCAGACATGATATCAATTCCGTCATCTTCATCCGGAATCTCTCTGTCATCCGGTTCCTCACTATGCGCTGGATTCACGCTGAATTCATCTTCAAAATTTGGCACTTCTTCATAAGAATTCAGACCAAGAAGATCATCATCTGAAATCTTATCTTCTGCTGTGAAAAGATCTCTTGGATTAATTACTTCATCATCCTCATCGTCTTCTTCATAACCATAGGCATCCAGATCATCATATCCTTCTTCCTCACCGAACAGATCATCATCAGCGTCTTCATAATCATCCGGCAGATCGTCATCAGACTCTTCATAATCATCCAACAAATCGTCATCAGACTCTTCATAATCATCTAAAATATCGTCTTCGTCAAACTCTTCTGCATCATCCCAGTCATACGCATCATAATCTTCGTACTCGTCCTCACCGAGTCTGAGATCATCCGCAAGCTCTCCCATATTTTCATGTGGTTCTTCTTCTACCTCAAGAACTTCTTCTGAACTTACTGTTGCATCTACTTCTTCCTCTTCCGGAATAACACCTTCAATCTCATCAATCAGTTTCTGTATCTCTGGTGATAAAATTGGTTCTTCATTATTTTTATTGTCCATAGTCTCTCTTACTGCTGCTCCTTCTGAATCATCTTCATCATTGACAACTTCAGTTTTTGTCTTCTTGCCATCAGCACCCTTAATTTCTTTAACAACCTTAACATTGTCTTCATAACTGTTTACTGCAAGAGTGATAATCTTTTCTGCTTGTCTTGCTGTAGATTTAGCCTTAGCCAAAGTTGTTTCAAGTTTGCCGTTCCAAAGAAGAGAAGAAACTTGTCCGCGAAGCATTGCATTTCTTTCTTTTGAAGGTCTACCTAATTTATCGTTAGCCATAATTTTGCTCCTTTTTGGGCACTTGCCCTAGTTTTAAATAAAATTCAAATTTATAAGAGGTTTGTTAACCCCAGAGTCATAAGACTACTCTTCATCCTTACGAAGTGTAAATCCATAACTTTCA
>ERZ825137.5534-NODE-5534-length-11638-cov-6.590866_pt1 | contig 11638 bp, 10 predicted proteins | sample MGYA00519873_ERZ825137 | MGnify/ENA primary metagenome ERZ825137 (study PRJEB31778, sample SAMEA3449190) | human gut metagenome | biome: human gut; feature: human-associated habitat; material: faeces | place: United Kingdom | collected 2010/2012 ... | reverse complement strand
TTACGCATCTTCATGTTCATACGGAATACAGCCTTCTGGACGGCTCTGCCAAGATGGCGCGCCTGATGGATTCCCTGCGTGCCGCACCGCCCGCCTCACTCGGCGGAGAGAAGATTCGGGAGATTCGGGACTATCAGCTCCGCACCGTGCGCGAATTGGATACCGGAAAGCAGACCGACACCGGACTGCCGCCCTCCAACGTCCTCTATTTCACCACAACGACGGGGAACGTCATCGTCCTGCGCCCGTCCGGCACCGAACCGAAGCTCAAAATTTATTACCTCCTGCGCGGAGAAAGCTGGGAAGGCATCGACCGTACCCTGTCCGCCTGCCGCGCCGATATTCAGGCACTGGTAAAGCAGTGACATAAATCAAGACCACCGACTCAGCCGGTGGTCCTGATTTTATAGTAAGGCTTTACCGCAGAATTCCGACGGTGTAATAGCGCAGTCGGATTTTTTGTCAGACGGTACAATAATTCGCAGGCTGTAGCGGCGTTTCCGCCAAGGATTTCCGCGAAGTATGATGAATGCTATGCGTGAAATGTGCGGTAAGGTCTTAAATACGGGCTTTCGCGTCCGGAGCACTCAAAATCAAACGATTTGTTAGGGTAAATATACTCGTTCAGTATTGCAAAAAGAGCTATGATCCCGCACTTCGGCAAAAAGAACCATATTTGCTTTTCCGCGCCGTCAACCTTTGCGCTTTTGCCGTGGATCACCCGCAATTTTTCAAGCTGATGCATCACGTCGGCAGGATCGTCGAGCTTCCATTCACGCATGGCATAATCGTTGTCAAAAGAAAATCCCCGCGGTTTCTCGTACAAGGAAAACAATGTGTGCAGTAACCTTTCGTTCGACAAAATTCTTAAATATTCACAGTACCGTTTGTCGGGATGCAAAGTCGAGCGCCAACCCGATTCCGGCTCGGGGAAAATACAACAAAACGGTAGCTCCGAACGGTTGGAGCCGAATGTGAATCCGCCCTCCGTCTCATTGCAGACAGAGCCGGTGCAATTGTCAAGTCGGCACAATAGGTTCTCAATTTGATCATCGTCAAATCCCGCCTCGCCGAAGCCGAATACGGAATATTCACACAGAGATGCGATTCGGCGCGCGTATACTAACTTTTCGTCTGCGGACATTCCCTCAGTAAATTGGAAAATGTTGTACGCAATGTCTGATAATGCAACCGCCTTGCGTCCAAACAACCGATCAAGCGATACGCCAAGTTCATCGGCTATGCAGGGAAGCTGTGCCGAATCCGGCAAACATTCGCCCGTTTCCCGCACTTAAAGATATTGGTTATGTATGAGTGCCTACGCCTACTTGCATAGGCACTCATATCATTGTTTTTACTCAATTTTGCCGATTAAGCAGTAGTAGATGTCAATATTCTGCTCACGCAAACCGTCCAAGGTGGTAGCTTCGTGAATGACGATCTTTTCAATCAGCGTATTCAGAAGCTCCGCTGTCAGTTCGGTGGGGTTGGCGTACTGCTTGATAAGAGAAATCCACGTCTCCGCATCGACAGTTGTTTGCTTTTCAGATTCAAGCTCGTCAGACAGCCTCTCAATATTCTCGGTAAGCTCCTGCTGCTCTGTCTGATATTTCTGAGACATCATGTTGAAGTTGTACTCCGTGATACGACCATCCGACCAGTCCTCATACAGCTTCGCAAACTTGCGGTCAACCTCTGTTCTGCGCTTCTCGGCTCGTGTAAGCTCTGCGCTCTGTCTTTTGGCATTGGCGGCAAGCTCTTGATCACTGGCTTTCAGCAGCCGATGCAGAAGCTCCTTTTCATCCAACTGCGCCTGTCTCGACAAACCCTGTATTCTGGAAAGAACGTAGGTGTAGAGATAGTCATAGCGGATATAATGTGCGGAGCATTGCTTCAAGCCTTGACCGTATTGGCTGCAAGTGTAATGGCTGTACGGCTTCTTGTTTTGGCTGTTCGTACCGAAGCGCATCGACCATCCGCAGTCCGCACACTTCACCAGACCGGAGAAGATCTGCGTGGTAGCGTCCTTTTGCTGTCTGCGGCGGCTGGCGATCTGTTCCTGCACCCGTTCAAAGACTTCCTTGGAAATGATTGCTTCGTGGGTATTCTCCACTCTGAACCATTCCTCCTGCGGCTTGCGTATCTTTTTCTTGTTCTTGTAAGAAATGTTGCTCTGCTTGTTGTGTACGCTGTTGCCGATATAGGTTTCGTCTTTTAAGATGCTCTTGACCTGTGCCAGCGTCCATGCGTAGGACTTTTCCTCCGGCTGTCCCTCGTAGATATGAGCGAATGTCCCATATCGCTGATAGTTCAGCCATCCGGCAGTAGGAACGTGTTCTTCCACCAATATTCTTGCGATCTTGGCAGCACCCGCCCCATGATAGGCAAGGTCAAAGATTTTCTCGATAATCCAGCGTGTCCCTACATCAATCACAATGGCGTTTTTGACTTCGGGATGTCGGATATACCCAAGAGGCGCATAAGCAAAGGTACGTTCTCCTGCGGCAAACTTGGCATGAAGTGCAGTCTTGACCTTGCGGCTTGTGTCCTTGGCAAACCATTCATTGAACAGATTCTTGAAAGGAACGAAATCGGACAAGCCTTTCTTGGTATCCTCGTTCTCGGATACGGCGATATATCGCACCTGTTTCTCCGGGAACTCGTATTCCAGATAGTAGCCGACCATGATGTGGTCACGTCCGAAGCGGCTGAGGTCTTTGGTCACGATGCAGTTTACTCGTCCTGCATCCACATCTGCCATCATTCGCTTGAAATTCGGTCTTTCAAAGGTAGTGCCACTCCATCCGTCGTCGATGTACTCGCCAACCACATGAAGCTCGTTGTCCTTTGCGTACTGCTGTAAAATGGTGCGCTGGGTCTCGATGGAAACGCTGTCGCCATAATTCTCGTCATCACGGCTCAGTCTCATATATAGTGCTGTATTGTACGGTTGTTTCATTAAAAATCCTCCTGTTCGTGAAACAACCCACGCTTACAATACTTTCCTATAATATATTATACCATAAGCGTGGGCTGTGATTCAATGCGATTCTGTTAACAATTCATCGAAATATTTGCGGACACGGTATTTCCTGCGGCGAAACGGACGAGATTTTCAATTACCTTATCCAAGGTCTGTCCGTTGGGCGAGAAGAACTCCGTTACCTTGGTACGGGTATTTCCGCAATAAAAATACTTCGTTCCCTCAGACTCGGTGACATAGAACGAAGTATTTTCAAGGGTAGGCTCCGGCTCGTATTCTCCACGCATCCTGCGCCATTCGTCCTCCTGCTCCTTGGGAGGATAGAACACCGGCTCATAACAACTACAGATGTCGATAAAGGCACAGGCTTCAATGATCTCCCACAGGGAGAGGTCATCGCGCATCATCATTCTGTTAAGCTGGGTTACGGTATAGGTCTTGTTTTTCTTCTTCATAGGCAAAATCCTTTCTTATCGGTGAATATCGTGTTTCTGTGTGCTGCGGTTGGTGTACTGTCTGATAACATCCGGCGGGATGCGGTCAAGAATGCCCTTGATACGCTCATAATCACTGTGCAGACGCATTTCCTGCAGCTTCTTGACGGTACTTTCTTTCTCGCTTTCTTCCAGAGCTTCCGTCAGTTCGGCATTTTTCTTTTCCAACGCTTTCTGTTTGCCGTCCGCCGTCTTGAAGAACTTCTCATATTTCTTCATCTGCGTTTCCATGGCGGCAACATCGGGGATATACTTTTCAAGAAACGCCGCAATCTGTGCCGAACGCTCCTTGTAGTTCGTGAACTTCATATCGGAGAGCAGTTCTGCCAGCTTGTCATGCTGCTTGTTCAGACGTGCCATCTGCTTGAATACCCTTGTGGGGATATGGTCACGCCCGGTCTCGCTGGCACTTTCCCCACGTTCCAGATCGGGATATTTCTTGACCATGTGTTCCCAATACTTGTCCTGCCACTGTGTAAGCTTTTTCTTATTCCCCAAAATCTCCTTGGCGCATAAACGCTTATCCTCGGTCAGCGGGACAAAACAAAGGTGCATATGGGGATTTTTCTCGTCCAGATGCACCACAGCGGATATGATGGTTTCGGGGGCTTGATTCTGCTTGATGAACTCCAAGGCTTCACTAAAGAACTCTTTGATCTCGGCTCTTTTCTTGCCCTTGAAAAACTCCGGTGTAGCGGTAATCAGAGCTTCCACCACACGAACACTATCAGAGCGTGTGCGGCATCCAGCTTCTGCGATCTGCTTTTCGGATTCTGCACGATACTTCCTTTCGGGCTTGATAAGGTGGAAGTTAAGGTGTGTACGGGTATGGTCAATGTCGGGATTGCTTGCATATTTCTCTTTGGTTCGCTCGTTATGCGCTTCAACGCCGCTGATCTCCGGTCCCTTGTACTTGGCAAATCGTAAAATTGCATACTGCGGTGCTGCCATCAGCGATCACCTCTCTTTCTCCATACGATTTCAAAACCCAGCACATCGGCAAGCTGTACCGCTTCGGTATAGCGGAGCGATTCACGCTGGAGCTTGTTGGATAGATTGGAAACACTGTCGCTCCATCCGTATTCATCCGATAACAGGTCAACGACCTCCTGCATGGTCATGCCCTGGCGTACAATGTACGACTTGATTTCATTTCTCAGATTCGATTTCATATAAAAATTCCTCCATAAATTCGTGATATTGGTTTCCTGTTCGGTGAACTGTCCTCACCACTGAATAACATTTTTGAAGATGGTGTTTTCCTCTCAGATTTCGCTCTGCGTAGTCCTGTTCATAACAGTACCCTATCGGGTTTACTGTTTTATGGGAAAGCAGACAGAACAGGAAGAAACGCCACAATTCCGTGAATGTGCTTTACTGTCCCGTAAATCACCGAATGATGATCCCTGTACTTCCTACGGTGTAAATCTTCACGGATTGCACAAGGCTTGATTTTCGATACCCGAAAATCGCTTTTGCCGTGAAAGCCCATATTAGCGGCGGACTTCAAAAGTGCCGTACGTACTGTACGGTACGTACAGCGCTTTTTCACTTCGCTCACCATTTCAGAAAAGAGGACTTCGCCAGTACCTCAATGCCCACAAATCCACGCACACGCTTTCCACCGGCGTAGATGTTATTGGTGGCTTCCACATTGTAAAGGCGTTCATTCTGTGCAAGCTCGGAACTGAGCCTGTTTGCTGACATCGGTTTTCGCACATTGTCCTCGCACCAGAGCTTATATGCTTCATATAGTGCCTTGGAGCTTGCTTCTGCAGCTGCTTTGAAACGAATATATCCCTCCGATTGCAGAAACTCAATGACATTGTTGCTGCTGCGCTTGACCGTTTCCACATTCTCAACGGCTTGTCCGCTGATGGTAAACTGATAATTATTGGAGAGCAGCCGATGCAGTCCCTCCAAGCACCACAGGAAGATGCCCTCCATCTCGGACATGAGCTTTTCCACGAGGAAAGGATCGTCGGTACGGTCAATAGGTCTGTCCTTGGTGGTCAGCACGATCTGACGGCGAAAGAAACCGTCCGACTGGTCGTGGAGTGCTGTCAGCGCACCGTTGCCGAAGCATAAGAAACGGACATACAGTTGACTTTGATAGCTCTGTACGCCCTTGCGCTCCAAATCCATTTTGCACTCCGCTGTGACAATGGACTTGATATAGTTGGTTTTGGGTAGTGTGCTCATATCCATATCATCGTCCACCATCAGCAGCTTGTTTTCCAGATCGGCTCGGCTGAAGCGGTTATTTTCGATTTTCTGGATGCTGGTGGTATTCATGCTGTCCCCAAGGATGGAACGCATCACAAGACCGATGCGGCTTTTACCCTCGCCGCCTTTGCCGATAAGCATGAGCATCTTCTGTCCCTTGGTGGACGGGATAAGGCAGTACCCCAGATATTCCTGCAAGGTGGGTATATCCTCCGGCACAAGCAGATCGGACAAAAAATGCAGCCATCTCTGCGGCTGCGGTGCGTTGGGGTTGTATTTGACCCTCATACGGTTGTTGCAGTAGGTCTTGTCCTCGGTAAATGTGCCATCAAGGAAATACGTGCCGTTCGCTACATGAATACGGTCTGTTTCAATGGGTAGTGGCTCAGAATACGCCATGAGCTTGACAGCTTCAAAAAGGCTTTTTACCTTCTTTGCAATGCCGATGCTCTGGCAACTCATGACTTCATCTAAAATCATCTGCTGTATTTTGCCCTCGTCCTCAATCATGCCGTCCACGGTGAACAGCCGCCCACGGACGCATTTCATCGGGTGCTGATGCAGAAACGAGGCGCAGAAAGCAACCTCGTCAATTACCTTGCCGTCATACCAAGAGGGCTGTTCCATGCCGTCAAAGTTCTTGTTCTCCATTATCGACTTCCTCCTTCCTGTGTTTTTTCAAGTGCTCTTGCAGTTTTTGCAGCTTGCCATCGGTCATCAGCATTTCAATGACCTCATTACGCTCATAGGAATCGCCACCGATAAGCGTGTCCACTAGATACTCTACATAGGACAGCCAATGACAGGCTTCGGTAAATCTGCTGTCCACATCATCTTCCGGTGTTCTCGGCGCACACACTACCATCCATGTTTGAAGTAATTTCATATACTCCATAAGCGTAGAAAAGCACAGCTTCTCATTTTCTCTGAGTCGCTGTGCTTCGCTTTTCCTGTTCAGTTTTTCCTGCATAGCCTTGTTCGGCGGCTTGTCCTGTGTGATGCCGAAGTCGTATGCTAGCTTCTTTGCCGCATCGTACAGGGTCAGACCATAGAGTTTTGCCGTGAAGTCGATCACGTCACCATGCTCGTCACAAGCGAAACAATGATAGTGGTCATTGTCCACAAACAGGCTCGGATTGCGGTCATTGTGGAACGGACAGAGTGCTTTCCCATGACGGTTGACCTCCACGCCGTAGCGTTCTGCCGCTTCTCTTGTGTTGATGCTTGTCTTTACTGTTCCGAATACATTCATTCAGTTCCTCCATAATTCTTATTGATAGGGACGGTTTTTCATCCCCTCGTGTATATTATGAGGAAAATCGAAAAAAACAGGCTAATGGCATGACAAGCTCATTTCAAAAAACATGGCAAGGCGTTTCAGCACAAAACAGCGTAAAATCTTGGATGAATACGGCGAAAAAATCAGCCGTTGTTCTATATTTTGTCACAAATGTATGGTATAATAGAAAAAAAAGGAAAAACATGACAGATTGGAGGCAGGTACATGAGCATCCTTAATCAAAATCTGCTGACACTCGATTTTTGGCAGGACAAGGTAACATACGGCAAGCAGACCGTTCCCATCGGCAAGATTGGCTGTGCCGCACTCAATATCACCGATGAACAGATCGCAAAACTAACAACGCTCTGCCAGCCATTGACCGAAGTAATTCTTATGCTCGGTACGGGCAACGTGGATGTGTCCGTGTTCCCCATGGCAGAGGGAGCTCTGTTGAAGATCATCCGATTCTTGCAGAAAACGGAGTCGTTCTCTTTTCTGGATTTGGCAACAGACGAAACAGAAATTCACCGGCTTTTCGATGAAGCACACATAGAAAATATCGTTGCGTACATTAAGGCGGCACAGGAAATCGGTGCAGTTGCCGCCTTTGACGTGAAATACAGTCGTGGTGTTGGTGTGTTGAAGCTGATACAGGTCATGGCTCAGCTCGGCGGCACGTTGCAGATTTACAAGCAATCCATGACAGCTTTTGCCCATGCGCTCCACGACAGCCAGCGCACACCGGACGGATATGCTGCCGCATTTGCGGAGCATTTTCCCAAAGACGAGACATTGTCGCCCGACAATTCCATGTGGATTCAGTTGACCAACACCACAATGCAGTATGTGTCCGCTGTCATGCCGGAGAAAGAAATACCGCAGCTTGTGAAGCGTCTGCACTACGTTTCCTTTGTGGGAATGTTCCGTTCAGACTTGTTTGAGGGGTTGTGTGTCGGTCATGCACCGAGGTTATGTCCCATCTGCGGTAAGTGGTTTCTGACCACCAATGCAAGGCAGACAAAATACTGCGGAGGACTTGCGCCGGGGGACAAGCGTGGGCGCACCTGTCGCCAGATCGGCAATCTGAAAGGCAAAGAGCAAAGAGAGCTTGCGGACGATCATCCGATTAAGACAATCTACACACGCCGCATGAACACGATCACGCAGTATCTCCACCGTGGCACTCTGGACGAACAGACCGCCGCTGTGATGAAGCGTTTGGCAAAAGACAAATTAGAATGTGCGATCTTCGACCACGAGTATGCCAAGGGCAGCTATGAAGCGGAGATGTCGCAGGATGTTTTGCTAAAAGAAGCGCAGGCGATTATTTGAAGCATACTGTGTTAGATATTGTGTGAGATAGGAAGGTGAACGAATGGAAAAATATCAAGGCGTAGCTATGACGGATGGAATAAACAGAAAAAACCACATATTCCCGTTAAGTGCAATTATTAAGGCATACCACGCATCGTGGCATACAGCTCTTCCCGTGAATTTAGGACACGACAGAACGAAACCGATAGGATATACTATGCTAACCGGTATATATATGGAGCCAGGAAAGGCATATGTAACAAACGAGTCGGCGATCATGGAAACCAAAGAAGAACATGAACTAATGCGAAAAATGATAAGCGCCTATGACTATAAAATTTTTTGCGAAGAACATAAAGACGAACTTGATACTTTAACAAAGAAGTTGAATGGGGTTCTCTCTGAGGAATTTCGTGTTGCGCCAATTGGTCAAGCTGTAGCAATCAAAGATAAGAATATCGTGAATCGTCTTTTTCCAGAATGGTCTGAAACAATAAAAGATGGACTGGCAGATGTACGGGATTTGCAACCAGTTTATACGAAAAGTGAAAATGGCGAAAAGGGATTTCTTATTCCAGGCGTTTATTATAAAGATGGTTATTTACTCTTTGGTCATCAGTTTTTTCGTAGAAGTCTATCCATATTAAACTCTACGAATGAGGAATTTTTCAATTCATTTGAAAAAATGCGTGATATTCCAGGTGTTGAAATAAAGCTTGCGTTAGATATGGATATGGTTGGACTTGTCGGGACAGAACATCCAGAATTAGAATATCAGTATATTTGGGGACCACATTTTAATGACGATTTGACTTGTATCCCTGAAGGTGTCACTTGCCATGAAAATGAACATTATGATAATCTTTTTTCCAATTTGTTAAGCACACAGTTTTATTGGCATATTCAAGATGGCAAAAGAACTTTTGAATGTGAAGAACTTTGTGATAAGGAAAACATATCCTTTGATGATGGGGAAACCATGTTGTGGGGATGTAGATATGTCCATAGCATGATAAATCCGAGCACAGGATTACCCACTCATCTTGATGGCGCAATTAGAATTTATAATGATGAGCAAATACTTGAGCGAATTGATTCCAAAACAGATATAAGTAAATACGGCAAAGACTCAGAATATATAAAACTTTGGAGAATAGACAACGATTTCTCTGTAACCATGTGGAAAGAGCTTATAAGTTCATTTTATAGGGAAAATACCTTAATTGGTGAGTATTTTGACGGTGTTGATGAAAAATATGAACAAATCAAGAAAGAAAGTAATGAACATGACTCTGTGGTTAAAAGACCTAACCAATTTGAGCATATTGAGCTAAATGAAGGAGATGGTGCTCGAATCTTTTTTAGATATACTCAAAAGTTTGAAGTAAGTGAAGGTCGAGATATTGAGATATATAATAAGGATTCTTTCATTATTCAAGACGGAGAGAAAATTAAGATACTTGATGCAGATACTATAACTCTTTTAAAGTATTTGAAACTCAAAGGGCTTAATGTGAGAATTCCAAACACTTCGCTGATTGCATTTAATGATATGATTTTCAACTTTCCAACATTGTGTTGTAATAGCTTGCATATTGCGGAAGTCGTAATTACAGCAATAAAAGAATTGTGCCAGGCATGGGCAAAGAAGCAAGATAATAGGCTAATATCATTTGGTCTTATGATTAACTTGACAGAAGAAGCTGGTCATATATCTTTTGTTGGTCATGTAAATGATTTTATTGATTTGCTTGATCTTATTCCAAAAGTTTCTGATGTGCCGTTCGAAGAGTGGATTGAAGCTATATACCAAGAGAATAATAGATTCAAATTGGGAGAAGATTGTCCCAACAAATTCCGTTTGATTCATGGCGATGTGGTATGCTTCGAAAGACTTATTGTTCATCCTGATATAATCCGAAAAATGTGGATGGAGGATGGATGTGTACATGCACAATTTAATATAAGTAAAGAAGATGGAGATGAATTGATAAAACACAAAATTATCAGTGCACCATTTTATAGAATTATCCAAGATAAATGTAACAAGTGCGGAAAAGATTATCTTCAATGTACTTGTGTCAAATTTATTGATGAAGATGTTTCCGATGAAGTTGTCAAGGCTGACTTGCTCGGATTGATATGGACAAATCGAAATGCCTTTTTCCCCGACGGACAACTTGAATTTATGTAAAAAATATGCTTACAAATCCCATTTTTCATTAGATTAAGCCTTTAACCATTATGCTGAGAGGAGGTGCGCCTAATGTCCGAAGAACGCTTCTGGAATACCGATGAATATGTCAGCACAGCAAAATTCGCTGTGCATGACGGAGCTATAACCATGCGACAGGCAGGGCGCATCTTCCGTCTTGCCCCTGCGCCGCCCAAGGTGGAGGATATCAACGATTACATTGTTTCTGCTATCAAAGAGCAGAACAATACATATTTCACTTACTTTCTCCATCACTACGAGCCAAGGCTGAACAAGCGAGTGTACCGATTTCTGCTGACCGAGGGTATTGACCGATATGATCCTCTGCGATTTCCGGACTACAAGCTCATTTGCGTTCTTGCCATGTTGGTGTGCTTACAGAATTACGTTCCCGACAAGGGCGCAGACTTTCTGACATACGCCCATCACTTCATAGGTAACGCACTTCTGGATTGCCGCCGACAGGAAGAAGCAGGCTCATTCAAATCTCTGGATGAATACAAAGCCGCTCGTGGCATTGCTTGGCTTTACAACAATTCCGGCAAGAGCGCAAAGGAAGTCATTGCCGAATACGCCGCCGAGCAAAACTGCACCGAAGAAACTGCCGCCGAGTATCTGACCATTGCAAGACAAAACCGCAGTCGTGTTCCGTTCTATGCGACGATGCAGGATGAGGACAGCGAGAAAACGGGCGAGAATGTTACCCGTGACGATAGCTGGAACTATGCGGACATTCTCTGGAACGGTATTCGTGCCGATGCGGTGCAAGCTGCCTTTGACAAGCTCAGTTACAAGGAACAGACTTACCTTGAAAAGCGTAATGCGATCTGCATGACCTGCGGACGTGTCGGCTCATGGGAGGAACGCCCCACCTTTGAAGATCTTGCTGTCATGTTCGAGGGCAGCACAGCCAGCGGTGCGGAGCGAGCTTACAAGAAAGCTCTGAACAAGCTGACGGAACATCTGGTGGATGCCGATGTTCTCGGCGTGGTGGAATTAAAGCTGACCGAGAAAAATAAAAAAATCGCCGCCGCTGCATACTGGTACAGAGCAGTACATCGGTATGCTAACGACGATGAATGGGGAGAAATCCGTTTTGACTTTTCTGCCGGAACAGCGCAGAT
>ERZ825137.5527-NODE-5527-length-11649-cov-4.180611_pt1 | contig 11649 bp, 12 predicted proteins | sample MGYA00519873_ERZ825137 | MGnify/ENA primary metagenome ERZ825137 (study PRJEB31778, sample SAMEA3449190) | human gut metagenome | biome: human gut; feature: human-associated habitat; material: faeces | place: United Kingdom | collected 2010/2012 ... | reverse complement strand
CCATTGTAATCGCCGCCGGCTACGCCACTCGTCTGTATCCGTTGACGGAGAATTTCCCCAAGCCTTTGGTAAACCACCAATCTACCGTATTGCTTTCTGATTGTTAGCCGATACCTTTGCATCCGATTCAAAAAAAAATATATAAATGGAAAGCAAAGAGTATTTTGAAAAGGTGATGCAGGATTACAACCAGTATCGCAACGGTCGCAGCCATCAAAACTTATTCGTGTAACTCGCTGAAATAGAGGGCTACGTTGGATTGGTGGTTTACAATTTGTTGAGTAGGGAATAATGATATATATTTGTACCGGAGAAATATCAAGGTAATGAAGAAAGAATATAAAGACAAACAATTGGATAAAGACATGTCGGTGAACGAATCATTGACAACTTATCATTATGGCACTTCCAGTGTCAGGATATCTCGAAAGATTTCCCAGGCAGAATTGGATGCGGAATGTTTTACCTTGCAAGAATCTAAAAATAAAATGATTGAGAAAGTGGCTCGTCATTATCATCACACATGAATGTTTTTATAGATAAAAAGGTGCATTGTTGCATAGAAGATTTTTATGATTCTGCTATTTTAAATCATGAAGCGTTAGATGAGATAACTGTCTTGAAAAAGATTCATCGGCTGTATGAAGCCTTGGAAGGGTTAGGTATATATGCATATATATACCCTTTGGCTCGTTTTAAGAAAGAGTGGATAGATAAGGAATATAGGGAGTTTATTTGTGAAGACTTTCACTTTGCTTACCAAATTTACGTGTTGGAAGATGGGTCGGAAATTGTAAGAATTCATGATGCCTGTCACAGCCTTTTATATAGGTAATGATATGGATCTCATCGTATTCTTTGTTGTGTAAATTGATGTTCAAATGCTTATCATGCGTAGGGTATGCCTACTATCGTGACCGACTGGTCCATATAAATTCTTGCCTTTCTCCAATTTGTGTACAATGTTATTATTAAAATATAGAGTTATTAAAAATATTTTTTATAAAAAGACTTCCGTTTTTTGTATAAATTAGATAAATTGACTTCCTTTGTAGGCAATAAAAGAAAGTATTGAAAGTTAATATCATATAGGAAAATAACTTTTTGATCTGAATATGAAAAAATAAAGAAAATAAAGTGGTTTTTAGATTTGCTGTCTATTATCTTTTATGAAAGTTTGAAACATTATAGATTTGAGTTGTTATTAAATTTATTCATTATGCGATTAGTAGATTATATCGGTAGAGACTATGGTAATGCTTTCTTAGAATATATATAACTCACTTTTTTAATACTTATAAACTCATGCCACAGGAATCTCAGACTTATTCAATAATCAGGTGGAGCGTTATCGCTGTTGATTTGTTGGTGTTGAATGCGCTGATCAGCCTGTTTGTCTTTGCTTTTCCCTCTTTCATGCCTTCGGCCGTAGAGGATAATTACGAGCTTTTTTATTTCGTTCTTAATATGGTGTATCTGCTTTGCGTCTCTATCAAGGGACCTCTTTTGCAGATGCGTAAGATTCGTTCGGAGCAGATCGTGGGGCGTGTGTTTACCACCATTTTATGGTTCTCGGTGCTGTCCTTTCTTTCGGTGAACTATGTGAATCCGGCTATGTTCCGCTGGCAGCCGGCTTTTGTTTTTTATGTCAGTCTCTTCTTTCTCCTTGTGGCTTCCCGTCTGTCGTCGCGTGCTTTCCTTAATTGGCATCGTAGCCGTGGCCGGAACAGATGTGATGTGCTGTTCGTTGGTAGCTATCCGAACATGGCCGACCTTTACAACGAGATGATGGGTGACCCGACAACGGGTTACCGTGTGCTGGGCTATTTCGATGACAAACCGAAGGATGATTTCGGCATCCCCATACCTTATCTGGGTCCGGTCGGTTCGATTCCTGATTACATGGAGTCTTCCAATTTCCATCCGAGGGGTCGTGTTTACTGTTGTCTGCCTTCAGCACGCGGACATGAGATCCGTCAACTTATCGACTATTGTGAGAACCATCTGATTCGTTTCTATAGTGTCCCGAACGTTCGGAACTACCTTCACCGTTCGATGTGTATGCAGTTGGTTGGTGACGTCCCCGTGTTGTATATGCGTAAGGAGCCGTTGCGTAAGCCTTTGAACCGTTTCATTAAGCGTGTGTTCGATGTGGTTTGTTCTTCTTTGTTCCTGTGCACGCTGTTCCCGTTTATCTATCTTATCGTGGGAGTGATAACGAAGTTCACTTCTCCGGGTCCGGTGTTTTTTAAGCAGAAGCGCAACGGATTGAACGGTGAAGAGTTTTATTGTTATAAGTTCCGCAGCATGAAGATGAACTCCCAGAGTGACACGTTGCAGGCAACGGAGCATGACCCTCGCAAGACGAAGTTCGGTAATTTTCTTCGTAAGAGCAGTATCGACGAGTTGCCTCAGTTTATCAACGTTCTGAAAGGTGACATGTCCATCGTTGGGCCTCGTCCCCACATGTTGAAGCATACGGAAGAGTATTCGGAGTTGATAAACAAATACATGGTCCGTCATTTTATCAAGCCGGGAATCACGGGCTGGGCTCAGGTGACGGGATGTCGCGGAGAGACGAAGGAACTTTCTCAGATGGAGGCTCGCATCCGTAAGGATATTTGGTATGTGGAGAACTGGAGTTTCTGGCTGGACATTCGAATTATGTACCTGACGGTGAGGAACGCACTTCAAGGCGAGAAGAATGCGTACTGAGCAGGGAGTGGGGAATTGAAACGGGAACCTGAGAATCGTACGGATGGAGGGGTTGAACTGATGGATTGACAGTAGAAAATTGGGTAACCGGATACTGAATAAAAAATCCGGCTTCCACTGAGAAACAGCAGAGGCCGGATTCCTAATAAATGTAAGAAAATCCTACTTTAATTGACCGTATTCTTTTTTTGCATCGAAACAGGGACAAGCCTTGTGAATGAATTTGCTAAGCTGGTAATGCCCTGTAATGGTTGCTTTGGGATAATCTCTTTTTAATTGTCTGAGCAGGTCCATCAGGGCGCATTTCTGTGCGCTGGTGCGGGTGTCCGCAGGTTTTCCATACTCATCGAGCCCTCCCTCGTAACAGATTCCGATACTTTTGTCGTTCCATCCGGCGGCGTGTGCTCCGATTTGATGAACCGGCCGGCAGGTGTGAATCTCTCCGTCCCGTGTGATGTAGAAATGGTATCCGATGTCTGCAAAGCCTCTGGCTTTATGGGCTGCCCTCAGTGACGAGAGAGGGAAGTCGCGGTTGCAGGCTGTGGCGCTGCAATGGATCACCAGCAGGTTCACCTCACGATAGTTTTGGTAATAACAGGTTGCTTTCATAAAATGAAGAAATTTTCTTTTTAATCCGATACTTTTTTTGTTTTGACTGTAAATAGCATTTACGGAGTTCGATACATTGATTGTCCTAAACCGTTGCTTGTTTGAAAACTAAAAAACAGCTTTCATAAAGTACGATAAGTTGTTTAATATACCCCGTTGCATGCCGAGATTCCCAAGGCTCCTGCAATAGCGGAAGCTACGGCGATAACGACTTTGATGACTACACTCCAGAGATTTCTTTTTTCTTTTTCCATTTTTTTGATAGATTAGTTTGTTTCATGTGGAATCGTTCAGGTTTCCGCTTGTTATAAGTTTTTTGTACCCTAAATATAAAGGAGATATCCAACAGGTGAATGGCAAGCCTTTAGGCTTTGGGAGCTATGCAAAAGGTCTGTAAGTTTATATTAAACCTTTCAATTTATAACTACTAGCATTTAAGTATAGAAAAAAGTACTACCTTGTGCCTGATTTTCATAGGTCAAAATAGCACTTTTTGTTTCTTCAGTTACAATCTGTAACTTTAGCTAATTCCATTTCGACTTTTTGGACAGTTCCCTCTTTACCTTCCTCTTAAATTAGATGCCTTCAATGCCGCCTCCGCCTTCTTGGGAACCTCCACCCGATTCACCTCCTGACGGGTTATTACCTCCTGACGGGTTGTTATTTCCTCCCGATGGAGCATTCTTGGAGATATCGACGGTGGTCTGTCCGGCCTTTTCCGCTTTCAGGGTAGCGGCCGCGGCACGGCGTGAAGGAACCGGCGTGAAGGTGAGTCCCGAGAAGATGTCTTTCAGGTCTTCTCCGGGAACGAACTGGATGCGTACTCCCGAGATGTGGGCTGTTGTAAACTTCTCGGCCGATTCCGCTCCGTTGCTTTGGATCTGCAGACGGAACTTTCCGAGTTCCCCGAAATTGACCTGGTTCCCTTCTCGGAGATGGTCGAGCAGGACTTCAACGGTGGAGACCAACACGCCTTGTATGTCTCCCCGGCTCATGGTAGAGATTTGCGCCACCCTTCGGCTAAGTTCCTTTAAGGGAACTTCCTGATTGATTTGCGCTTTGGCGTATGCCTTTTTGGGTTCGTCCGCTTTGAGGGGGTTGCCCATCATGGTAATACTGTAATTTAATGCCATACACTAAGAAATTAAAAGTTTATACTGGAGAATTATTATAGCCGGAAAGTCTGTTTGGCTTTCTGACATGACAAAGATAAGACGCGTGCATGTGTAAAATGCGGCTTGCGTGGTGTGGTGTGGCCAACGTGCGCCATAAAGCGTGATAATGCGCCAGGGAGCGTGATAAACAGGGGCTTGGATTTGATGTTAAGGACTAAAAGAGGTATCTTTACCGGTATAAATGTAATCATAAAACGGTATGGATCAATTTGTCGTCCGCAGCTACGGAAAGAGCGAGCTTGCTCTTCTTTATAATCCTCATATCACCCCGAAGGCAGCTTGTAAGAAGCTTAATTTCTGGATCTCCCTTCAGCCGGAGTTGGTTGTGAATCTTCGCAAGTCAGGTTTGAGTTTGTTGTCAAAGAGCTATACTCCGGCACAAGTCCGGCTAATAGTGGAAGCTTTGGGAGCTCCTTACTTAAGTTTGTAGTTTTCCTGTTCCGAAAGGTTTCGTGTCGGCTGGGAAGCGGGAAGATGAAAATGGCGTGTCGGACGGTTTTTCCCTGGAGATGAGAGTAAGATATAAACTTCAAACATAACTTCGGATACCCACTTCGAACATATACTTCGGTCACAAACTCCAGCATAAGACGAAGAAGCTTTGTTGCGTTGAGAAAGGAGGGGTCTGCGTATGGGTATGTGTGCTGACAAAAGTCTTTTTCTGCGCTTATGGGAGCGTAAGGCTACGGATATAGGAACGTGAGCTTACAGATATAGGAACAGAGGGCTACGGATACAGGAACGTAAAGCTGTGAATGTAAAGATGTAAGGCTATGGACGTAAAAACACAGAGCTACGGATAGGAATACAGATTTGTGGATGCAGAAACGTAAAACTATGGACAGAGCGTAAGGCTGTCAATATAGAAACGAGACTATCCAAAACAAAAAGTCGGGTGGTTTAAATAAAACTTTCGAGTTCGGATTGACAGGACTCTCAATATAGAAAAAAGCACCACTTTACACCTGATTTTCATAGGTCCAAAGTGGTAGTTTTTATTTGTTCAGTTACAATCTATAACTTAGGTTAATTCACTTTTTACTTTTTGGAGAGTCCTGTAAAAAACTGTGTCAGGCTCTGTTTTTCTTTCAAACTCATCGGCTGGAGATCGTCCGGCATTAAGGGATACCGACACTCCCGACGAGCGTAAAATTACACCAAATGACTGTGTTCCCATAGCTATGGTCTTGTTCCTGTGTGTGAGCTTAGAAAAGGGCAGGGCTGCCGGATTTTTCTTTCGATGCGGCGATGCGTTCTTCTTCCTCGATCATAATGCAGTGTCCCTCTTCGTTCACCCACCGGATGTTTTGCCACTGGATATGGGCGGGTCCTTTGCAGGTGAACCCCTTTTGAGCGTCATAGACATCGTCCACTTGGCAAGGCTGGTAACGTCCGCTTACAATGTCGTAGAACAAGGTACATTCTCCCCGTGTCCCGAGGTGTTTGAAGCGTACTTTATCCACATAGATGGTGGTGACATGCAGTTCATCGTCCCGGTCGACCACGAAACAGTAGTCGGCTTTGTTTCCGAAATCGGCGGAACCGTTGATATCGTTCATCTCCACCCGTCGTTTTTTGCCGTCGAGGTTTGCCCGGTTCACTTTTCGTGGATGGGCCACAAGGAGAACCATACAGTGGTTCTGCCGGGCGAAACGTACCAGCCGGTTAAGTAGCGATGAGAGGTATTGCAGTTCGGTTTGCCCTTCGGCAAGCCTTTGCTCGATCCGGTTCAGCGGGTCGATGACCAGGATGCGGATACCCCGTCGGGCTACGAGTTGGTGGGCGATATGCAGGATGTTGTCCAGCGTATAGTCTTCGTCCATTCCGGGCATGATGTGGCAAATATTATCGTTGAGCCATTGGGAGACTCCGTGGAAGAGTCGGTCGGTCATTTTCGGACTGCGCTGGAAAGGGTATCCGGTGAGCTTCTCCGAAAGTTTGCGTAAATGATAGGTGAAAGGGTCATTCTCCGGCGAGAAATAGGCCGCTTTCCATTCATGACGCAAGCAAAGCCGTAAGACGATTTCATCAATGAATTCGCTTTTTCCTTCACCGGGACGTCCGGTGACAACCATAAAACGTCCGGGCTCGAAGCTGACCAGTTTGTCGAAGTTAGCCAGCCCGGTTTCTGCTCCGTGTTGCAGCCCGTTTTCGAAAAGAGCCAGAAAATCGTCGGCTGCGTCGGAAACGGTAAACATACCGGTAATGGGCAGTTCGGAGGCTGTTTCCACACAATGCCGTACACTGTCGGCGCCGTGACGTGTCAGTTCGTCGTTGGCATCCTTGCAGTCATCGCTCCAATGTACCAAGCGGCAACGTTCGATGCCGAGTCTGCGCACCAGCTCGTCACGCAACTGTATGCCCACCGTATCGGCGTCGAGTGCCAGGATAATCGTCTTCTTATCCTCGAAGTGCGTTTCCACGAAACGGTCGAGCCAATGAAGATTGCTTTGGCCTCCGTTGGGTACGCTGACGGTTTCGGGAAAGCCGCACTGAATCAGGGTGAGGGTGTCAAACTCGCCTTCGGTAATGTAGCAGATACCGCTTCCCAGTATAGAGTCGATGTTGTAAGGAATCAGTTCTGCCCCGCGATGAAGCCGGAAGCGTTTGTCGAGCGTCCGGTATTTGCTGTTGATCAGTATGCCGCGGTCGAAATAATTGAATGCCATGCATAGTTCGGGTTGGTTTCCGGTCGTCATGTTTACCCATTGTCCGGTAACCTTTGCCTTGTATAACGTTTCTTTCGAGAGACCGCGGTGCAGGGTAAGATACTCTTCGATGGGTGGAAGCAGGGTGAGGAATTCCGGGTGCCATTCGGGACGCGGATGTCCGTTTGCGGAAGGTTTCATCCGGCGTGCCTCTTCAATGCGTCGGTTACGTTCTTCCCGTTGGCGTTCTTCGTTTTCGTGGGGGATGTACCCTTTTTCGCCGCAATGGTGACAATACCACAGGCCGGTGTCGAGATCGAGGCTGACGGAACGGTCGTCGGGATGTGAACGGGTGTCTTTACATTTAGGGCAGACACAGTGAATTTTGCCGGATATACGCTGGTGGGTATCAAAACCGTATTTTTTAAAGTTTCGCATAAAATTGAATTATTAAAAGTTTTATTTAATCTGTTGATTGTTAGGTGTTTTATTTAGCCTGTCGATTGTTAGATATTTTAATTTAACCTGTTGATTGTTAGGTGTTTTATTTAATCTGTCGATTGCTAGATACTTTTACTTAACTTGTTGATTATTAAGTGTTTTATTTAACCTATTGAATAATTAAAAGTATTATTTAATCTGTGGTGAGTTCCCATAAAAGTCACTCCATTCGTCGCAGGCATCATTCCATACGGCGTTAGGAGAAGGCCGGGGAGGTGCCGAGGAAGGGATGGGACGTCCGTTGGCATACCTGATACCATCCATCCTATCTTCGTAAAGATAAGGGTTGGAGCGTAGATTGACGGCCTTCCTGTCCGGTTTGATTTGGCTGAGACAGGCTTTGAGCGCTTGTCCCGATTTAGAGGAGATCTTGACAAAAGAGTTGAAATAGTACCGGGCTTCGTCCGTAGCCGTTATATTTCCGGCCGTGTCGTAAGCTACGATATGCAGCATGAATTGTCGGACTGCGTTCTCCCAGTTGTTCATCAGTAATTTTCCGTATCCCGATTGCAGGCACACGATCTCTTGCCAGGCCGTGTGGTTTGAATCCAGTAGGGGAAGGATATAAGGAAACCAGGAATAATGCTGGAATTTCCCAGTCCAGTCTGGAAGGTTCGTATTATTATTTATTTCTTTCTTATCTTTCTTTCTTCTTACGCACGCGCGTTGGAGACCCTCAACCGATGGCTGTAGGGACGTTGGTTCGTCTTCAACTGATGGCTGTAGGGACGTCGGTTCATTTTCAACCGATGGCTGTGGGGACGTCGGTTCGTCTTCAACTGATAACTGTAGAAATGTCGGTTCATCTCCAATCGATGGCTGTAAAGAATTGGATGGAGAAACTTGCCTCGGCTGTTCGGTGGTTTCGGAAAACGTGCAGGAGCCTTTTTTCTTCTTTTTCGGAGACAGGCTCTTATCGGTTTTCTTTTCGATGGATGTGTCCCCGGGGCGTCTGGATGCCAGAGATACCTTGCCGTCCGGTGCAGTGATAAAAAGTTCGTATTGGTCTAGTAGCTGCTGGATGTGCCGTGAGTTCAGCCTTCTGCTTTTAAGCTCTTTAATAAGTTGTTGTCGGGGATAGCTTCCGTTTCCCCAACATTCGATACGTTCGCACAGTCTCCAGTATAGTCCGACTCCGAAGCATCCCATATCGTCAATGACTTTTTCTATGCGAGGGTCTAAACTCGCTTTACCATAATGTTTCATCCATTCCATTCTCTGTATAATTTTTATTGTGTTTCTATCCGTTTGACGCCGTAAAAGTAGACAAAGGGGAATAGATAACGTGTATGATTTCCTTTACATACACATCTGCTTTAAAAAGATTGTAAATAACCATATTTAACATTTTAAAAGATGAAAACTACCTTATTGTTTGCCCCTTTGGGTGAATATGTGAGCGGTATTATTGCAAAAGAGAGAGGTCTTGTACGCCATTTGCGTACGGAAGTAGGAATGGGCGCCCGGGTAATCAGCCTGATGAAAAAAGGGCGATTCGCGATTCGATGTATATGCGTTTCTTCGCATACCGTCGTCTTTCAGCCCTCAGTAAAGAAGATTGGATGAAAGAGTGGAATTTGTTGGGCGAGGTTATCTGGCAGCTTCCTGACGAGGAGGTTGAGGATTTTCTGAAAGAAGCCAAACATATAGGTTTGAAACGGAAAGTTTGATGTCCATCCGGATTCCGACGCGCTTTTCTTGACTGTGGTTCCCGGTATGTTTACAGGCGCGGATGAAGATCCGGATTCGGATAAGGAGACGTGTGCTGAATAAAAAATCCATCCTGAATAAAAAAATCCATGAAACATCGTGATGATACAGGTCTTTTCGACTACCAGATTGAAATGAAAGGCTCCCTGTATGATAGTTGGGAGAAGGTACGTTCGGTGATGTGCCAGATGCCCACGGGTACGGGTAAGACCCACCTGCTGGTGTCGGTAGTTCGCGACTTCGTGCGTTCGGAGAGCAGTCCGGTGTGGATTGTAGCTCACCGTATCGAACTGATTGACCAAATATCGGACGTGCTTTCTCAGTATGGGGTGCCTCATGGTCGGATTGTGAGCGGTTTTCCGCGTAGCGGGGAGCGCGTTCAGGTAGCCTCCGTTCAGACCTTATCTTCGTTGTTTGGAGCGGGGAAAAGAATGGCAGAGGTGGATGTGGAAAATGTGTCAGGAGAGAAAACAGCAACGGAAAAGAGGGTAGCGGCGAAAGTGTCAGCAGAAAAAACTGCAACGGAAAAGAAGGCGGTCGAGAATGTCTCAATGGAGAAGACAGCAGTAGAGGAGGAGTCAGCCGAAAAAACAGCAGCAGGGATCGGATTTGCGGATACGAACGGGTGTTTCCCTTCTCCGGGGCTTCTGGTCATCGACGAGGCGCATCATTCCCCTGCAAAGAGTTATCTGCGTTTATGGGAGCTTTTTCCGGAGGCTTACAAACTGGGTATGACGGCGACTCCCTGCCGTTTGAACCGTGGCGGTTTTACCCGTTTGTTCGATAAGCTCCTGACCTCCTGGTCCGTCACCCGCTTTATCGAAGAAGGACGGCTGTCTCTTTTCGACTACCTGAGCGTTCGTCCGGACAGTGCGGCGCAGCGTCTTGTGGACGGACTCTCGAAGCGGGGTGTCGATGGCGATTATTCATTGAAGGAACTGGGTAGGGTTATCGACAGCCCGTCGTCGATAGAGCATCTGTACCGTTCCTACGAAGCGTTTGCGAACGGCAAGAAGGGTATCATTTATGCGGTGAACCGTTCCCACAGCATTCATATCCGTGATTACTACCGTTCCCGCGGAGTCCGTATCGTGTCGATTGACAGTCTTACTCCGTCCGTTGAACGTCGGGAATGCGTGGAGCGTTATTCTCGGGGTGAGATTGATGTGATAGTGAATGTGGACATCTTCTCGGAGGGTTTCGATTGTCCTGCTGTGGAGTTTATCCAGTTGGCGCGTCCGACTCTTTCTCTTTCGAAATATCTTCAGCAGGTTGGCCGCGGTTTGCGTGTCCATTCCGGTAAAGTCCGTACGGTTATTTTGGACCAGGTGGGCCTTTACCTTCAGTTCGGTCTTCCCTCGGATGAGCGCGATTGGGAATGTCTGTTCACGGGCCTTCATCGAGGGAAAGGATTCAAGTCGGCAGAGAGGGAGGCTTTTCTGGAACGTCACGCCGTTTCGGAGGATGCCCGCTTCTCGTCTTTGGAGATGACCGTTGTGGAGGGTTATGAGGATTTTCTTCGGCGGTGTGCCAACCGTAAGGCTGAGGTGGAGGTTTACGAAGAAGAAGGCTTGTATGGTTTACGGAAGGGTGATGTGGTGATTCTTCCTGCGGTTTATTGTTCTATCTCTTCCTTTGCGGATGGTTATGGGGTCGTCACATATTCGTGTGGCCGTTGCGGTATTGTCACGTTGAAAGGGAATTTGCTTCCTCTTCCCAAATGCCGTAAGATAGAACTGTACAGTGGTGGTCTGGCGTATGTGGAGGAATCTCCTTTGATTCGTTATTACGTCGATTTGAAAACCTTTGATCGTTATGATAGTCGGCCAAAGCTCTTTAGACTGGATTTTCTGGAGTTTGTATATTACGAAGGTCATTATCACCTTCGTCTTCACCGTCGCGGATGGAAAATACTTCCTAGTTTCACAGAAGAAGACATGCAACTAGAGGGTGATTTGTTTTTCCGGGGTGGTATCTTTATCCATCGCAGCGCCCCTTCTGTAGTTTATTGGTATGAGTATACGGATGGTGACGGATGCTTGATCGGTTCCGACCGTAATGAGGATCTTTATCTATGTGCGCCCGGTAAGGCGCCTGTATATTATGGCGTGAAGAAGTGGATGGAGAATGCCAGGAAATGGAATTTTATAAAGTGCTTAAAATGAAATTACTATCATGAACGCATATCTATGAAGGTGTCTGAAAAGGATACCTTCTTTTTTTATTATGCCGCCCGTTTATTATCCATTTTTATATTTAAACCCTCTTTGTTCTTCTCAATGATCACTTTT
>ERZ825137.5523-NODE-5523-length-11654-cov-3.063540_pt1 | contig 11654 bp, 12 predicted proteins | sample MGYA00519873_ERZ825137 | MGnify/ENA primary metagenome ERZ825137 (study PRJEB31778, sample SAMEA3449190) | human gut metagenome | biome: human gut; feature: human-associated habitat; material: faeces | place: United Kingdom | collected 2010/2012 ... | reverse complement strand
CAAATGTGTGGAACTGCTGTTGGAAAAGGAAAAAATCGGACGGGAAGAATTTGAGGCATTGTTTTCAGAAAATGAGGAGCAAAAAAGCTTAGAGAATGATTTGGGTGGTACTTTGTATGATTTAACAAAGAGATAAGCAGAGTCGTTTTATAGAGCATGTAAAATTATTCAAAAAAAGTTTTAAAATAATAATAAGATTGTGCACACTTTTTGTGCCGTACATGCTATTATAATAACTGTAAAAACCCCCCAATACATTATATAGTTTTTGCTACACCCCATAAGAGAAATACCTTCTCCAAAAGAGCCAGCGTACCCCGCTGGCTCTTTTACTATATAAAAATCCAATAAACACAATCGTTACATGTGTTCAGAAAAAGGTTGTATTACATGGCGGTGTGGGGTAAAATATAAGGAATGAATGATTGAGAAAGACAGAGGCGTTAGTTCATGGATAAAACAAGAATGCAGCAGTATATGTCACAGATGCGGGCGATGTTCAACAAGCATGCGCTCTACAGCGATGAATCCCCGCAGTATCAGATTCCGTTTGAGCCGAACCCGGGCGACACGGTGAAGATCCGGTTCCGTACCCTGAAAAATAATGTAGATGCGGTTTATTTCATCAGCGGTTCCACCCGTGCACAGATGCAGGTCGGTTTGGTCCGGAACGGTTTTGATTATTACGAGATCGAGATTCCGGTCGGAAATGAGCCGATCCGCTATTTTTTTGAGATTCAGGCAGGCCACGTGGTCTGTTATTACAACAAGCTCGGTGTCACAAGAGAGCTGCAGGAGATGTACTCTTTCGGCATTATCCCGGGCGAAATGGACGGCGGCGGAGCGGTTATTACCAACGCTTTTGCCGGCGATGTGACGATTGGCACGGCTACGGTAAACAACAACGCCGATGCGGCATTCACGATTAAGTACGAAGGTCTGGGTCAGGAAGCCTGCGTTACGATGGCGACTTCCGACTGGGGTTCCGGTTCGTCTTCCGGTTTGGTCAGCATGAACGTCGGAAACTCGGATGAAGACGGAACTGCATATTCCGGTGCGGATTTGCCGGTTTCCTTGATTAATGCCGCATCTAAATGTAACTGTGCGACGGCTACCTGCTCCATTAAATGGACTTATCTGTAATATTTCCCTGATTAAAGAAAGCTCCCGCTCCGGGAGCTTTTTTTGTCATGTTCGGCTTCTTTCCTTACGGTCATATTCGGGCTTTCTTTTCCTCTATGTCATGTTCGGGCTTGACCCGAATATCTCCTCTGTCATTCCCGTGCCAAGCACGGGAATGACAAGCTGTGGCCAGCTTGACCGCGACACCGGCAGCGGCGCGAACATTTGTTGAAACGCGTTGCTTTCTATGTGCATATCGTGAGCCAGTGCCTTGTGTTTGTGGATTGCCGGATCAAGTCCGGCAATGACAATATTATTTTTCTTATGCTTGACTTTTAATATCGGGGCTTTTTTCATATCAGGGTAATTTTGACCGCCTTGCCGTAGGCTTTGGCCAGCTGGTGCAAATGTCCGAGGTCAACCGGTTTGATGCCGACTTCCAGCAGGTCGATAATATTGGCCGGAATGCCGGACAGCTTTTCAACCTGCGCCAGCGACAGGTGCGCGCTGATTCGGGTATCGCGCAGCTGGCGGGCAATGCCGTTCCTGATTTTGATGATTTCGTGATTTTTGGTTGCCATTATGTTCAACTCCTTCAATGTTTTGTTAAAACAAAACCGCCCTCAAAATGAGAGCGGAGGAGTTGACAACTGTACACAGACAGCACGCTTATTCGCCCGCAAAGCGGCTTATCTCGCGTCATCCTCCACAAAGGAGGTTATAATCGGTTCTGTGTAAGGAGTTGTCATACTCCGCCGTAAGCATAACCGTTCTTGCGGCAGAAATGATTATAATGGCAAATAACAAATTTGCAATCAGGTTTTCAAAAAAAATCCCGGAAACCTCGACATTTCCGGGATTTGGAAAAGTTTCGGCCTATTTCAGCCGGGCAAAAGCCGGCGCAATTTGAGCCGACAATTCGGCCAACAGGCGGCTTTCGGCACGGACCAAATCATCGTATCCGTCGCCAAGCGGAACCGAGAGGCTGCTTTTCTGCTGAACCAGAAGTTTGCCGGACGCGTCGGCAATCGACCACCAGGCTTCCAGATTGGCGGTTTTGTTCCAGCTGCCGTCAAGTTGTCCGATTTCTATCTGCAACAGATATTTAAAATCTTCCCGGGCGGACACCCGCGGTTTGACAACCGCCTTCGGCAGGTTATAGCCCAAATCGTCGGCGACGACGCGCTGTATCATGGTCGAAAGAGACTCGCTCCAGCGATTGAGTTCGGAAATGTCGACCTCAACGCCGCCGGATTTCAGCGTGGCTATCTGCGGCTTGTCCAGATAGTCGGGAATTTTGACTTCACGGACGCCGATGTCGGCACGGACGGCCGCGTTGCTGTAAGCGCCGATATTTTCGGCCTGCAAATTGTAAAACCTGGCGGGACGGCTGGTGCCGATACAGGCACTCAGCAACAGCACCGGGAAAAACAACCATAATTTTCTCATTTCTTTCCTTTCAACAATGCTTCGGGGTGACGTTCAATGTAGTCGGCGAAGTTGCGCAGCGCTTTGGCCGCCTGGCTGATATTGACCGCCGCCTTGTTAAAGTTGTCCAGCGTGTCGGCTGCAGCGCCGGCATTGCCGTCGACAACCCGGCTCATGGAATTTATCATTTTTTTGACCTGGGGCATTTCGTCGTTCAGCGAAGTAAAGAACCGGCGGAACTGCTCGACAGACTCTTTAAGCGGCAAGTTCTGAATGCCCTTGGAAATTTCGCCCAGCGGCGACAGCACCGTCGGAACCTCCAAAAACTCTTTTTCGTCCTGCGGGCGGCGCAGCACAATCGGCGTATCGGGCAGCATTTCAAGCTCTATCATCAACTGGCCGGTCAGATAGCTCTGGGTTGTCAGCCGCGCGCGCAGACCTTTGGCTATCAGCGCATTTAGGATCATTTCCTTTTCGCCGTAGGTTTCGGAATGGTTAATACTCTGTTCGGCGTCCATTTTGACATAGACCGGAATGCTGAAACTCAGGTCTTCGGCATTGGCTATCAGTTCAATGCTGGCGACCTTGCCTATCTGCACGCCTTTAAATACGACCGGCGAACCGACATTTAAACCGTTGATGGACTCTTCAAAATACATGACGAGAACTTTGCCGTCGCCGGCAAAGAACTTCGACTTGACGAAAAGGCCGAAGATGATTATCAGGACTGCCAGTCCGGAAGCCATAAACAGGCCAATCATTTTTCTGTTGGGTTCATTTCGCATTTTTCTTCTCTGCTCCCCGGGTTAAAAATTTGTAGACTTCTTCATTGGGCGGATTTTTCAGCAGTTCGTGCGGATTGCCGCGGCCGATGATGCTTTTGGTTTCGGCATCGAGAAACACCGAATTGGTGCCGATGGCAAAAATAGAGGCAAGCTCATGGGTAACGACGACAATCGTGGTGCCCAGGCTCTGATTGATGTCTGTAATCAAATCATCAAGCATTTTGGAGCTTATCGGATCAAGACCGGCAGACGGTTCGTCAAAATAGACGATGCCCGGATCCAGCGCCAAAGCCCGCGCCAATCCGGCGCGCTTCTTCATGCCGCCGCTGATTTCGGACGGATAAAACTCCTCAAAGCCGGTCAGCCCGACCAGCGCCAGTTTCAGCGACACCAGTTCGGAAATCAGCTTATCGGAATAATCGGTATACTGGCGCAGCGGCAGAGCAATATTTTCGGCCAGCGTCATGGAACTGAACAACGCGCCGCTCTGATATAAAATGCCGCATTTTTGCATAATCTTTGCCCGCTCGTTTTCCGTGGCGGCGGTAAAATCGACGCCGTCGATTAAAATCCGGCCGGAAGCCGCCGGAACCAGGCCGGTCAACACACGGAGCAGCGAACTTTTGCCGCCGCCGCTGGCTCCCATGATAATGAAGACGTCGCCCTTATTAATGTCAAAATCGGCGTTTTTGAGCAGAACAAAGTCGCCGTAAGCCACGGTCAGGCCGCGAACCGATATTTGCGCTTCCGTTTTGTTCATATGCCCAGCACCTCAAAAATAAAAGTTATGATTCCGGTCATGACAATCATCCAGACAATGGCCGTGACAACCGCCTGCGTGGTCGCCTTGCCGACGCTGTCGGCATTGCGCCCGCAATAGATGCCGAAATAGCAGCCGCAAAGCGAAATGACAACGCCGAAAACCAGGCCGTGAAACAGTCCGACCAAAAAGTTGGTCATGTCCAGCGCGTCTATGGTGTATCTGTAATATTCGGCATAAGGAATATCCAGCATCAGCACGCCGACGAATCCGCCGCCGACAATGCCCATAAGGTCGGCTAGAATGACCAGAAACGGAATAGCCAGCGTCAGAGCCATAATCCGCGGCAGGACCAGAAAATCCGTTACCGGAATGCCCATGGTTTTCAGCGCGTCGATTTCCTCGTTAACCTGCATGGTGCCGATGGTGGCCGCATAAGAGGCGCCGGTGCGGCCGGCCATGATGATGCCGACCATTATCGCACCCATGATGCGGGTCATGCCGATAGCCACCAGACTGGCAACATATATCTGCGCGCCGAAGGTTTTGAGCTGCACGGCACCGACAAAGGCCAGAATCAGCCCAACCATAAAGCTGACCAGAGAAACGATGCCGACAGCCTTGTAGCTGCAATCCTGCAAGGCAAACAGAAAATCGACCTTGCGCATGACCGCCGAAGCCGCCAGCCAGCGATGAAAAGACTTTAAGCTCCGGCGAATGAAGCCGGTGCCTTTTGTTATGCTTTGCCAGACCGAAAGGCCAAAATTTCCAAGAGCCTCGAGCCAGGGCAGACGAACGCTCCGGGGACGCGAAGGTTTGCGGTCGACCATAAAGGCAAGGTCAATCAGGCGTCTGAGATTGGGCGGAAATTTTTCATAACTGATTTTGATGTTGCAGCGCAGGCATTCGCGAACCAGTTCATAAAGCACGACAACCAGCGTGGAATCCCAGCTGCCGAGGCCGGCCGCATTGACCGAAACCGAGCAGACTCCGCCGCCGCGCAGAGCTTCAAGCAGGCGAAGCCTGGCGTCTTCGTCGTCGAAATTGAGATAATCGCCGGTCAGGGCGAGTTTGAGTTTTTGCTGTTCTAAGGTAAAGTCGAGCGTCATTTGTCCGGCCCAATATCAGTTTTTACCGTTATAAGTTATTATGCAGGCGTTAATTGTCAAGTATAATTACCTCCGCGGCGGTATGTAAATTACAAATTAAACAAATCGGAATAGGCGACCGAAACGCCAATCATCAGATTGCTGCCATAGGCACTGCTCTGCCGGTCCTGCGCCATAAAGTACTGCACAAAAGGCGCAAGGCTGAGCGTATTGTTGATTTTGACATCCATGCGGCCGGTAAAGCTCAGTTCGTATTTAAAGTCGGTGCCGCGGTATCGGCTGTAATAAAAGTAATCGCGGAAATAGCTTTCCAGATGAAATTTTACGCCTTCCCGCAGCGGATAATCGTAAGTTATGCCTATTTCCCAGGCGGTTTTGGTATTGGCGGGGCTGTAGGTCATGTCGTATTCTTCAACCAGCGCGACATACAGCTCTTTAATATAGGTGCCGTTAAAAAGCTTATAACCGCCTTTGCCGCGAAAGGTCTTAGTCAGCGGGGCGTCTTCGTTTTTCTCAAATTCGGTCTGATAGCCGAGGCTGGCAAAAGGCCCGACATCGGCTTCATGCCAGCGGAAGCTTTTTTTGGAATAGTCGGTTGTCAGCAAAATCTTATCGGCGTTCTCGCTGGTCGTATTCCTGCCGACCGCAGGACGAACCTTGGTTTTGCCGTATTCCATAAAAACGCTGTTGTTCCACTGATAATCGGGCTGCTCATATTCCAGCACAAAATCAAACACCCCTTTGACGACCGTTTCGCCGTCGGCACTGAGCTGAGAGTTTGGCGAATTTTGATAATCGCGGGCGTTTTTTACCGAAGTTGAAGAGAAGTCCAGCGCCGCGCGCCGAAAATTGGCCCGCAACGGCGACACGGCTTCTTCGGCCGAAGCCGCGGACGCCAGACCGAACAAAAGCAGCAAAGGGGCAAACCGTTTGAACATTTTTCCTCCGAAAGGTTATTTTGTTCCGTATATATTCATTCGGAAACAAATTAAAACCTTCGGCGTATAAAAATAATCAAATCCGCCATGGCCTTATATGCTTTCGACCTAATCGGGACGGTTTTTGAGAACGTTTTTAAGATAGTCCAGCACAACCCGGATACGCGGCATGTCCTTGGTATCCTTATGTCCCATCAGACAGAGGTTGATTTTGAAGTCAAAATCCAAATGCTTCAAATAAACAAACTGCTGGGCGGCATAGCTTACGGGACTGATGCCGACGCCTATTCCGGCCTTGAGCGCATGGCGGAAAGAAAAGACCGAATTGGTGCGGTAGATGACATGGCGCGCTTTTTCGAGCAGTTCGCTCCAGCCCGGCGCATATTTTTCATGCGAGCTTTTGGCTATGATAAAATGATTGGCGAGCAAATCATCCATATCGCGGGGCGTGCCGTGTTCCTCAATATATTTCGGCGAAGCGAAGAGGCCGCAGCCGATTTCCTTGGCGGCGACAATTACCGCGTCGGGATGGGAAAGCGGTTCATAATTGATGCAGATGTCGGCTTCGAGCGCACCGATATCAGGCATTTCATTGGTTATGTTGTTTTCAAAGGAAAGATCCGGATACTTGCGGATAAATTCCCCGACCTCACGCATGCCGATATAGTCGGCAATCGCGTCCGGCATGGCCAGACGGACAACGCCGCTGTAGGCATCGGCCTCTTCGGCATAGTCGTCCATGGAACGCACCGCCCGGACAACGTCCAGCATTCTCTTCCCTTCCGGGGTTATAACCGTACCGCGGCCGTTGCTGATTAAAAACTTTGTTTTCATTTCCGTTTCAAACTCGGAAAGATATTTATTGAGCGTATCGACGGAAGTCCCCAACTGTCCGGCTACCTCCCGCTTGCTTCCCGCTTCGGAAATGGCTTGCAGAAAAAGCAGGCTTTCGATTTTTAAAATGTCACGTTTAGATATCATCAGTCCTCCAATAAAATTTATTCTAAAGGACTTTTTGCAATCGGACAATATAATATTTTATGGTCACAGCTATCTTATAATTCGATACCTGAACAGATTTGTCTTGACTTTTGGGGTAATCTGCTCTGATATACTCTGGACAATCAAACGGGGACAAAAGAACAGGATACTTTTAAAAGACTATGACAAAACAATCAGTTATACGCTTCGTTGCCGCAGCTGCAGCGGTTTGTGCCGGAATTGCCGGCTACAATTTCTGGGTACAGAAACAGATTGCGGCACAGGTTTCCGAAATGCAGCAGCCGGTCAATGAAAAATTTGACCAGAATGTCCTGATTGCCAAAGCGCAGAAACTGGCCAGCAAGGATTATGAAAAACCGGCGGACATACTTCCTCAGGAACTAAAGAATCTGGATTATGACAAACACCGTGACATTCGCTTTGTACGCGAAAACGGTCCCTGGTACGGAAAAAAGCTGCCCTTTGAACTGCAGTTTTTCCACCTCGGCTCCATTTTTCAGATTTCGGTTCCGATTAACGAGGTTGTCAACGGCAAAGCCACACGCATTAAATATTCGCCGCAGTTTTTCGACTACGGGCGCAACAAGCTGACCGAAACGGCATACGACAATCTGGGCTACGCCGGTTTTCGCCTGCATACGCGGCTCAACAGCCCGGCCTATTACGACGAACTGGTTTCCTTTCTGGGCGCCAGCTACTTTCGTGCGCTGGCCAAAGGACAGAAATACGGCATTTCCGCCCGCGGACTGGCGATTGACACGGCTATGGATACCGGCGAAGAATTTCCGATTTTCAGGGAATTCTGGATTGAAAAACCCGTACGCGGCCAGAAAAGCGTCAAGGTTTATGCCCTGCTCGACAGCCCGAGCATTGCCGGCGCCTATACTTTTGTAATTACGCCCGGCAAGATGACGACCATGGACGTCGAGGCCGTTCTGTATCCGCGCAAAAATATCGGCAAGCTCGGCATTGCCCCGCTGACTTCAATGTTCCTGTTCGGCGAAAACACCAAAAACAGGTTTGACGATCACCGCCCCGAAGTTCATGACAGCGACGGCCTGTTGATTGCCAACGGCAACGGCGAACTGCTGTGGCGGCCTTTGGACAATTCCAAATATCTGCGCATAAGTTCCTTTGAAGACAACAATCCGAAAGGTTTCGGGCTGATGCAGCGCGACCGGAATCCGGAACATTATCTTGATTTTGAAGCAAACTACGAACAGCGGCCGAGCATCTGGGTCGAACCGCTTGAAAACTGGGGCAAAGGAACAGTGCAGCTGGTTGAAATTCCGAGCATACAGGAAATTCATGACAATATCGTCGCCTTCTGGATTCCGGAAAAACCGGTGGAAATCAAAAAAGAATACCGTTTTAAATACCGCCTTTACTGGTGCAACAGAGTTCCCGAGGAAAGCGACATCGCCAGAGTAACGTCTACCTATACGGGAATCGGCGGTGTATCGGGAATGCTTGAAACCCACAAGCGCAAGTTTGTCGTCGACTTCAAAGGACCGAAGATGAAAAAAGACATTGCCGACGGCAAAATTACCGCCGAAGTTTCGGCTTCGGAGGGGCGGATTGCCGGCCAGTACCTGATGTATAACCCGCTTATCAAAGGCGCAACCGTTTACATGGACTTTGAACCGAACAACAAAACTTCGGAACTCAGAATCGTTCTGAAGAAAGACGGCAAAAACATCTCGGAAGTTTGGAGCTATCAATGGTTACCATAAAAATTCAAAGCCGCGGCGACATAATCGGCGCTTATCTGCAAACGCTGGGTTTTGGTCGCGAGAAGGCAGCAGAAGTTTCGGACGGACTTTCGGGCATGATTGACAGCGATTTGAACAACGGCGACGAGATTATCGCGGCTCTGGACGAACTGCTGCTGTTGACAGCGAGAAAGATATGGCCGCTGAGCGAATACTCTTCCGAACAGCTGACGGCTTTGTTCAAACTTTTGTATCTGAACAATGACGGCGCCGACCGCTGGGGAGCCCTTGTTTTTTCCGACAAAGAAATTCCCGAGGACATGCGCCGGATTATGAGCGAACATAATCTGCAACAGGCTCCCGATTATGCCTATGCTCCAATGCAGGCACAGAAAATCGAACCGGCAATTTCCAAGAGCTGGCTGCACCGGCTGCTGCATTTAACCGCAAAGAAGGCTTCCTGACAATGAGCGAAGAACTGACCGTTTTAAATCCGAAACGCATCCGCAACCGTCGCGTCAAAGTGTTCGGACTGATGTTCGTTTCGACCCTGCTGGCCACAATCAAATGGACTTACGTTATTCCGACGGACTCCACCCTGCTGACCAAATTTCTGATGGTGGCGCTGTTTGTGCTTACCTTTGCATGGATTGCGCTGTTTTTCTGGTCCAGCATTTTCGGATTTTTCGAACTTCTGTTTCGGCGCGGCGTTCCCGGCATAACCTGGGTTCCGGAAGACACAAAACTCTCGACCCGAACAGCCGTGCTGATGCCCGTTTACAACGAGTGTTCGCGTGACGTATTCGCCAACCTGCTGGCCATGGCTGACGATCTGGATAAGACCGGACAAGGAAAAGCCTTTGACATGTTTGTTCTGAGCGACACCACAAATCCGAAACTCTGGGTCGAGGAAGAACGCTGCTGGCTGGAAGCAAAAAAGCTGATGCCGAAAACAATCAACCTTTATTACCGCCGCCGTGCAAAGAACACGGCGCGAAAAAGCGGCAACATTGAAGATTTCTGCGTCAAGTGGGGTTGTTATTACGACTTTATGATTGTTCTGGACGCAGACAGCCTGATGAACGGCAAAACCATGCTGAAAATGGCACAGCTGATGGAAAACAATCAGCATACCGGCATTATTCAGGCACCGCCGATGACCGTCGGCGGACATACGCTTTTCGCCCGCATGCAACAGTTCGCAGGCAAGGTTTACGGCCCGATTGTGGCGGCCGGTCTGGCTTACTGGCAGGTCGGCGACAGCAATTACTGGGGACATAACGCGATTATCCGGGTCAAGGCATTTATGGAGTGCTGCGGCCTGCCGGTTCTGGAAGGCAAAGCGCCTTTCGGCGGGCATATTCTGAGCCACGACTTTGTCGAAGCCGCGCTTATCCGCCGCGGCGGCTGGTCGGCCTGGCTGCTGCCGGAGCTGAAGGGAAGTTACGAAGGGCCGCCTCCGACCATGATTGACTTTGCCGGCCGCGACCGCCGCTGGTGTCAGGGAAACATGCAGCACATCAAAATTCTGCTTTCCAAGCATCTGCATCCGGTCAGCCGCATACATTTTACCATCGGCATCATGTCTTATCTGTCATCGCCGATATGGTTGTGTTTTCTGCTGGTTGGTCTGGCGATTGCATTGGGACGGGTCATTTTTCCGCCGGTTTATTTTCCGGAAGTGCACACGTTGTTCCCAACCTGGCCTATATTTGACAAAATCGGTACGATCGCACTGTTTGTCCTGTCGATGTTCATGCTGATTTTTCCGAAATTTCTGGGACTGATTATCTATTATATCAACGAGAAAAAAACCCGCGGCGCCTTTAAGAGCATGCTGGCCGAAATTGTCATGAGCGCCCTTTCCGCCCCGATTATGATGATGTTCCAAAGCAAGTTCGTACTGGAAATTTTCACGGGACACGCTGTCGGCTGGAGTACGCAAAACCGCGGCGACCGAGGCACTTCATGCAAAGAAGCCTTTCAACGCCACATATGGCACACCGTGCTCGGCATCGTCACGACGATTGTCGTTGCCCTTTATGCCAGACAACTGTTCTGGTGGATGCTGCCGATCACCGTCGGACTGATGCTTTCAATCCCGATCTCGATGATTTCTTCCCGCGAAAAAACCGGCATAGCGGCCAGAAAACACAAATATTTCATTATTCCGGAAGAAATCCGGGTGCCGGAAATCTTAACCGAAGCGCTCGATTTTAAAAAACAGCTGTCACACCGGAACGAACAAAAGTTCGGGGTAGAAAACATAGTCGACGACAGCGTACTCAACGCTTTGCACATTTTGATGCTGCCGGTTAACGGCCCGGCACCGGAATTTGGCACCAAGGCGCTGGAAATGGCCAAGATCAAACTGGAAAACTACATCAATCACGGGCTGGAAATGGACCTGAGCCGGGAAGAGGAAATTGCCCTGCTCTACAGTCCCGACGTTTTGAAAAAAGCCAACCTGATGAAACAACTGGAAAACTGCAATGAACTTTAAAACGAAAACGGCCGCGGCAGGAATTTTGGCCGTGCTGACGGTTGCCGCCGCGGCGTTTGTCATTCTGCCCCGTCATAAAAAACTGCCGGCGCCGGCGGCCGTTCAGGCGGATAAGGTACTGGTCAAAAAAGCCGAAAGAAAACTGTATTTGCAAAAAGACGGACAGAACCTGAAAGAATACCGCATCGCCCTCGGCTTTGCGCCGATCGGCGACAAGCTGCGGGAGGGCGACGGCAAAACGCCGGAAGGCATATACCGCATTTCCGGCCGCAATCCGAACAGCCGCTTTTACCTG
>ERZ825137.5521-NODE-5521-length-11659-cov-4.319286_pt1 | contig 11659 bp, 6 predicted proteins | sample MGYA00519873_ERZ825137 | MGnify/ENA primary metagenome ERZ825137 (study PRJEB31778, sample SAMEA3449190) | human gut metagenome | biome: human gut; feature: human-associated habitat; material: faeces | place: United Kingdom | collected 2010/2012 ... | reverse complement strand
TGGCGCAGGTGAAGGTGGCAGAAGCGGTGAAATCATCGTTCCACTTCCACACCGGCTCGCCATAGGCGTGGCCGGTAGCGGGGATAGCCAGCTTCTCCAGCGTCGTCTCGGTCTTGCCCTCGGCATCGCTGAACAGCTTGCCGCAGACGGAGCACTTCCAGTAAGCCTCCACGCCGGCGGTCTCGCAGGTGGCAGGAACCTTCTCCACAGCGGTCAGCTGGTGACCCACAGGGGGATCGGGCAGATCCGCCAAAGCGGCATCCACGTCGGCCTGAGAGACGTACAGAGTGGTCAGCACGTCCATAGCGGCGTCATAGGCCTTGGTCAGGCAGTTCTTCTCCAGATAGTAGGCGTCCTTTTCGATCTCGGCGTTGATGGCCGCCACACGGCGGGTCAAAGCGTCTTTGTTGGCCATGTCAAAGTAACCGGCACTGTCGCCGGAGCCCATGGCAAAGCCGCCGCCGATGTCGGAGCCGTAGGCCACCGTGAACTGCACACGCACCACGTCGCCCTCGGACAGATAGGAATCGGCAAAGCCCACGTTGGGGAATACGTTCTTCAGGCAGTACATCCAGCCGGAGGCGCTGGTGTAGTCGAATTCACCCAGACTGGTCTCGTCCGTCCGGGTCTGGATATCGAAGTTCTTCTCCTCCAGCTTCTCCCGCAGGGCCTGGGGGATGCTGTCGCCGGTGGGATCAATGCCCGCCAGCGCATCGCCCTGGATGTGGGACAGATAGAAGCCGCTCTCCAGAGAGCCGGTGTTGCTGTAGGTAAAGCCTCTTTCCTCCAGCAGACGGGCCAGCGCCTGAGCAGCGTTCTCGCCCTCGATGATGTCCACATAGCAGGGCTCAATGATGTAGCCGCCGCCCAGAGACAGGGCCTCCACGGTGAACACGGCCTTGCCCACCACATCACCGGGCTCGGCCTTCACATAGGTGATGGTGTAGGTCAGAGAGGACTTGTGGGCCTTGACCACGACGGTGTTGATGCCCTCCTTGGTAAAGTGCAGGGTATAGCTGGTCTTGGTGTCATCGTCCCAGTTGACGGACACCGGATCACCGTTGAGGAGCACGGTGACCTCGCTGGCGGGCAGCTTGTTGCCGTCGCCGTCCTTGGCAAAGATGTCGAAGGTCATGCGGGAGTTGCGCTGGGTGATGCCATCCTCCAGCGTGGTCTCCAGCGTGACGATGTCCTCCCGCACCGTCACCTCAAAGGTGGTGGTGAGCTGACCGAAGGTCACGGTGATGGTCTGCTGACCCACGGTCTCCAGCAGAGTGGGGGAGAGGGTGTACTGGTCGGCGGACAGGGTGGAAGCGCCGTTTCTGGTGACAGCCTGCACCACCAGACCGGCGGTATTCAGCGTGTCGCCCTCGGTATAAACGGTTTTCTTGGGCAGAGTCTTGACCTGAATGGCAGTGACCAGAGGCAGCTCCACATTCACGGCCTGATCCTCACCGCCCACCACGGTCAGTGTACCCTTAGCGGGCAGATAGCCCTCCTTGGTGACTACATAGCTCCACTTGCCGCTGGCCAGCGTGCGGGTGGCGGAGGCAGCGGTGGCGTTGATGGTGACGGTATCGTTGCTGCTGTTGGTCAGCTGGATGGTGCAGCTGTCGATGGCGTTTCCGGAGTCATCCTTCATGGAGAAGGTGACGTCCGCTGTATTGGGCTTGACCACAGGGATGGTGATATCCGGCAGGGCGCCCAGTGCAAAGCTGCTGTAGCTGCCGATATAGGGAACGTTGGTGGAGAGATCGGGCAGGGAATTGCGGTGAGAGCCGATATCCTTGCCGTTGCCGTAAAAGTTGAGAACGCCGTCTGTCAGGACATAGGGCTCATCGGCATCCCAGTTGGCGGGGATCTTTACCTCCACGGTGCGGCAGTCGTTGCCGTCCGCCCGGTCGAAGAGGTGACGCTGGAAGAGGTTCTTATAGCCGGTGACGGTATCATCGCTGCCGGGATCGGTGTAAGAGACGTAGGCGTAGAGGTTATACAGGTTCGCCATGGTGTTGGCGGGGTGATACACGCCGGTGAGCTGCACGGTGACGGTGTCGCCGGGCAGGATATCACGGGTGGGGTCGGTCTTGTTGGTGATGACTACCCCGGCCTTCTTCGCGGTGATGACCTGATAGGTGTCGGCGCCATCCTTGCTGATTTTGACGATGTTTTTGCCCTCGGTGAGAGTCAGAGTCACGTCGCCGCCCTTGGTGGTCACGCCGTCGGTGCCGAAGCCGCCGGTGTAGGTCATGGCCGTCTCGGTGAGGGTGGGGCGCAGCAGGGTAACGGTGCTGCCGGAGGCGGGCTGGAAGGTGTACTGGCAGCCGGAGTCATTGGTGTAGTACAGCACGTCTGCCTCGGCATCCAGCTTGTTACCGGCGACCTTCCGGTCACCGTTGTTGATGGTCATGTTGGCATCCGGGCCAGTGGCGGCGTTCTTGCCTACCTCCACCACCACCACGCCGGTGTTTTCCGGCCAGATGGCGCCAAAGGTCTTGTTCTTGTTGATGGACCAGCCGGAATCCGCTACATACATGGCGTCATAGGTCACCAGAACAATGGCCGTACCGGCGCTGTTGGCGGTGATGCGGCCGCTGTCATCCACGCTGACCACATTGGTGCCGTCCACATCCAGTGCCGTGTAGTGGAACACAGGCTCCAGCGTAGAGCCTCTCATGCCGGTGCTGCTGTTGTTGGCGATCTGGAACATACGCAGGGGGCGCAGCTGCTTCATGCCGCCCACGGTCAGGGCGACGCTGCCGGTGTAGTCCACACCGTTGAGGCGGATATCCGCCGCGTCACTCTTCTCGTCCCGGAGAATGGCCTTGGGATCGCCGGTCATGGTTTTCGTCAGGTCATAACGGCGGGTGCTGCCGTCGAACTTGAACATACTGGCGTTAGTGACAAGCCCATCGCCGGTGGTCCGGTAGATGTAGCTGCTGCCGGCTACCAGCCGGAAGGTGTAGACATCGCTGTCGTCACCGGTGAGATCGGCGCTGGCGGCAACGAGAGCACCCTGCCCATAGGTGGTGGAGGGAATGCCGGTCATAACGACATGAGCGCCCTTGGGGACCACGAAGTCGGTGTTTACGATCTGGGTCGGGGTGGCGCTCCACAAGGCGGCGCCTGAGGCAGTCTTCAGCGTCTCGCGGGCAGGCTGAGTGGCCTGATAGCCCTCTGCCGCTCTGGCCTCGGAGGGCTGGATGGACCAGGTGTAGGTGCCGGGAACCATGAGGTAGGGATAGCCCACATAGCTGGCGAACTGATGGGGCTGGCCGGGGGTCATCACGGTGCCGTCGGCGGCCTTGACCTCGGTGGTGAAGTCGTCTGCCGTCCAGCCGCTCTTGACGGCGTAGACATAGACCAGATACAGCTCGAAGGTCTGCTCACCGGTACCCTCGGTGACGGTGAGGGTGCCTGTGCCAAGGAGATATTCGCTGCCCCGCACAGTGTCCCGTGCCTCATAGGTATAGACGCCGGGAGCCGTCAGAAACTCATATACGGTGTAGTCGCCGCTGGTGTCTGCGGGGATGGATACGGGCTGGCCCGCAGCATCCTTCAGGGTCAGGGTCATGCCGGTACCCCGGCCCTGGGAGGTGATGATCTTCACCTGCCGCATCCCCTCCGGAACGTTGACCGTCACGGGAGCCACGGCGCTGGTGACACTGGTGGGCTTGTTGCCCGCCACGGTGTTGGTGACCACCACACGGTACCAGAAGCTGCCCGGTGCCTCGGTGGAGGGGGTATAGCTGCTCTGGGTGGCGTCGGTGATGTCCTCGAAGCCGTCGGCGGCGGAGGTGGTGCTCACCTGCCACTGATAGCTCAGGGTGCCGCTGCCGGTGGCCTGCACCGCCAGAGCATTGGCCGTATCGCCGCAGGTGTAGGTGACAGCCGCCGTGGACAGATCCGCCGTCAGAACGGGGGCCGGGGCGGCGGGAGAGTCGTCCTTCTCCACGAACTCCAGAATATAGGCGGAGCTGGTGTCTGCATAGCTCCGGGTCTTGACCAGAGACAGGTTCTTCTCGTAGCCGCTGGTACGGGTCTCGATGGTATAGGGGGCGGAGGAGCCTACCTCATCTGCTGACCAGTAATCCACGGGGGGCGGCCAATCATTCAGACCGTCCTTCTGTGTGTAGCCGCTGCCGGAGCTGCTGGCCTTATCCAGATAGACGGTGCCGTAGAGCTGGACCGTCTTGGTCCCGGCGGGGACAGTGACCTTATAGTGGGGGATATCCTCCCACGCAAAGGTCAGATAGTCTACAAATTCGTACTCCAGCGCATCGCTGCTGCCCACCAGAGTGATCTTCTCGGGCTTTGCATCGGCAGCGGCCCAGGCCAGACCGGCAGGACGCTCACCAGCATCAGCAGGGACAGCATCAGCGCAAGGAGTTTCTTTCCGTACGACGTGCTCTTTGTCTGCATTTCGTTTCTCCTTTTCTCAAATATGTCGTGGTGTCAGTCGGGATCGGCGGCCCTGCGTGCAGGCCGCAGCCCTCACCTCCTCTCCGATGGGATTTTCTTGTCTGCCGTACGGACCCCCGTGGCCGGGGGCGGCTTTTGCTGATGGCACAAAGCAAAAGCGTCCGTGCCGCCGGTTCGGCAGCACGGACGCATAAAAGGGCGTTCTCTTTGTGCAGGCAGTCCCGGTGTAGGCAGGTACCGCAGCGGACGGCCCGGTGTATCTGACTTATCCGTCCCGTCGGACTTGCCGCCGGGAGGGCTTCACAGTGACCCACTCGCAGGGATTTGCACCCTATTCCACCTGTCCCCTCACAGGGACTGGATCGTCTGCTGAGAAAGAAACGGAGTCCAGTTCAATGGCTGGAACGTTATCCTCCTCATCATAACACAAGGGCGACCGTTTTGCAATATCACACCGAAAAATCATTTGCCGGAAAAGGCCGGCCACTGCCGGGGAAACCCGAACCCCGCCCGGCAGAAAAAATTCCCCGGACAGTGTCCTGTCCGGGGGCATGACTTAGGTGTGATTTACGGTTTTACTCGATGGAGATGGTGTAGTAGTACACCGGCTGACCGCCGCTGAGGAGGGAGATCTCCGTCTCCGGGCAGGCCTCGGTGAACAGGGCCTGCGCCGCCTCGGCCTCCTCCTGCGACACGCCCTCACCGTAGAACAGGGTGACGAAGGCCGCCTCCCGCTCCGCCGCCAGCGCCGCCAGTCGGGTCAGCAGGGAGGTGATGTCCCGCTCCGTGCCGAAGAGCTTGCCGTCCAGCAGGGCCAGATAGTCGCCCTCGTTGATGGCGAAGCCGTCGAAGTCGGAGTTGCGGGCGGCATAGGTGATCTGGGCCGTGGTGACAGCGGCGGCCGCCTCGGTCATGGCCGCAAGAATGGCCTGCGGATCCTCCTCCGCCGTGTCCACGCTCATCATGGCGCTGATGCCCTGAGGGATGCTGTGGGTGGGTACCACGATGACCTGCTTCTCTGTCAGCCCCACGCACTGCTGGGCCGCCATGACGATGTTCTTGTTGTTGGGCAGCACGAACACGATCTCGCTGGGGGTGTGGTTCACCTCCCGCAGAATGGCCTCCGTAGAGGGGTTCATGGTCTGGCCGCCGGATACCACCCGATCCACGCCCAGATCCCGGAAGGCTGCCGCCAGTCCGTCTCCGGCGCATACCGCCAAAAAGCCGTAGCGCTTCTCGGCGGGGACCTCCGCCTGCTCGGCCTGCTCCAGCTCTGCCTCGATGGCGTCCAGATCGTCGGTGCTCTGGGCCTTGCGGCCCGCCGCCAGATCGGCGGCCTGGGTCCGCATATTCTCGATCTTGGCCAACTCCAGCGTACCGTATCGCTGGGCCGCCGTCAGGGCCTCGCCGGGGGTGTCGGTGTGAACATGGACCTTGAAGGACTCGTCGTCCTCGCCGATGACCAGACTGTCACCGATGCTGTCCAGATAGGCCCGGAAGGGGGCCAGATCCACGTTGGGATCGTTCTTGCGGACGATGAACACCGTGTCGAAGGCGAAGGTGATGTCCTCGTCGCCGATGGCGGCAAAGTCCGCCTTGTCGTGCTCCGGCTCCTCCTCCACCTCCGGCATGGGCTCGCCCCGCAGGCTGCTGAGCATCCCCTCCAGAATGATGAGGTAGCCCTTGCCGCCGGCATCCACTACCCCGGCCTTTTTCAGCACCGGGTTCATCTCTGTGGTCTCGGCCAGCGTCTCATAGCCCGTGGCAATGGCCTCCGCCAGCACATATTCGGCGCAGTTCTGCTCCTGCGCTGCCTCCTCAGCTCTGGCCGCCGCCAGACGGGATACCGTCAGCACCGTACCCTCGGCGGGTTTCATCACGGCGCCGTAGGCCGTGGTCACGCCCTCGGACATGGCCGCCGCCAGCTGTACGCCGTCCATCTCCTCCAGTCCCTTCACGGACTTGGAGAGTCCCCGGAACAGCAGGGACAGGATAACACCGGAGTTTCCGCGGGCGCCCCGCAGCAGGGCGCTGGCGGTGATCTTGGCGGCCTCGCCCACCGTGGCAGGCTCGCACTTTTTCAGCTCCGCCGCAGCGGTCTGGATGGTAAGGCTCATATTGGTGCCGGTATCGCCGTCCGGCACGGGGAATACGTTCAGGTCGTTGATGGCCTGCTTTTCACGGGTGATACAGGCGGCGCCGAAGGCGACCATCTGCTTGAAGGCGCCGCCGCTGATTTTTTCTGTCATGCTCTTGCTTCTCCTCCTACCGACGTTCATCAAACGGTGATGGAGTCCACAAAGACATTCACTTCACGGACCTCCACGCCGGTATTTTTGGTGACCACATATTTGACCTCGCCCATAATGGAGCGGCATACCGTGGCGATATTCACACCGTTCTCCACGATGATGTGCAGCTCGATGGACACCGTGCCGTCCTCGTTATAGGTGACCTTTACGCCCTTGCTCATGGCTTCCCGGCGCAGCAGATGGACCAAGCCGTCCGTCATGCTGCGGTAGGCCATGCCCTTGACGCCGAAGCAGTTGGTAGCGGCGGCGCCGGTGATGCTGGTGAATACGGCGCTGCTGATACTGATCTCGCCCCGCTGGGACTGGACCTTAATCATAGTATTCTTCCTTTCCGTTCAGGATAAAGGGCAGACTGCCCGATGATACGATTGATACTAATACAGAGCATTATATCGCATTTATCCGCAGATAACAAGGGGAAATTGCAAAAGAGGGCATCATGGCGTACATATTCCGCTTCCTGCGGCGCAAACTATGGGCGTTTCCATTTTATGACGCAGGAGGTAGCGCAAGCTATGGTGAAAGATTTCATCGACACAAATGAGTTCACACGGGAGCAGCTGGTGGATATGATCGAGCTGAGCCTTGCCATCAAGCGGGCCATCCGCAGCGGGTACTATCCGCCCCTGATGCAGGACATGACACTGGGCATGATCTTCCAGCAGTCCTCCACCCGTACCCGTGTCTCCTTCGAGACAGCCATGAGCCAGATGGGCGGCCACGCCCAGTATCTGGGACCGGGAATGATCCAACTGGGCGGCCACGAGACCATCGGGGATACCGGCAAGGTGCTGTCCCGTCTGGTGGATGTGGTGATGGCCCGTGTCATCGAGCATCGGACCGTCGTGGAGCTGGCCCAGTCCTGCACCATCCCGGTGCTCAACGGAATGTCCGACTACAACCACCCCACGCAGGAGATCGGGGATATGTGTACCATCTTCGAGCATCTGCCCCAGGGCAAGCGCCTGAAGGACGTAAAGGTGGTGTTCGTGGGGGACGGCACGCAGGTCTGTGCCTCGCTGGGCTTCATCACCACCAAGCTGGGGATGCACTTCGTCCACTACGGCCCGGCGGGCCACCAGCTGACGGAGAAGCACCAGACCATTTTAGAGCGCAACTGCCAGCTCTCCGGCGGCAGCTGGCTGGTGACGGATGACCGCTCCGCCGTCCGGGACGCCGACTTCATCTACACCGACGTGTGGTACGGCCTGTACGAAAATGAGATGCCCAAGGAGGAGCGCGTGCAGGTGTTCCACGACTATCAGGTGAACCGGGAGCTGATGGCGCTGGGAGCCATCGGCTGCAAGTTCCTCCACTGTCTGCCGGCCACCCGTGGCGAGGATGTGACGGACGAGGTGGCGGACTCCGCCTCCTCCCTGTGCTGGGAGCAGGCCGGCAACCGCCTGACGGCCATGCGGGGCCTGCTGGTCTACTTCACCCGCTGCCGCCCGGAACACACGGAGCTGGAGATCGCCGCCGCACGGGACACGCTGGAGCGGTTTCTGCAGGACCGCATCTACTGCTGACGGCCTATGGAAAACCGCAGAAAATTTCGCTTGGCGGATGTGATCTTGTCCGTCATCTGCGTGGTATTCGTGGCGGAGGCGGCGGCGCCGGTGGCCTCCATCGGCAACAGCCAGTACTTCTGGTGGCTGTTCATGATTGCAGCGTTCCTGCTGCCCTACGGCCTCATCGCCTCGGAGCTGGGGACGGCCTTTCCCGGCGACGGCGGCCTGTACGACTGGATCCAGACCGCCTATCCCGGCACCTGCTGGGGCGCACGGGCCTCATGGTACTACTGGATCAATTTCCCGCTGTGGATGGCATCTCTGGCGGTGGTATGCCCGGAGCTGCTGGAGGTGATCTTCGGCGGGCGCATCGGCCCGGTGTGGTCGCTGGTGATCCAGCTGGCCTTCATCTGGATCGTCACATGGATCGCCGCCTATCCGGTGTGCGACAGCATCCTGATCCTGAACCTCAGCGCCGCCATCAAGATCCTGCTGGCGCTGACGGTGGGCGTGCTGGGCATCGTGTACGTGTCGAAAAACGGCTTCGTCAACAGCATGGAGGCCCGGACCTTCCTGCCGTCCTTCGACCTGAACAGCCTGTCCTATATCTCCGTCATTCTCTTTAACTTTCTGGGCTTCGAGGTGGTCTGCACCTACGCCGACAATATGCAGGAGCCCCGGCGGCAGATCCCACAGGCCATCGTCACCGGCGGCATCGTCATCGCCGCCATCTACCTGTTCTCCGCCTTCGGCATCGGCGCCGCCGTGCCGGTGCGGGACATCAGCCCGGATTCCGGCCTCATCGATGCCGTGTCCCTGATGACCGGCGGGGCCGGCGGTACGCTGGTGCGGGTGGTGGCCCTCTTATTTTTGGTGACGCTCTTCGGCAATATGATCTCATGGTCCATGGGCGTCAACTCCACCGCCGCCTACGCCGCCGACCGGGGCGATATGCCGGCGGTGTTCGCCCGGCGCTGGAAGCGCAACGATATGCCCGTGGGTTCCGCCGTCACCAGCGGCATCGTGGCCTCTGCCGTGTGCCTGCTGGGGGCGGTGATGGAGCGGCTCAGCCCTGACTCGTCCCTGTTCTGGAGCTTCTTCGCCTTGAATCTGGTGATGCTGCTGCTGAGCTATCTGCCGGTGTTCCCGGCGTTTCTGACCCTGCGGCGGAAATTCCCGGACCGGGAGCGCCCCTTCCGGGTGCCGGGCCGCAGCGGCTTTCTGAAGTGGCTGGCCTATGTGCCTATGGCCCTGATCATTCTATCCATCATCTTTACCGCCGTGCCGCTGTCGTGGGATCGGGAGACTCTCACCGGCGTGCTGCCCATCACCGTCGGCTCCGTGCTGAGCGTGCTGCTGGGCGAGGTGCTCATAGCGGCCCGGCGGCCCCAACACTGATTGCAGGAGGAAGCATTATATGGCAAAACGTATCATCGGCTCTACTCCCAAGGCGGACGGCTACCGGATGCCTGCGGAATTTGAACCCCAGGACGGGGTGTGGATGCTCTGGCCGGAGCGCAACGACAACTGGCGCAGCGGGGCCAAGCCTGCACAGGAGACCTTCTGTCAGGTGGCCCGTGCCATTGCCCGGTTTGAAAAGGTCACCATGTGCGTCAGCGCCGGACAGTATCAGAATGCACGGGTCCGCCTTCCGGAGGAGATCCGGGTGGTGGAGGTGTCCTCCAACGACGCATGGGTCCGGGACTGCGGCCCCACCTTTCTGGTAAACGGACAGGGCGGCCTGCGGGCGGTGGACTGGACCTTCAACGCATGGGGCGGCCTGTATGACGGCCTGTACTTCCCGTGGGACAAGGACGATCAGGTGGCGCAGAAGATCTGTGAGATGGTGGATGTGGACTCCTACCGCACCGAGGGCTTCGTGCTGGAGGGCGGCTCCATCCATGTGGACGGAGAGGGTACTGTGCTGACCACCGAGATGTGCCTGCTGTCTCCCGGCCGGAATCCCGATCTGTCCAAGGCGGAGATCGAGGAGAAGCTGTGCCAGTATCTGGGCTGCGAAAAGGTGCTGTGGCTCCGGGATGGCATCGACCCCGACGAGACCAACGGCCATATCGACGATGTGGCCTGCTTCGTGGCACCGGGGGAGGTGGCCTGTATTTGGACGGAGGACAAGGACAACCCCTTCTATCAGGCGGCGCAGGACGCTTACCGCACCCTGTCTCAGGCCACCGACGCCAAGGGCCGGCGGCTGAAGGTGCATAAGCTGTGCCTGACCCGTGAACCCTGTCGGCTGGAGGGAGCCGAGACCATCGACGCCGTGGAGGGTACCGTCCCCCGTGAAAACGGCGAGGTGAGTATTGCTTCGTATATGAATTTTCTCATTGTCAACGGCGGTGTGATCCTGCCCCAGTACGGCGACGAGAACGACGCTCTGGCAGTGCGGCAGGTGCAGGAGATGTTCCCGGACCGTGAGGTGGTGGGCGTGCAGACCCGTGAGGTGGCCTTCGGCGGCGGCAATATCCATTGCATCACCCAGCAGCAGCCCCGCCCCTGACGGACAAAGCGAGGGGCAGTGGCTGAAACAGGGAAGCAGCCGAAACGGGAGAATAACAGCTGAAGCAAGAAAATGATTAGCAAAAAGGAACGTGCCATGGCACGTTCCTTTTTGCGTGGGGAGCATCTCCGATGCAGAGGAGTATTTTTGTGTTGTGTCTCCGGCGGGTGACTTTCTGTCAATAGCGGCAGAAAGTACCCAAAGAACGCCACTTGAAACCTTAGGCTTCAAGACTTCCTCTTTTGTGTGCAAGAGTTACTTCCTAAATCCCGCCGAAACAGGGAATTGGTCTGCTTCTACTCACGCTGCCGCTACATTGGGTGGTTGAAGGGGCTTACCACTCTACCGTCTGAAAATCCATCTCCCCAATCGCACTGTCATTCCGAGGAAACCGTCGAAGCGCCGCCTGTGGCGGATGAAGCGAGGCGGTTTCGAGGAAGTGTCCCGGTTTTCACGCCACAACGTGGTTGGAAATCGGCTGACACGACGGTGAAAGCTTTTTGCTGCTGTTGGCAAAAAGTATGCCGCCGGAGGCAAAAAACATTATGTGAAAAAGAAACCCGCCGGAGGCATAAAAAAGAAAACGCTGATGGGAACAGTGAGCCCGTCGGAGATAAAAACAAAAACCACCCGCCGGAGGCAAAAAGCCCACAAAAAAACAGGCGGGTGAGGATCACCCGCCTGTTTCTCACAAGCTCGCTCAGTTGAACAGCTTGGCAATGGAAATTTCCTGATAGATGCGCTCGATGGCTTCGGCAAACATGGGGGCCACAGACAGATACTTGATCTTGCTGCACCCCTCGCCCATGGACTCCGGAATGGTATTCAGCAGAGCCAGCTCCTCGATGCAGCTGGCCTCCAGCCGATCCAGAGCGGGACCGGACAGCACGCCGTGGCTGGCGCAG
>ERZ825137.5520-NODE-5520-length-11662-cov-8.925218_pt1 | contig 11662 bp, 12 predicted proteins | sample MGYA00519873_ERZ825137 | MGnify/ENA primary metagenome ERZ825137 (study PRJEB31778, sample SAMEA3449190) | human gut metagenome | biome: human gut; feature: human-associated habitat; material: faeces | place: United Kingdom | collected 2010/2012 ... | reverse complement strand
TCAAGCGCGAGCGCGTGGCCAGCGGCATGACCGAGAACGTGGGCGGCGACGGCACGGTGAAAAAGCGCCCCACCAAGGTGGTCAAGATAGGCCGCAACGACCTCTGCCCCTGCGGCAGCGGGTTGAAGTGGAAGAAGTGCACCTGCAAGGAGTACCATTCCTGATATAACACACCCACGGGCGGCGGCATCAGCCGCCGCCCGTTCTCCGTCCCGCCGAAAGGAGGCATTATGTTCCGCACCGAAACGAAACACGGCGTGCCCCTCCGCATCTCTGATGCTCTGGATGACCCCGCCATCGTCCACGGCTTTTCCACCCGCCTGGGCGGCGTATCCCCCGCCCCGTGGGACAGCCTGAACCTGGACGACCGCCGGGGCGACGACCTTGCCAACGTGCAGGAGAACTTCCGCCGCCTCTGTGCTGCGCTGGACGTGGATGCCCAACGCATCGTCCTCAGCCGTCAGGTACACCGTGACGATGTCCGCACCGTTACCGCCGATGACTGCGGCAAGGGCCTGTGGAGGATGCAGGACTACGACAGCGCCGATGCCCTCATCACCGATGAGACGGACATTCCGTTAGTGGTGTTCTCCGCCGACTGCAACGTGATATTGCTCCACGACCCGGTCCGCCGTGCCATCGGCGCGGCCCACGCCGGCTGGCGGGGCACAGCGCTGGGCATCGCCGCCAAGGCCGTCCGCGCCATGGCGGACGCCTACGGCTGCGATCCCTTGGATATCCGCGCCGCCGTCGGCCCGGCCATCGGCCAGTGCTGCTTCGAGACGGACGGCGATGTGCCCGCCGCCCTCCGGGACGCGCTGGGCGCGCAGGTCGAGCCGTTCATCAGCTGGAACGGCCGGAAGTACCACATCGATCTGAAAGCCGTCAACGCCCTGTGGCTGCAAAACGCCGGCGTGACACACATCGACGTCTGCCCGGACTGCACCTACTGCCTGTCTGACCTGTACTGGAGTCACCGCCGCACCGGCCTGCGCCGGGGCGAGCAGGCCGCCGTCATCTGCCTGAAGGGGGAGGGAACACCTTGAAAAAAAGATTGCTGCCTCTGCTGCTGGCCGCGCTGCTGCTGGCCCTCACCGGCTGTGAGGAGCTGGACAGCACCGACCCTCTGGACGAGCTGTCCCAGTTCTACCGTCAGGAGAACGAGCAGCCCGAGCCCGAGCCGCTGACCGCCTTCACCCTGCCCTACGTTTCCGGCGAGACCCTCGACCCGCTGACCACCACCGACCTGGTGCAGCAGACGGTGGGCCAGCTGCTGTACGAGGGCCTTTTCACCCTGAACGAGGAATTCCGGCCCGAGCCCGTGCTGGCGGACACCTACACCTACGACGATGATGCCCGTACCTGGACCATCACCCTGCGTTCCGGCGTCATGTTCTCCGACGGCTCTGCGCTTACGGCCCAGGACGTGGCCGCCTCCCTGAACCGCGCCCGCACCTCTCCCCGCTACGGGGAGCGCCTGCGCTGCGTCACCTCCGTCGCCGCCTGGGACGGCACGGTGGTCATCAGCCTGTCCGAGGACGCGGCCACTCTGCCCAGCCGCCTGGACATCCCCATCGTCAAGTCCGGCACGGAGACCTACACCGTCCCCATCGGTACCGGCCCGTATACGTTCTGCAAGGATAACGGTGTGGCCTATCTGTCCGCCAACACCTACTGGCGGCAGAGCACGGCCCTGCCCCTGCAGCGCATAGAGCTGCTCCACTGCAAGGACCGTGACTCCGCCCTCTACGCCTTCTCCTCCCGGGAGATCCAGCTGCTGGCCCTGGACCTGACCGCCGCCTCCGGTACAGGTGTCTCCGGCAGCGGCGACTATACCGACGCACCCACGGCGGTGATGCAGTTCATCGGTGTCAACACCCGCCGGGAAGCGCTGGCCGATCCGGCCCTCCGCCGCGCCCTCAGCGCCGGCATCGACCGGGCGGGCGTCGTCTCCTCCTGCCTGCTGGGCCACGGTCTGGCCGCCCAGCTCCCCGCCTCTCCCGCCGCTAACCTTTACGATGCGTCGCTGGAGACGGCCTATTCCGCCGCCAATTACCGCCAGCTTCTCTCCGCCGCCCTGGGCGAAGACGCCGCGCCCCTGTCCCTGACGCTGCTGGTAAACCAGGAGAACAGCTTCAAGGTCTCCGCCGCCCAGGAGGTGGCCTATAACCTCTCCGCGGACGATCTCACCGTCACCGTGGAAGCGCTGCCCTGGGAGCAGTTCCTTCAGCGGCTCACTGACGGCGAGTTTGACCTGTATTACGGCGAGTGCCGTCTGACCGCCGACTGGGATGTGTCCGCCCTGGCCAAAACCAACGGCGCGCTGAACTACGGCGGCTATTCCAGCGAACGTACCGACGCCCTGCTGGCCGCCGCTCTCAGCAATACCACCCAGCGCAGCGAAGCGCTGACGGCTCTGTGGCGCGACCTGCTGGACAACGCGCCCTTCCTGCCCGTGTGCTTCAAGGCCACCTCCGTCCTGGCCACAGAGGGCGTGGTGGAGGGCCTTACCCCCACCGAGACGGATGTATTCCGCCACCTGGACGCCTGGCGCATCCACCTGGACGCCTGATCCCCGCCGCAGACAGGAGAAGCATATTCCCCGCCCCGCCGCATATACTCCCATCGGTGATATGATGAAACGCCTGCCTGCGCTGCTTCTGCTCCTCCTGCTGCTCCCCGCCTGCGCGTCCCGCTCCGCCGCCCCCGCCGCTGCGCCCGCCGCCCCATCCTCGGCCAAGTACGTGGCCCTCACCTTTGACGACGGCCCGTCTCCCCGCTGCACACCGCAGCTGCTGGACGGCCTGCGGGAGCTGGGTGCAAAGGCCACGTTCTTCGTGGTGGGCTGTCAGGCGGTGAAAGATCCGGACATCGTCCGCCGCATCGCCGACGAGGGGCATCAGGTGGGCAACCACTCCTACGACCACGCCGCCCTGGACCGTCTCACCCCCGCCCAGGCGCTGGCCGACCTGGAGAAGAACGACGCCCTGCTCCGCGAGCTGCTGGGCGACGGCGACTACTGGGTGCGCCCGCCCTACGGCCTGCTGACGGATGACGAGGCTGCCAGGCTCACCGTCCCTCTGGTCAACTGGTCGGTGGACACGGAGGACTGGCGCACGAAGGACTGCGATAAAATTCTCGATGTCATCTACCGATGCACCGGCGACGGCGACATCGTCCTTCTCCACGACCGCTATCTCAACACCGTAGACGCCGCCCTCAAGGCCGTTGCCCATCTCCAGCAGCAGGGGTACGTGTTCGTCACCGTGTCTGAGCTGCTGGCCCTGAAAAACGTCACCCCCGAACCCGGCGTCACCTACCGCAGCGCCCCCTGAAAAGTGCAAAAAAGACTTCCGGACGTGGTCCGGAAGTCTTTTCAGATTCATATAAAGTTTTTCCAGTTTTTTTCAAGAAAAATCAGGATGATTTCCAGGTATTTATAAGATAAATTCAAGATAATTTCAAGATAATTTGGCAGAAACTGGAAGCTCAGGCGTTCATGCCGGCGGCCAGCATGCAGTTGATGACCAGCGTCAGAACGATGAACGCAGCGCCGACCCACTTCGTGCCCTTGGCCAGCTTGGCGTCCAGGCTCTTGGCCTTGGACTTGCTCATATAGCTGTCCGCGATGCCGCCGATGGTGCCGGACAGGCCCTGGCTTTTCCCGGACTGGAACAGCACGACCAGAATCAGGATCAGGCCGGCCAGCAGCTGTAAAATCGTAACAAAGATCATAATGAACTCCTCCCACTAATTCCATGCCCCTGAGGACATCAATATCACAGTATCGCCTATTCTATCATACAAATCCACGTAATGCAAGAGCAAATCCGGCACTTTTTCCCGGAATTATTTTTGAAAAAGTGTAGAACAAATGTTGCAATTTCTTGATATGTATGGTATACTTTCCTTGAAAAAACGCGGCGAAAGGGGAATGACTATGGCGCAGATGACGAAGATGCAGCAGCGGATCTACGACTACATCGCCGAGACCATACAGCGGCAGGGGTATCCGCCCTCCGTCCGGGAGATCGGTGAGGCGGTGGGTCTGAAATCACCCTCCACCGTCCACTTCCATCTCAAGCACATGGAGGAGCTGGGCGTGCTGACCAAGGGAGCGGGCAAGGGCCGCGCTCTGACGCTGGCCCAGCCGGCCAAAACCGCCGAACCCGTTGTGCCGCAGCGGATCGAGCCGCCGGCAGACCGCATTCCCGTGGTGGGAGATGTGGCGGCGGGCAGCCCGATTTTGGCCCAGGAGTGCATCGAGGATTATCTGACCTTCGACACCGGCGGCCGGGAGGGTGAGTATTTTGCCCTGCGTGTCCGGGGTGAGTCCATGCTCAATGCGGGCATCCTGCCCGGCGACTTTGTGGTGGTGCATCAGCAGCCCACGGCCTACAACGGCGAGATCGTGGTGGCGCTGCTGGGGGACGAGGCCACGGTAAAGCGGCTGAGCCGCCGCAACGGAGAAGTGTGGCTGCTGCCGGAAAACGAGAACTACCAGCCCATCGATGGCCGGGAGGCCACGCTGCTGGGCAAGGTCACGGCGGTCATCCGCCAGTACAGCTGAGCAGATAACAAAACGGAGACGGCATATGCCGTCTCCGTTTTGTTATCCCGTGATCTCGATGCGCAGGCCGTCCGGTCCGGCGATGCAGCTCTCATAGTAGCCGTCGCCGGTGGTGCGGGGCGGGCTGAGGATCTCATAGCCGTCATCGGCCAGTTGGGTGGTCAGCGCGTCCACCTGCTGGCGGCCGCCCACATCTATGGCGATGTGATCCAGCCCACGGCGGCGCAGGCCGTCTGCCGGGGCGATGCCGGGCATATCCATCAGCTCCAGCCATCCGCCGCCGGAAAAGGTGAGAAAATAGGAGCGGAAGCCGGTGCTTTTGTTGTGGTACAGCGGCCCGGCGGCGCAGTCAAAATAGGCGGTGAAAAAGTCCCGCGTGCGCTCCAGATCAGAGACAAACAGGGCGGTATGGGCCAGGTGCATGGGTATATCTCCTTTCCACGGGCGGCGCTCAGTAAAGAACCTCGGTCACATCCACCCGGATCACGTCTCCGGTGGGGACGGTGATGCCGCCGGCATTATACGCATCGGGGAAGTCCAGCGTGTAGAGCGCGGCGTGATAGCGCTCCTCCTCTGACAGCAGGGACAGGTCGTAGGTAAAGGGGTACTCCGCGTCAAAGCAGGGGATGGTGATCGTCGAATTGTCATCCAGCGTGACCACCAGATCGGGGGCAATGGCGTCGTCAGGGAAGTACTGGACGGTGGCGATGAGAACATCGTCCTCCACCGACAGGCTGCTGACATAGGGCCACATACCCATCAGCTCGAACCGCTGGCCGGGCCAGCAGTAGCCGCTGCCGTCGTAGTCCGGCCAGTCGTCGCTGCTGTATTCATACGTCAGGACGCTGTCGGCTTCGGCCTCATATGCGGGATAGACCTGCTCGGGGGCGGCATAGTCCGGCTCAGGTTGACGGAGTGTGAAGTTGATGGTGTTGATGAGGATGAGTGCGACGACCAGCACCGCGATGACAATACCGATCTCGCCGCCGCGCTTTTTATTGGCCGTTTTGGGGAAGATCGAAGCCGCGATGTGTTCCACATCCCGGAAGGAGGGCTTTTTCGCCTGCTCCTCGTAGCAGACCTTTTCCTCAAAGCACACCTTATCCCGGGGGTGGTTCGGCACGACGCCGGTGATGGCGCTGCGGTCATCCAGATAGTGAACGCTGCCGTCGGGATCGACCCGCTCCCGGCGGGGAGGGCGGTTGTACGCGCCGCACTTGGGGCACATACCCTGCTTTTCGTAGCTATATGTGCGGCCGCAGGTCTTGCAGCGGATGTTTGGCATGGGCGGACCTCCTTTCTTTTTCTGCCCCTATTATACAGGCAGATAGGGGGATTTGTCCATCAACTTCAGGTTGCGGTGGGGAAATTTTTGAAAGAGGGGGGCTACTTCAGGTTGCGAAGAGAAAGAACCGCCGTCAGGCGGTTCTTTGTGTGGGTCTGTGTCAGCGCCAGGTCTCGCTGTAAAAGTATACAGCCAGCATCCCCGGGCCAACGTGAGCGCCGGTGACAGGCTCGTGGCACACCGACAGGATCGGGCCGGTGCAGCCGCTCTGACGCAGGCGGGTGGTCAGGTGCAGCGCCTCCGCCGGAGCGGCGGCATGGGAGATGCCCACCGGGGCGGACTTATCCTCCACCAGCTCGTTATAGAGGGCGATAAGGGTGTCCATGGCCTTTTTCCGCCCGCGCTCCTTGGTACGGACCACGATCTTACCGTTCTCGTCGCCCTGGAGAATGGGCTTGATCTGCAGCAGCGTGCCGGCCAGAGCCGCCGCGCCGGAGAGCCGCCCGCCCCTCCGCAGGAATTTCAGGTCATCCACCATGAAGTGCTGACGCATCTTGCCGCATAGTGTCTCGGCCCGGGCCACGATGGCGTCCATGTCCGCGCCCTGCTGGGCCAGCTGGGCCACCTCCAGCACCACCAGGCCCTCGCCCAGGGATGCGCCCCGGGTGTCCAGCACCTGGACACGGCGGCCCGGATATTCGGCGGCCAGCTCCTGGGCTACCAGGCCCACGCCCCAGCACGTGCCGCTGACACCGCCGGAAATGCCCAGAAACAGCACATCGTCACCGGCGGCCAGGGCCGGCTCAATGGCCTCCCGGGCGGCGGCGGGGCTGATCATGGAGGTCTTGACCTCCGCACCCCGGCGCAGGGCCTCATAGAAATCGTGGCCGTCGAAGGGGGCACTGCCGTCCACCAGCCTGCCGTCCACCGTATAGGTCAGGCAGATCTCACGGATGTTGTACTGCTCACGCAGCTCCGGCGGCAGATTGGCCGCGTTGTCAGTCATGATACGAACCATAGCTTTTCGCTCCTTTGCGCCCGTCAGGGCAGTTGTTCCCGTACCCAGTCGGCCAGCGTGTCGAAGAGCTGGCGGTAGCCGGGCATGGTCAGATGGATGCCGTCGGCTGCGATGAGCCGGGGCAGGTCGCGCAGCGGCAGGAACTGCCGCCGGACGTCGATGAGCGGCAGACCCTCGCCCATAGCCAGGGCTGCCACGGCGTCGGAATACATCTCCTGATGGCGGTAAATGCGCCCCACATCGCCCAGCCAGTCCAGGATGCGCTGGCCGTCGCTGCGGCGGGAGATGAAGTTGAAATAGCGGACGCTGTCGATAGGGGGCAGCGTCATCAGCACCGGCTGAACGCCGGCGTCGCACAGAATTTTGACGACGCAGCGGAGCTTTTCCACGAACTCCGGCAACACCGTGTGGGGCAGATGCTCCTCCTCCGGCGCAGCGGCAATGGCGGGCCAGTCGAAGTCACTGTCGTTGCCGCCGTAGGCCACCAGCGCCCAGCGGGCATCTATGCCCCGGGCCGCGTCGTGCTCCACCAGGGACAGACCCTTGGTCACGGTGGCGCCCATTTTGGCGCGGTTCACCACATCCAGCCGGTCGGTGGGGTACTGGGCCATCACCTCCGGCAGGTGGAAATGATAACGCATCTCCTCGTCGGGCACGGTGGCTTTCAGCAGTGAGTCGCCGTAAATATACGCACGTTCCATGGAAACGCCTCCCTCTCACTTTTTACCTAATATAGCATATTAGGTGTCGTGAGTCAATACATTCCCAAAGAACTTTTGTTGCGTTTCTATATGTTTTCTGATATAATGAGCCGCAGAAAATGATACGGGGGCATCGCTATGCAATATGACAAGAGTCTTATCTCCCACAAGCTGGCCCGGTGGGACAGGTTTATCACCGATTATCATCTGCCGGACTGGGAGACCATCCCGGATCTGGGGTTGTATATGGACCAGGTCATCGTGCTGCTGGAGCAGTATCTGACGTTCATCCCCACGCCCACAGGCAGCAAGGAGAAATTTATCACCTCGTCCACCATCAACAACTACGTGCGGCTGAAGATCATGCCCGCCCCGGTGAAGCGGAAGTACCACCGCATCCACATCGCGTATCTCATCATGATCCTGACCATGAAGCAGAGCCTGAGCATCAGCGACGTGCAGAAGATCCTGCCCCAGGACGGCGGCGAGACCAACGTGCGGGCGGTGTATGAGGACTACTCGCTGAAGTTCCGGCGGGTGGGGCTGTTCTTCAACCAGCAGGTGCAGTCCGGGGCGGAGGGAATCCGTGCCGCCACGGAGCAGAGCTGCGACAACGCCGTGGAGCTGCTGGTCATCGAGAGCGCGCTGATCGCCGGGTTTTCCAAGATCTTGGCGGAAAAGCTGATCCGGCTGTGCGGCGCGGACACGGAGGACGTGCTGGCGGCGGAGACGCCCCATCAACAACCATAGTATATACACATTTCGGACGGAATGTGTGAACGAAGTATAAAGAAAACCGTGGCGCAGCCACGGTTTTCTTTTTTTCTTTACAGCGGCTGGGTCACGATGCAGAGCCACTGACGCTCCTCCGGGGGGAGGTAAGGGGAAAGGGCTTCACAGATCCGGCGGTGGTAGCCGTTGAGCCAGGCGCGCTCCTCATCGGTCAGCAGGGAAGCGTCCAGCGCGTCCCGGTCGAAGGGGGCGAGGGTCAGCACCTCAAAGCGGAGGAAGGGGTCGTCGGCGGGCTGCACCAGCAGCAGGCTCTCGTGGCGGATGCCGAACTGGCCGGCCTCGTAATAGCCCGGCTCGTCGGAGACGACCATGCCCGGCTCTAAGGCGGGGTGGGGCGTGTTTTCCGCGATGCGCCAGCGGATGGAGGGAGGCCCTTCGTGGACGCTGAGGACGCAGCCCACGCCGTGACCCGTGCCGTGGTCGTAGTCCAGACCCTGCTGCCACAGGGGCTGGCGGGCCAGCACGTCCAGGTTTTCGCCGGACACGCCCCGGGGGAAGCGGGCCATAGCCAGGCGGATGTGGCCCTGCAGCACCAGGGTGGACAGGCGGCGCGCCTCATCGGACACCGGGCCCAGGGCCACGGTGCGGGTCACGTCCGTCGTGCCGCCCCGGTAGTGGCCGCCGCTGTCGCACAGCAGCAGGCCGCGGGCCTCCAGCGGTACGTCCGTCTCCGCTGTGGGCTCATAGTGCACCACCGCGCCGTGAGGGCCGTAGGCCACGATGGTGCTGAAGCTGTCCTGAAGGAAATCCTCACTTTCCGCCCGGAGATCGTGGAGCAGGGCGGCGGCGGACAGCTCCGTCAGCCCCACCGGGGCGGTCTTCAGCCGGTAGAGGAAGCGGGTCAGGGCCACGCCGTCCAGCAGGTGGGCGCGGCGGAAGCCATCCTGCTCGCCGGGGGATTTGACGGCCTTCAGCGCGGTGGCGGAGGAGGGGGCGTCGATGATCTGCCGGGGGGCGAGGGACTGGGTGATGTGGGAGTTGGCGGTGGCGCTGTCCAGCAGGACGCGGTCATCCGGCGGCAGGGAGGACAGGTGATCGTAGATGTCCTCATAGGGACGGAGGGTCACGCCGTCAGTGGCCAGCGCGTCGGCGATGGCCGGAGAGACGGACTGAGACTGGACAAACAGCACCGCGTCCGTCTCATTCAGCAGCAGGAAGGACAGGAACACCGGGGTACATTCCACATCGCCGCCCCGCAGGCCCAGTGTCCAGGCGATGTCGGTCAGGTCGGTGAGCAGCAGGTGGGCGGCGTCCTTTTCCACCATCCTTGCCCGCAGCAGGGCCAGCTTTTCCCGGCGGGACACGTCGCTCTCCAGCGGCCAAAGGGGCTGGGCGGACAGGGGCGGACGGTCAGGCCAGACCTCATCCGCCAGGTCGCGGCTGCCGTCCAGACGGATGTGCTTCGGGGCGAGGGCATCGGTCAGCGTGCGGTACAGCCGGGTGCTGACGGTGCGGCCATCGAAGGCCAGCACGCCATCCTCAGGAAGCCGCTCCGCCAGGAAATCGGACAGCTTGGGAACACCGGGCTGGCCGGCGCGCATCAAGTCGATACCGCTGCCCGCCAGCTGCCGCTCCGCCTGAAGGAAATAGCGGCCGTCCGTCCACAGGGCGGCCTGATCCGGCAGGACCACCAGCGTGCCGGCAGAGCCGGTGAAGCCGGAGAGGTACTCCCGGGTCTTGAAGTGGTCGCCCACATACTCCGAGCCGTGGAAGTCGTCGGTGACGACCAGACAGCCGTCAAGGCCGCGGCGGGACAGCTCACGGCGCAGCAGGGCGATACGGTCAGGGATGGTCATGTATCTATCACACCTTTCCTTATTTGGGTAGAGTATACCATATTTTCCGTCGGTGGGAAATGGTTTTTTCGCCGCTGCCGGGCGTTACCGGGAAGGAAACGAACTTGACCGGGGAAGTGGGGTATAGTATAATACAGTATTATCATGCTGTGCGAGTAAATTCGGACGGGAGGCGACAGGATTGAAAACAAAAACCATCGTCCACAGGTCGGCTGCGCCCATCTATGCGGCAGCGGTGACGTGGCTGCTGTACGGGCTGCTGTTTCCGCTGTACCAGGTGGGCCATTTCCTGCTGGCGGCGGCGGCCAGCGCCGTTGTGGCCATCGTTGCGCGGCGGTTCTGCCGGGATGTGACAGAGGAAGTGGAGATCCCGGAGGAGCCAGTGACCACCGGCAACCCGGAGCTGGATAAGATGATCGCCGACGGGGACGGCGCGATCAAGACCATGCGCACCCTGAACGACAGCATTCAGGACGAGACCGTGTCCGGTCAGATCGACCGGCTGGAGGAGGTCAGCGGGCGTATCTTCGCCTATGTGAAGGACCACCCGGAGAAGCTGCCCCAGATACGGAAGTTTATGTCCTACTACCTGCCCACCACCATCAAGCTGCTGCGCAGCTATGACGAGCTGAGCCGTCAGGGCGTTTACGGCGAGAACATCAGCGGCACAATGGAGAAGGTGGAGGGGATGCTGGGCACCATCGTGCTGGCCTTTGAGAAGCAGCTGGACAGCCTGTTCGGCGACCAGGCGCTGGACATCTCCACCGACATCACGGTGCTGGAGAACATGATGGCCCGGGAGGGCCTGACGGAGGACGCGCTGCACAAGGCCGCCCAGGAGCAGCCCGCCCCGGCGCAGACCGAACCGCCCAGGGACGACGAGGGCGGCATCACATTGGAGCTGTAACGAGAGAAATACAAGAAAGGAATAGATGACTATGACTGACAACAAGATGCCCGAGCTGACGCTGAGCCCTGACGATACCGCCGCCGCTGCGGCAGAGGTGCCCACCCTGACCCTGACACCGGAAGCGCCGGAAGTGCCCCAGGAAGAGGAGAAGAAGGTCGAGCCGGTGAACATGGACGAGAACCTGCTCACCGAGGAGGAAAAGAAGGCCGTGGAGGACTTCTCCCACAAGATCGACATCAGGGACACCAATCAGGTGCTGCAGTACGGCGCGGCGGCACAGAAGAGCGTGGCAGCCTTTTCCGAGAACGCGCTGAACAACGTCCGCACCAAGGACATGGGGCAGATCGGCGACGATCTGAGCCAGCTGGTGGTGGAGCTGAAGGGCTTCGGCGAGGACGAGGACCGCAAGGGCCTGAGGGGTCTGTTCAAGAAGGCGGGCAACAAGCTGGAGACCATGAAGGCCCAGTACAACAAGGTAGAGGCCAACGTGGATAAGATCGCCCAAAATCTGGAAAATCATCAGATCACCCTGCTCAAGGATGTGGCCATGTTTGACCAGATGTATGAGCTGAACCTGAAGTATTACAAGG
>ERZ825137.5518-NODE-5518-length-11663-cov-3.633701_pt1 | contig 11663 bp, 11 predicted proteins | sample MGYA00519873_ERZ825137 | MGnify/ENA primary metagenome ERZ825137 (study PRJEB31778, sample SAMEA3449190) | human gut metagenome | biome: human gut; feature: human-associated habitat; material: faeces | place: United Kingdom | collected 2010/2012 ... | reverse complement strand
TGAACGGAGACAGCCTCCCCATGGCCATGGAACGGGCCACCCGGTTCCTGGAGATCGCCATCCGCACCACCTTCAGCTACGGCAGCGACACCCGCTACGGCGTCATGCTGGAGTCCTGCCTGGGATGGCTCTCCACGACCCAGACCCTGGACCGGTACCGGCTCCTCTGATTTTCGCAAAATGCCAACCACCCCCAGAAAGGAGACGGACGCAAAGGCGTCCGGGTAAAATGGTATGGCACAGCAAGTAACCGAACAGCGGAGGAAACTCCTGGTCATGGTCTCCGTAGGCATGATGGCGGCCCTGGTCTTCGTGGGAAATTACCTCCAATTCAAAATTCCCGTCAGCATCGGCGATGTGACCCGGGTCCACCTGGGCAACTCCATGTGCCTCCTGGCCGGACTCCTTTTCGGGCCCGGCGTCGGCGGCCTGGCCTCCGGCATCGGCGCGGGGCTTTTCGACCTCTTTGATCCCGTCTACATCGTCTCCGCCCCCTACACCTTCTGCTCCAAGTTCGCCATGGGCTTCTTAGCCGGCCTCCTGGGCCGCAGCAAGCGCAGCGCGTACCAGCTCTTCAATCTTCTCGGGCATAGATCCTCCTTGTGTTAAAGCCCCCGAGCTCTTGGTCACTCGTAGGGCAAAAGCCAGAGTTTGTAGCACTCTATCACAAGCGACGGGCACTGTCGCAGGGTAAAGCTAATAGATATTGCATATGCACAAAAATGACTACAGCTTGTATGGAGTCACTCAAAGATGCCAGTCTGCCTGCAGATTATGCAGGCGTTGAAAATGCATAAAGGTGTGAATGAGCTGCGTCTGTTATCGAATACTCTTACCTATCAGAGTTGTGTGCTTTTCCTGCATAAAGTAAGGGTTTGCGCACGTCAGCGTGTTATTCTAGACATACGTAAATTCGTATAAGTTGGAGGTAGCATGTTCTCAATCGGTCAACACGTCATTCATCCGGGCCAGGGAGTCTGCACCGTCGTCGGTTTTAGGGACGACACACCGCAGCCCATGCTGCTGCTCGAGACCAAGCAGGGACATGCGCAGACGATCCTCATGTACCCCGTGGCGCAGGCCGACCGTTTGCACGCCGCCATCTCGCAGCAAGATGCCGAGCACCTGCTGAGCCACTATGACGAGCTGGAGTGCGACACCTTTACCGAGCGCAACAGCTCGCTTGAGGAGACACACTTTAAGCAGCAGCTCAAGCTGGGCGCGCCCGAGACGGTCCGCGTGGCAAAGACCATGATGCACCGCATTCGCCAGGCCGAGGAAGCTGATAAAAAACCCAGCTCCTACTACATGCGCGTACTCAAGGAGGCCAAACGCCGCTCCATCGAGGAGTTCGCCGTGGCCCTTGGCGTCACCGAGGAGGCCGCCGAAGCCCGCCTAGCCCAAGCCGCCCTCAACTAACCCATCCGCGCCAAAAACCACCACAAAGGGAACAGGCACCTTTGTGGTGGTTTTCTTGTTCTAGTAGTATTCATTCTTATCGATACCCACGAGCACAAGGAGTCTCTTATGGCAGAGCCGCTTACCGCCGGAATCACCCGCGACCGCGCGTTCGAACTGCTCAATGAGCACAACAAAGATCCGTTCCACATCACCCACGGCGAGACGGTCGAGGGCACCATGCGCTACTTTGCGCGCGAGTTCGACCCCGAGAACGAGGAGTTTTGGGGCATCGTCGGTCTGCTGCACGACCTGGATTGGGAGAAGCATGAGGACGACCCCATGAACCACACCATCTATGCTGCCGAGATTCTTGAGGGCGAAGGTGCGTCTCCCGAGCTCATTCACGCCATCCAGACGCACACGTCCGACTTCAACACCTCGCTGCCCAAGCCCGAGCTGCAGATGGAAAAGATCCTGTTTGCCTGCGATGAGCTCACCGGCCTGATCGGCGCCCGGGCGGGCGTGGCCGGGTGTCTCACCCTGACGGTGCTGGTCAGCGCGCTGCTGGCGGGCGGCGATACCAGCTACACTTCGGAGATCGTGAACCTTTTGTTCATTTCGTTTATCTCCGGCTTTCTGGTGGTCATCATTCTTCATCGGAAGCCCCACCGCCAGCAGGTGCTGCTGTGCGGCTTCCTGACCGGCCTTTCCAATATGGTCATCATCCTCACCATCGGCTTTATGACCAACAACTCCATGGGGGTGGTGATGAACAACGCCCTGTGGAGCGCCCTGTCCGCCGTGGTGGCGTCGGTGCTGTGCATCGCGCTGGACGCGCTGATGGAGGCGGTGTTCCGTCTGGCGACCCCTGCCAAGCTGCTGGAGCTGTCCAACCCCAATCAGCCCATTCTGCGCCGGCTGATGATCGAAGCCTCCGGCACCTATCATCACTCCATCATCGTGGCTAATCTGGCCGAGGCGGCGGCGGAAACGGTGGGGGCCAATCCCCTGCTGTGCCGCGCGGGAGCCTATTACCACGACATCGGCAAGCTCAAGCGCCCCATGTACTTTAAGGAAAACCAGCTGGGCGAAAATCCTCACGAGCATACCAATCCCTATATTTCCGCCGCCATTGTCACCGCCCATACCCGGGACGGCGTGATGCTGGCCCAGCAGTATCATCTGCCGCAGGAAATTCAGGATATCATCATTGAGCATCACGGCGACACGCCGGTGATGTACTTCTACCATAAGGCGCTGAAGCAGGCGGACGGGCAGGCTGTGGACATTGCCGATTTCCGCTACGACGGCCGCCGTCCCCAGTCCAAGGAAAGCGCCATCATCATGCTGGCGGACACGGTGGAGGCCGCCGTCCGTTCCATGCCTGACCCCACGCCTAAAGCTATCGAGGAGTTTATCGCTAAGCTGGTGCGGGGCAAGATCGACGACGGTCAGCTGAACGACGCGCCCCTGACGCTGCAGGACATCAGCAAAATTTGCCGCGCCTTTACGACGGTGCTTAAGGGCGTGTTCCATGAGCGCATCGAGTACCCCTCCATCAGCCCGGCGGCAGCGGCCCGTCTGGCGGCCCATCAGCCCAAGGGCGAGGAAGGCCGGGAGGAAAGTCAGGTGGAGGCCCGGGAACTGAAACGGGTGACGGACGTGGCCGAGGCCGAGCGGGAAGCGGAGGAAGTTCTCAGCGAGGAGAGCGTGGAGCCCTCCGAGCAGGAGATCGAAGCTGCAGAGGAACAGGCGGAAAAGGAAGAACTGGAAGAGTCGGAGAAGTCCGCCCCGGTGGAAGAAGTAAAAGACGGCAGGGAACTGCCGTCTTCGGAGGAACAGGATCAGTATGAGGATTGAATGGGAGTGGGAAAGTGGAACCGCTACGGACGCGCCCTTTGCGCTGGTGGCGGACTGTTGTCTGGCGGCGGAGGGCGTGAAGCTGCCCTGCGCGGTACACGTGCTGCTGACCGGGGATGAGCGCATTCACGAGATCAACCGGGAGCAGCGGGGCGTAGACCGGCCCACAGACGTGCTCAGCTTTCCCACGGTGCGCTACGCTGCCGGCAAAACCGCCCGGGACAGTGAAAAGCGACTGAAAGCGGAATGGGACCCGGAGCTGCACGCCTGTATGCTGGGGGATATCATCATTTCCCGGCCTCGGGCGGCGGAGCAGGCCAAAGAGTACGGCCACAGCGAACGGCGGGAGCTCTGCTACTTGCTGGCCCACGCCCTGTTCCACCTGATGGGCTATGACCACATGGAGGAAGACGAGAAGAAGGAGATGCGGAAAATGGAAGAAAAGGCCCTGAACATGGCCGGGATCGGCCGGGATACGGAAACTTCCATCACAGACGGCGAACTGCTGGAACTGGCGCGTCGGGCGCTGGAATACAGCTACTCCCCCTACAGCCATTACGCGGTGGGCGCGGCGCTGCTCTGCGCCGACGGTCGGGTCTTTACCGGCTGCAACATCGAGAATTCCTCCTTCGGGCTGACCAACTGCGCCGAACGCACGGCGCTGTTCAAGGCCGTCAGCGAGGGCGCGCGGGAGTTCACCGCCATCGCCATTGCGTCTAACGGCAGTATGCCCTATCCCTGCGGCGCCTGCCGTCAGGCTTTGAACGAATTTGCGCCGGAGCTGCGGGTTCTGACCATCGCGGGCGATGGAAGCACCGACGACACCACCCTGCGTGCGCTGCTGCCTCACGGATTCGGCCCCAAAGACCTTCCCGACTAAGGATAAAAGGAGTTACTATGCAGCATTCTGGTTTTATCGCCATTATGGGCCGCCCCAACGTGGGCAAAAGCACTCTGATGAACGCCATGGTGGGCGAAAAAGTGGCCATCGTCTCCAACCGGCCCCAGACCACCCGCAACCGCATCATGGGCATCTATACGGAGAAGGACGCGCAGATCGTCTTTCTGGACACCCCCGGCCTGCACACGCCCCGCACCCGTCTGGGCGAATACATGATGAAGGCCGCCAAGGACGCGCTGCAGGGCATTGACGCGCTGATCGTCATGGTGGACGCTACCGCCGTGGGCAAGCACGACGACCAGATTGTGGAGGACATGAGCCGCTACGAGGTGAAAAAGGCGCTGGTGCTCAACAAGATCGACCTGCTGCCCAAGGAGTCCCTGCTGGCGCTGATGCAGCGCTATCAGGCGGCGGGGTATGATGACATCGTGCCCATCAGCGCCGCCAAGGGAGACGGCGTGGAAGAACTCAAGCAGCTGCTGATCAGCTACCTGCCGGAAGGGCCGCAGTACTTCCCGGCTGACGCGGTGACCGACCAGCCCGAGAGGCTGATCTGCGCGGAGCTCATCCGGGAAAAGGCGCTGCTGCACCTGCGGGAGGAAGTGCCCCACGGCATCGGCGTGGAAATGATGGCCATGAACAAGCTCAGCGACAATCTGATGGAAATTCACGCCACCATTTACTGCGAACGCGCCGCCCACAAGGGCATTATCATCGGCAAGCAGGGAGCCATGCTCAAGCAGATCGGCCAGGAAGCCCGTCAGGACATTGAAACGCTGCTGGGGATGCATGTGCATTTACAGCTTTGGGTCAAGGTGCGGGAAAACTGGCGGAACAGGATGGATGATCTGCGCACGCTGGGATACGAGGATAAGGAATAAAAACAGGAGCCGCCCGGATACCCAGGACGGCTCTTTTTAGTGCTTTTTACGCTTTTGCTTCGGCTGGTTTTCCATGCCGAAGCTTTTTTCGGCCCATGTAAACAGCAGGGGATGCAGCCCCACCAGATAGAACATCGCCAGCGCTACGCCCAGCATCGCGCCGGTGTTGGTGCCCAGCAGGTCTTGCAGCCAGTGCCTCACAAGCGTGTAAAGACCCGCAAAGCCCACCAGCAGGCCGGAGAGCAGTCGCAGCAGCTTTACGCCCCAGCCGCAATCCGTGGTGAAGCGCACCTTGCGGCGCTCCAGCAGCCAGCCGCACAGCATTCCCAGTACAGCACCAGCCGACAGGAAAAAATCCTTCTGCATCTTCACAGGATCCACCAGCAGGGAACCGTCGGCGGCCCGGTCGGCGGGATAGCTCTTTGCCAGCACATACCAGAGGGACAGGCCGCAAAGGGCCGCACCAATGGCCGTTATCAGCAGATCGCGGTTTTGACCTTCATCCGCCCAGCGCAGCAGACGGGCCAGCAGAAAGGCGCACAGCACGCCCGTGGCCGCGCCGACGAGTACGTCCTGCGGGGTGTGGACGCCCAGATAATTTCGGGAGAACATCACCAGCAAAATAGCCGCGCCGCAGACCCACGGCACCCAGCGGCGCTTTTTCCCCGCAAGGGCCAGACCGCCGAAGAACGCACCCGCCTTGCTGGAATGGCCACTGGGGAAGGAATACCCCGTGGCGGTGGAAAGGGCTTTCTCCATAGGATGGAGCGCCGGTTCCCGCACCCACGGGCGGTAAACGCAGAAGCCGAGCTTGAGCACGTTGTTGAGAAGGTCGCTGCCGTTGAGGGTAAAGAGCAGCTGTTGGCCCAGCTCCCGGCTGAAGCACCAGTAGACGATCAGCGTAACCGCCATAGGCAGCTCCGCCTTGCCCAGCTGGCTCGCCAGCAGAAAGAAGCTGTCCAGCGCGCCGGAAAGGCTTTCCCGCAGGCCTTGCAGCCCCAGCAGATAGTGCAGATCCATCGCCGTCCCCGCCCTTTCTGGTTATTTGGTGTATTTGCCCCGGATGCGGGTCTGGGGAGCCAGCCCCGGCATGGAAGTGATGCTTCGGTTCTTGACCACGTTCAGCACCAGCCCGATACCGCCCATGTTGGTCACTAGGTTGCTGCCTCCGTAGCTGAGGAAGGGCAGCGGAATGCCGGTAACGGGCATCAGGCCTGTGGTCATGCCTACATTTTCGAATACGTGGAACAGCAGCATGGCCATCACGCCCAGAATCACCATCTGGCCGAAGCGGTCGGCAGTGTAGCGGGCCAGATACATCATCCGCAGGATGATGAGCAGGTAGACGAGGACCACCGCCGCGCAGCCCACGAAGCCCCACGCCTCGCCGATGGTGGAGAAGATGAAGTCCGTCCAGTCTTCCGGCACGTAGTCCAGCTGGCTGAAGCTGCCCTGCACGAACATGCCCACGCCCTTCAGGCCGCCGGAGCCGATGGCGATCTTGGACTGGTTGACCTGATAGGTGGCGCTTTCGTCCACCAGCTCGGGGTTGATGAAGCTCAGGATTCGGGTCAGGCGGTAGTTGTCCGTGCCGGAGGCCATGGTAATGCCGTACAGCAGCGCCAGCGCGATCACGCCCGCCGCCAGAATGCCCAACAGTGTGCGGATACGGATACCGCCGAAGAACATCATCACGCCGAACACGAAGATCATGACCAGCACGGAGCCCATTTCGCCCTGCAAAAGCGTCAGGCCCCATGGGATCGCCATCAGCAGGATCAGCCGCATCGTGCCCTTCAGGTCGCCCATGGGATCGGTGTTGTTCTCCAGATATTTGGCGATGACGATGATACAGGCCAGCTTGACAAATTCCGAGGGCTGAATGGTGTAGCCCCAGATCAGGTCAGTCCACGCTTTCACGCCCTGCGCCTGATTGGACACCAGCGTAATCAGCAGCAGGCCGCAGGCCACGAAGTAGAACAGCGATGACCGCCGCCGGATAAATTCATAGGGGAAGTAGGTGATGACGCCGATGATGACCGGCGATATCAGGAAGAAGATGGACTGACGCAGACCGTAATAGGAGGCCACGATATAGTTCAGCAGGGTACCTTCCTCCGCAGAGGAAGTGGAGAACGTAGCGACGGAAACGGCCAGCACGCCGAAGGCCGCCAGCCCGAAGACCAGCAGCACCAGCGGCAGGTCGAAATGGGCCCGGGAGCGCCGGGACTCGTTGATCATCATGAGGGAAAAATCACGTCCTTTCCAACGGGCTTTTTCCACATTGGAGTGGAGAAAGCCGGTCAGTAACGGGAGGAGCGGTGGAACCAGCCGCGATGCGCCCGAGGCGACGGCATGGGCACATATTCGCCCAGGAAGCGCAGGCAGATGCGCTCAACGGCCCGGCTGGCCGGGCAGTCCGTCTCCATAAAGCTGTCGTGGCGGCACAGACATTCAGTGACCTTGGGATCCTCGGGAATGTAGCCCAGCAGGGGAATATCCAGCGTGCTGGAGACGGTTTGGGGACTGTACATTTCGTTGCGGGCCACCAGCTTTTCCACCACCCGGTTTACGATCAGCATGGGGCGGGGCTTGCCCTCCGCTTCCAGCGCGGTCAGCACCCGTTCCGCGTCCCGGATGGCCACGTCATCCGGCGTGACCACCAGAATGCAATGGTCGCTGGCGGGGATCAGATTGCACAGCCCCCGATCCACGCCGGCGGGCGCGTCGGTGAGAATATAGCCGTAGCGCTTTTTCAGCTTGCGGATGATCCGTTCAAATTCTTCCGCATCCATATCCTTGGCCCGGGCACTTTGGGATGCGGGCAGCAGGGCCAGATTTTCATAACGGGTATGGCTGACCAGCGCGGAGCGCATTTTGCAGTCGTGGCGCACCACGTCCATCATGTCGTACACGACCCGGCTTTGCAGCCCCAGCACCATATCCAGATCCCGCAGGCCCAGATCCGCGTCCACGCAGCAGCAGTGCATACTCTTGCGGGCCAGCGCTACGCCCAGCGCCGCCGTCACCATGGATTTTCCCACGCCGCCCTTGCCGGACGCGATCAGCCAGGATTGACTCATGTTGGTTTCCTTTCCTCCTTGGGTTTTTGAGGCCGTTACGGGGCCAGCGTATTGCCGGACGGGAACACCACGTCCACCGAACGCAGGGTCTTCTGATCCATATACCAGCCCACAAATTCCCGGGCCGCGACCCCCGCCATACCGCCGGACAGGCCGCTGGGGATGAACACCGCCACGGCGATCTCCGGGTTTTCCTTGGGGGCCAGCATCACGAACCAGGCGTTGTTTTCCAGATCCAGCGTAGTGACCTCGGCGGTTCCTGTTTTGGCGCAGATGTCCTGCCGGTACTGCCAGTTGCGGAAGTAACGGGCAGCGGTACCGCTTTCGTCAACCACGCCCTCCATCCCCTTGAGGATGTAGGACAGGTATTCTTCCGTATTGGGGGAATCCTCGCCGAAGTCGTGCATCAGCGACGGCGTGCGCTGGCTGACGATGTCGCCCTCTGGGGAGGTGATGGAGTCCACGATGGTCAGATTGTACACCTTGCCGCCGTTGCCCAGCGCCGCTACGTAGCGGGCGACGGCCGCCGGGGACACGGTGGTGATGGACTGTCCGATGGCGACCTGAATGGTCTGGCTGCCGCCCCACTTGATGTCGTTCAGGTAGTTGTAGGTATCGCCGATCACCACCTGCAGGTGAACCATTTCCCGGGTCATGTTCAGTTCTTCCATCAGAATGGGGCGCATGGACTGCACCCAGTCGTCCTGATTGGTGTTGACGGCCATGTCCATCAGCCGCTTGACGCAGCGGTTCAGGCGCTCGTCGTCATAGGTGATGTTCCGGCTGGCCCCCTGATTGCGCAGGTGCTTCTTGATGGAGTTGAATACGATGATGGGCATGGACGTATCCTGCGAAGCTTCGTCCATGGCCTTGTCGGGGTCGTACAGGCTGGTCTGGCAGCCTACGACGCTGCGCACCTCGCCGGGCAGGTCGATGCCCGTTTTGCTGGTGAAGCCGAAGTTGGCGGCGTACTGGTACAGCCGGGTTTCGCCCAGCCGGTCGCCCAGCGTGTAGAAGAAATAGTTGCAGCTGTGGGAAAGCCCCTCCACGATGGTCTGGTACTGGTGCTTGTAGCGCTGGGATTCGGAGATCCAGCACTTGGGCGCGGTGGAAAGGTCGGAGTTGTATTTGGTGAAGTAGCCGCCGTCGGAGATGGTCTCGTTGGTGTGGAGCTTGCCGTCGATCAGCGCGCCAAGGCCGGAGACCATCTTGAAAATGGAGCCGGGGGTGCCGCGGGCGTGGATGTTGTAGTTCATCAGCACGTTGCGGGTGTCGGTCAGGATCTCCTGACTTTCCTTCCCAGCGGCGGTCAGGGCGTTCAGGTCGTAGGTGGGGTAGTTGGCCATGGCCAGCACCCGGCCTTCCATGTCGATGACCGTCATGGCGGCGCGCTGGGCCAGCGACAGGGGATATTGCTCCCAGTTGCGGTTTTCAATGATGGACTTGTTTTTTTCCAGCCAGGTGTTATCCATCAGCTTCTTTTCCTGAGAGGTGCGCACCGAGGCCACGTTTTCGGCCAGCGCGCGCTCGGCCTGCTGCTGGTAGCTGGCCACGATGGTCAGCTTGACGTTGTTGCCGTCCTGCGGCTCGGTATAGCTCAGCTCCCGGGTGATCTTGCCCACCCGGTCGCGCTCCACCACCCGGTAGCCCTGCCGCAGGTCGCTGTTCTGGGTCAGCCAGTCCTCCATGGAAGCTTCAATGCCGTCCACGCCGATGGTGTCGCTGTATTTATAGCCTTTTTTTTGCAGCACCGACCACTTGTCGGCGGAGGGAATGGCCCCCATGTAGCCGATGACCTGCGCCGCCAGCGTGGAGCGGGGATAGACCCGCTTGGTGCCCACGGCGATCTCCATGCCGCTCAGGGTCATGGACTTGGTCTCGATCTCGATCACAGTTTCGTAGGGCACGTCCTTGGCGATGACGATGGGCTGGGAGTTGAACAGGTTCATCTGCATTTCGGAGTAGACCGCCATGACCTTCAGCATGGTCTCCTCGTCCATGACCACGTCATCTACATAGGAACGTCCGGCAGCCTCGGCCTCTTGGCGGTTCTGTTCCAGCTCCGCCGCACTGTTGACGATCTTATAGCGCTTTTTCAGCCGCGTCATGGCGTCGGCGGCGGTGGGAACGCTGGTGACGGTGAAGTAGTTATTGTCCCGCCACTGGTTTTCCCGGGTCTGCAGGACGCTCTCGCTGACCCCGGAGCCGAAGTAAAATTCCCAATCGTTGGTGTTTTCGTTGCGGCGGATGACGAAGCTGACGGACAGCTCGTTACCGTTGTTTTCGATGATCTGAATGGCCTGCTGAATGGACAGGGTAAAGTTGCGGTATTGAGACTGGCTGTTCTGGCTGGCGTCCCGGTAGAAGGTGACGTTGTAAATGGGTTCGTCCTTGGCCAGAATCACCGCGTCCGCGTCGGTGATCATGCCGCGGCTGCCGCGAAGCACCACGGTGGTGGTGCGGCGGCTTTCCGCCTTTTCCTCGTAGGTATCGCTGGAGCGTAGCTGCAGCTCCGCCAGACCGCTGAACAGGTAGACGAACATGCCCAGAATGACCACCAGCACGAAAATGTACCGGCCGTTCAGGTTGTAGCCTTCCCGCTTTTCACGGCGGCCAAATCGGTTTCGCATGGGGAAAGACCTCCTTTCGGGGGCGATAAAAAGGGAAAGTGCGGCTTATCGGGCCTTTTTCAGCTTATAGACCCCCAGCCACCAGCGCACGGGGAATTGCAGCACCCCGGCCAGAAACGTGGAGTACAGTACGTCGATCAGGGCGCGCCGCCAGTGGCCCGCGTCCAGCGAAACGCCGCTTAAGTAGGTGTAAAGCAGATGGACGGCCTCAAAGACCGTCACACTGAGGGCCGCGCACAGGGGGGTGCGCAGGTGAGGGTTCCACTGGTTGGTTCGCCGGCCCAGCGTGCGTTCTTCTTCCAGCTTGCGCTCGCTCTTGTCGGAGAAGACCAGCGCACTGAGCATGGCCGCTACGGGGTACAGGATCAGACTGATGTAATCCAGCATGGGGGTCATGATCTCGATCAGGTAGCCAACGGCCAGAGCCATGACGAAGGTATACTTGCGGCCCAGCGCCACGGTGGCGATGGCGATGATCGCCAGCGCCAGATTGGGGGCCACATCCGCGATGGAAAGGTATTCCGCCGTCGTGGCCTGCAGAAGGTAGGCCAGCAGCGTCAGCACGGCGACTTTCAGGGCTTTGGTAAACACGGTCAGTCCTCCTCTACCGACAGGTCCAGCGGCGGGGCCGTGGGCGTGGGCGTGGCGGTGGGCGCCAGCGTGAAGCCGTAGCTGTTATCCGTCGCGCCGTTTTGCAGGCCGGAGGGCACCTTGTATTCATAGCTGTCGCCGCCGCTGGAGGAGGGCCCGGGCGTAGAGGCCGTCCCGGTGGGGGCGGGCGTTTCGTCGGGGGCCAGCGTGGGCTCCGGGCTGGGCGTGGGCGAGGGGGCCAGCTGGTAGGTGTCGCTGCCGATAAGCACTGTGGGCACGGGCAGGATGGTCTCCAGCGGCACCAGCGTCAGGGAGT
>ERZ825137.5511-NODE-5511-length-11670-cov-3.181059_pt1 | contig 11670 bp, 8 predicted proteins | sample MGYA00519873_ERZ825137 | MGnify/ENA primary metagenome ERZ825137 (study PRJEB31778, sample SAMEA3449190) | human gut metagenome | biome: human gut; feature: human-associated habitat; material: faeces | place: United Kingdom | collected 2010/2012 ... | reverse complement strand
GGGTCAGATTTCGGAGTCCGACGTGCTGCTGGCCGCCGCCTCGAACGCCATCATCGTGGGCTTCCAGGTGCGTCCGTCGGCCGCCGCGCGCAAGCTCGCCGAGAAGGAAGAGATCGAAATCCGCCTCTACTCGATCATCTACGATGCGATCAACGACATCAAGGATGCCATCGAGGGCATGCTCGAGCCGGTGATGAAGGAGGAGATCGTCGCGTCGGTCGAGGTGATGGAGATCTTCAAGATCTCGAAGGTCGGCACCGTAGCCGGCTGCATCGTCCGCGAAGGACGCCTCACGCGCACGACGCCGATCCGCGTCATCCGCGACGGCATCGTCATCTACACGGGCAAGCTCGGCTCGCTCAAGCGCTTCAAGGACGACGTCAAGGAGGTCACCATGGGCCAGGACTGCGGTCTGAACATCGAGTCGTTCAACGACGTGCGCGTCGGCGACATCGTCGAGGGATACGAACAGGTAGAAGTCAAACGCAAATAGTTTCAACTAACCCTATAAACTTAAACTACACGGTATGTTAACTCCCATTCACTTTACCACTCCGGAGGAGGCCGTCAAGGTCATCAAATCGGGCGATCACGTGCATCTGAGCTCGGTCGCATCGGCTCCCCAATGCCTCATCAAGGCCATGTGCGCACGCGGTGAGGCCGGCGAACTGAAAAACGTCCACATCCACCACCTGCACACCGAAGGCCCGGCACCCTACGCCGATCCGAAGTTCGAGGGCATCTTCCAGCTCGACTCCTTCTTCGTGGGATCGAACGTCCGCAAGGTGACGCAGAGCGGCTATGCCGACTACATTCCGGTCTTCCTGAGCGAGACGCAGAAGCTCTACCGCTGCGGCGCCGTGCCGTGCAACGTGGCGATGATCCAGGTCTGCCCGCCCGACAAGCACGGTTATGTCTCGCTGGGCACGTCGGTCGATGCCACGCTGGCCGCCGTCGAGTGCGCCGACCATGTGATCGCCGTAGTGAACAAGCACGTACCGCGTGCGTTCGGCCAGGCGATGATCCCGATGTCGAAGATCGACACGTTCGTTCAGGACGACTCGCCGCTGATCGAGGCGAAGTTCTCGGAGCCGAACGAGATCGAGACGGCCATCGGCAAGCACTGCGCCGCGCTGATCGGGGACGGTGCCACGCTGCAGATGGGTATCGGCGCCATTCCGAACGCCGTGCTGAGCCAGCTGGGCGGCCACAGGAACCTGGGTATCCACACCGAGATGTTCGCCGACGGCGTGCTGCCGCTCGTCGAGAAGGGCGTCATCAACGGCGAGGCCAAGAAGACCGACCCGGGCAAGATGGTTTCGACGTTCCTCATGGGCTCGCAGGCCGTCTACGACTTCATCGACGACAACCCCGGCGTGCTGATGATGGACGTGGGCTATACGAACGACCCCTACGTGATCTCCAAGAACGACAACTTCGTGGCCATCAACTCGGCTCTCCAGATCGACCTGACGGGTCAGGTGAGCGCCGACTCGCTGGGTACGAAATTCTGGTCGGGTGTGGGCGGTCAGATCGACTTTGTCTACGGCGCTTCGCTCTCGAAGGGTGGCAAGGCGATCATCGCCATGCCGTCGATAACGAACAAGGGCGTCTCGAAGATCTGCCCGACACTGCTCGACGGTGCGGGTGTCGTCACGACGCGCAACCACATCCACTGGTTCGTCACCGAATACGGCGCCGTGGACCTCTACGGCAAGAGCATGCAGGAGCGTGCCCGCCTGCTGATCTCGGTCGCACACCCCTCGGCCCGCGAGGAGCTCGACCGCGCCGCCTTCGAGCGCTGGGGATCGCACCACCACTACATCAAGAGCTACATGGGCAAGTAATGCCCGCGTGCTCCGACAGGAAATGCCCGTCTTCCTTCGAGGAAGGCGGGCGTTTTGTATCATCCCCGCACCGCCGACATCGCCGCGGCCAACCCTTATCCAGTCCACCGTTTCACCGATTCGGGCCGTGCCTACCCGCACCGCGCCTATTCGTGCCGCGCCTGTTCGTGCCTCGCCTACCCACGCCGTACCTGCCCCGTTGCCGCCGCCTGTCACTCCTACCCTTCCTCGTCTACCCCGTTGCCGCCGTCTGTCGCTCCTACCCTTCCTCGTCTACCCCGCTGCCGCCACCTGTCACTCCTACCCTCACCTCGTCTACCCCGCTGCCGCCTGTCACTCCTACCCTCACCTCGTCTACCCCGCTGCCGCCGACTTCGGATACCGAAGCGCCGCACGGCACGCACCTCTCCCGCTCGGTCCGAACAGCCGCACGATCCGCGCCCCTTCTCCCATCCTGCCCAAGGTTCCGCCACGGCCCGCGTCCCTTTTGCTGTTCTGCCCGGGGCCCCCGTCCCGGCGCCCGAGGCACAAAAAAAGGCGGACGGAACCGCACAGAGGCCCGTCCGCCGCCAAAAAGCAACCAATCTGTCGCGGCAGCATCACCGCGGCAGCTCTTCAACCCGTCAGGTCAGTGCACTCGCCTGAAACAAACCCGCTCCGTATAGTTCGTGCCGGGATATCGGGATGACAGAATCAACTCCAAAGCCGTCAGTTTCTCAATACGCATCACCTCCGGTTCGGTCGATCCGGACGGCGTAACCAGAATCGAGTGCGATTCGACCATATAGGAAGCGTACATCGAGCTCGAGCTGCCGTACTCCTCCCGGGTTGCTACCATCGTTCCGTCTTCGCGGAATTCAGTCGTCACAACAAAGCCGTATTCGGCTCCGTAATCGGTATCCCACTCACCTTCGTCATACATGCGGGTTACCTCCCAGGTCCCGACAAGCTGCGACAGGTCAATGGGGCTTTCGTCATCCTTCGAGCAACCGCTCCAGGTGAGTGCGACCGCACAGAAAAGAAAAGCTAAAATACGTTTCTTCGCCGTGCACAATTAGAATTTCAGACCCACCTTGACAAAAAACGAATTGACCGAGGCCTTCTCGTCGTCGGTACGGCCGTCATAGGTTTCGGAAAACTTCATCGACTGGTGCTGAAGTCCCAATCCGAAATTGAACTGACGGTAGATGAGCCCGATGCCGTACTCGCCGTAGAATCCGCCCTTGAGCTTGGTCTTCCACGATGAACCGTAGCCGCTGCCGGAGCCGCCATAGGACGACGTGGCACAGATGCTGCTGCCGAGACTGATCGAGATGTAGGGTGCAAACTCCTCCGTCACGGGATAATACCCTTTCAGATTGACGAAAACGGGAATCATCAGCGTCTCCCAGTTCGGCGTATCATCGTATTCGGGGTCCATCTTGCCATAGGCATACTGAAGGCCGACACCCAGACCGACGAATCCATATTGCGTGATCCGCGCACCGTGAATGGTCGAGATGAACGGACGCGAATAGTTGGTTTTCTCGGTATCGCCGCCATCCTTCCACGTAAGTTTGCTGCTGGTGGCGAATCCCACGTTGAGTTCACCCTGATACCAGATATCCACGGAATGCGTGCTGGTCTGGTAGGTCTTTTCACGGTTTACGCGCGTAACCGTCGTCTTCTGGGCGAACGTTACGACAGGCACGGCAACCAGAGCTGCGAGAAGCAGAATAAATGTTTTTTTCATCGTATAAAAGTTTTAATGGTGAATAAATGATTGTTGAAAAAGTCACTACTTTGTCCGGCTGACGGTCTCCTCGACATGGATCAGCGCATCTTCGTTTCCGATCTGTCCCTCCTTGAACAGCTTTTTGATCCAGCTGTCATCGGGTGTGCCTTCACGGAATCCCGTATAGATGGCCGGGAAACCGACCATTTCGACGATCATCACATACTTGCCGTCGCGCTCCACGGGCTCCTCCACCTGCACGGGGTTTCCGTCGACGTCGGTTGTCTGCACCGCATGCATCTTGTGCCGGATATTGAACTGCGGAAGCACGATCAGATCGGCATTCGTCTCGCGGCAAAAGTCATAGGTGGCCTGCGCCTTCAGCAGATTCACGTCGATGGCGGCCACCTGCTTGCCGTCCATCAAAGTAGTATATAAAGTATAGAGGTTCGGCGTCTCGGCAGTCCACTTCAAAGGATTTTTGATATCGAAGTTTACTTTTACTTCACCGTTTCCTCCGACTTTAGCCGTCTGTGCAGCCACTTCTTTTCCTTCCTTGTCTTTCAGGGAGAACATCACGGTCTCACCCTTGGCTCCCACGGCGTTCAGTTTCACCTCCAACGTTCCGTCCTGATAATTGTTCACCAAATCGGGCGTAATGAACAAGTCGGCGATGTGGGCCTGAGGACGTGCATAGAGATACACTTCACGGGCGATTCCCGTAAAACGCCAGAAGTCCTGGTCTTCAAGGTACGAACCGTCGCACCAACGCATCACCTGCATGGCAATCAGGTTCTCCTTGCCCGGCGTGAGATACTTCGTCAGGTCGAATTCCGCCGACACCTTGCTGTCTTCGCTGTATCCCACGAATTTGCCGTTCACCCATACCATCAGGTTGGACGTAGCCGAACCCACGTGCAGGTAAATCCGCTCACCTTTCCAATCGGCAGGCACGGTCACCATCTTACGGTACGACCCCGTATAATTGTTACGCTCTTCCACGAAAGGAGGTTCGGGTCTGAATTGTGTTCTCCATGGATAACCATTGTTGCTGTAAATGGCATCTCCGTAACCATTCAACTCCAGGATGCCGGGCACGGGAAAGTCCGTCCATTGCGAATCGTCGTACTTCAGGGAATAGAAGTCGCGAGGGGCCTTGTCGTGGTCCTTGGAAAAATTGAATTTCCACTTGCCTTCCAATGACAGATAACGTTCCGACCGGGCTTTCTGGTCTGCCTTTGCCAGATTCTCTGTCTCGTATGCGAAAAACGCCGCACGCGGAGCCATGGTGTTTACTTCGTTCACCTCGGGATCCAACCACCAAGGTTTGTCTTTTTGCGCCTCAGCCGAAAGAACGGCCAGACAAGCACAAGAAAACATCAATTGTCTAAACATGGTACATTTGTTTTATTGCGTCACAGACGCGGTTAGTTAATCATTTAGAAACTGCATACAAAGATACGTTTTTTGTTCTTTTTTCTCTCTAAAATGCAAAGTTTTTTGCTAAAATATTACGTGTTCGCACAAGATTTATTAACTTTGAAGAGGAAAACCTAATCCTTTGTGGAAAAAATAACTTAAATATCATGAATACCGACTTTTCACAACCGTTCAATCCCGAAGCCTACGCCCCGTCCGGCAAGACGGACATGCGGTTCCGGAGTTACGTGGAGAAAGGGATGCCATGGTTGTATGGCATCGTCTTTCCTGTCATTCTCGGCTTTTGCCTGTACACTTATGAGAAAGAAACACTTTTCCGGATACAAGAGCTCAACCTCTTCTTGCCGGACAGTACTTTCTATCATACGCTCTCGGCATATCCGGGCGGCACATTGCAATGGGCAGCCTGTTTCCTCACGCAGTTTTTTTATTACCCGGCTGCCGGGACAGCCCTTCTCATAGCCGTTTGGGTCTGCATTTGCTTCGTCATGCGCTCGGCCTTCCGGCTTTCCCCTTCATGGAGTTTTCTTCCCGCCTTGGTACCGGCTGCCCTGTTGGCCGGCATAGTGGAGATGGGCTATTTCATTTATTATATCAAATTACAAGGTTATTTCTTCACGGCCTCCATTGGCATACTGGCGGCCCTGTCGGCCGTATGGGTTTTCAGCCGTACAGCCCACCGGAACCCATATTGGGGCTACGCGTGGATGACCGTATGGCTTCTCGCCGGTTATCCTTTATTCGGGGCATACGCATTGGCCGGCACGGGCTACATGATAGTGCTCTGTTGGCGTATGCCGGGCACGCTATATAAGAACCGCGTCATCCCTACGGTATGGGGATTGTTGCTGCTCGTCGGAGTGCCCCTTGCGGCATGGCATTTTTATAGCCAAACAGCCATCAGCGAAATCTACACGGCTGCCCTGCCGAGTTTCGATGCAGGCGGAGAAGTATTCGCAGACTATCGTACACCTTATTATATATTGTTTTTCCTGCCACTGGCGGGTGCCGTCATCTACGATTACGTGCCGGTCATAAAGAAATACCCTCTCATCCTTCTGGCTCACTTGCTCGTATGGGTGGCCACCGCATGGGGATTGAAAAAGGCGTGGTATGTGGATGAGAATTTCCGTAAGGAACTGCTGATGGCACGTGCCATAGAGGAAGAAGACTGGGAACAGATTCCGGCCATTTTCCTGAGCGGAACGGCAGAGCCTACCCGCCTGATGGTCATGAACAAGAACCTGGCTTTGTTCCGCCTCGGACGGGCCGGTGACGAAATGTTCCAATACAGGGAAGGAGGCGCACGCCCCAACGCGCCGTTCCTCGTACGGTTGGCCCACGTAGGCGGTAAAGCCTTGTATTACCACTACGGACAGGAAAACTATTGCTACCGTTGGTGCATGGAAGACGGTGTGACTTTCGGATGGCGGACGGAATACCTGAAATACATGGCCAAAACTTCTATCGCGGGCGGCGACTACAAAGTGGCACGCAAATACATCGACATGCTCAAACGCACCCTTTTCCACAAAGAGTGGGCCGAGAAATACGAGACTTACCTCGACCATCCGGAACAAATACGGAAAAGCAAAGAGTTTGCGCCGATCATCCGGCTATTGCCCAAGGAAGACAAACTGAACTCAGACCTGAACGTCATCGAAATGTTCCTGCTGCGAACCTTTGCTTACGGCGAGAGCGACGACCCGCTCTATCAGGAACAGACCTTGATAGCGGCCTTACAGATGAAGGACATCGACATTTTCTGGCCTCGCTTCTTCCAATATGCCACCCTGCATAACGGGAAGCCCATGCCGCGCCACTACCAGGAAGCTGCCTACTTGTACGGCCATCTGGAAAACAAGGTAGACATCAGCCACATGCCTTTCGACCAGGAAGTGAAAGACAGTTACCAGCGTTTTATGGAGTTCACCCAACAATGCGCCGGTATGACGGAGGCACAAATGGCGGAGGCTTTCCGGCCGCAGTTCGGCAACACCTTCTATTATTTCTATTTCTTAGTCAACGGATTACAAACTTACTAACCATGAAAATTGCGATGAAGAGAGAGCAGAGGCAAGCTCGCTTGGCTCTGCCGAACGTGAGCAAATTATGTAACGCTTTTCTGAAGACCCTGACCGGCGGTTGGCTGGCCGCCCTTTGTTTTGCTTGCAGCCCACAAATGCCTGATGCCTATACGGAAAGTCAGGACGCACCGGACATTTATCCCGACTATACAGACGTGACGGTACCGCCGAACATAGCCCCGTTGCGTTTCATCGTGGACGAGAAGGCTGACGCTTATGCAGCCCGCATCAAATATCCCGGAGGAGAATGGACCACGGACGCACGGGAAGTGACTCCCTCCGTCTCGCAGTGGCGCGACATGCTGGCCTCGGCCAAAGGTGGCGCGCTCGACGTGGAAGTCTTTGTGGAACACGACGGACAATGGACGCGCCGCCGGCCATTTAAAATCCATGTAGCCGAAGAGGACATAGACCCTTACCTCTCCTACCGCCTCATCAGTCCTTCGTATGTCACTTACCGGGACTTGACCCTCAACCAACGCGATTTGACCAGCTTCGATGAAAGTGTCATTTACGGTAACATGACCGACGTGGAACATGCACAATGTATCAACTGCCATTCCTACCAGAACTACAATCCCCGGCGTATGCAGTTCCACGTGAGGGAAGACCGTGCCGGAACAGTCATTGCATACGACGGAACATTGGTCAAAGCCAACCTGAAAACGGATTCGCTCATCTCGGGCGGGGTATATCCCGCCTGGCACCCGACGGAAAAGCTCATCGCTTACTCGGTCAACCAGACCGGGCAGACGTTCCACACACGTGACTTACAGAAAGTGGAAGTACAAGACATGCTCAGCGACCTGATATTTTACGACGTGGAGAAAAACGAAGTGACGCGCATCCCGGGCGATGCCGACGAATTGGAAGTATTCCCGTGGTGGAGCCCGGACGGCAAATACCTTTATTATGCTTCAGCCCGTTTCGTACGCAAGGACACGGTAGAGAATTTAGACAACGAAACCATCCTGCGCTATAAGGAAATCAAATACAATCTTTTCCGGAGAAGCTTCGACCCGGCCAACCGCCGGATAGGTCCGCCCGAGTTGGTATTCGACGCGGCCGCACGCGGAAAGAGTGCCACGTTGCCGCGCATATCGCCCGACGGACACTACCTGATGTTCACGCTCGGGGAATTCGGCGTGTTCCACATCTGGCACAAAGACGCGGACCTCTACCTGATGGACTTACGTACACGCCAAGTACGTCCCATGACGGAAATCAACTCTGACGATGTGGAAAGCTACCACTCGTGGAGCAGTAACGGACGGTGGGTGGTCTTCAGTAGCCGGCGTTACGACGGAAACTACACACGGCCTTTCATTGCCTACATCGACAAAAACGGCAAAGGGCGCAAACCTTTCGAGTTGCCGCAGGAGGTGCCCGACATGCACCGGCGCTTCATGCGAAGCTACAACATCCCGGAATTCATGAATGGGCCGGTCGAGATAACCCCGCAGGCTTTCGCTTCGCTCATCAGGGACACCGAAGCCCGACCGGCACGACAAAAGAACTAAACACGATAAAAACCTATTAAAAAGTAATGAGAAACAAAACGATTAAAAGCCTGCTGCTCCCGGCACTATGTTTCATAGCGGCAAACGGACAGGCACAAGGCACATTGGAAGACTACCGGAGGGCATATTCCCTCTACGAGAAGTTCAATGCCACACAGGTGTATAACGACCCGGCGGACATACGATGGGACGGAAAAACTACATTCCACTACTCTGTCTATACGCCGGAAGGGACAGACTATTACGTAGGCAAAGTAACGGGAGACGTGAAAACGGCTGACGTAAAAGCAATTCACATGAAGGCCTTGGCGGAACTGCTTTCCCGCGAGACCGGAAAGGACATCCCACGAAACACGCTAAGACTGTCACGCTTGAGTGTGGACGAGAACCAACCCACGTCCGTATCCTTCGAATTCGACGGTTACAAATGGAAAGTAGAAGAAGCTTACACGACCGGACTACGGTTAGGCAGCAAAGAAACCCTGCCTGCCTCCAAAGGACCATGGAAAAAACCGCGTCACTGGATGGAAGTGGACGATGAGAAAGGGGCGGCACCCGTAGTCTCGCCCGACGGGAAACGGCAGGCTTACATCAAAAACGACAATGTGTACGTCAGCGACCGGGACGGCCGCCACGAACGGGCGTTGAGCAACGACGGGACGGCCGGCAATTACTATTCCAGTTGGCTCAAATGGAGCCCGGACGGCAAATACGTATGTGCCAACAAGATACGTCCAGCCCAGAAACGGTATGTATATTACGTGGAAAGCTCGCCCAAAAGCCAGCTTCAGCCCATCCTTCACCAACAGGAATACGCCAAGCCGGGCGACGAATTGCGCTTCAAGGTGCCTTGCATATTCAACGTGGAAACAGGGCAGGCCGTCATTCCGTCTACCGAACTCTTCGACCGCCAGTACGACTTGTACGGCCCGGAATGGAAAGAAGACGGGAAAGCGGTGACTTTTGAATATAACGAACGCGGCCATAAGACCTACCGCGTGCTGGAACTCGATGCGGAAACCGGAAAGGTACGCACACTCGTGGAGGAAAGCAGCCCCACCTTTGTCAACTACAGCCGTATGTTCCGCCATGTCCTGAAAGGCGGGAAAGAAATGATATGGATGAGCGAACGGGACAACTGGAACCACCTCTACATGATCGACCTGGAGAAAGGCAAGGTGGCCCGGCAAATCACAAAGGGCGACTGGGTGGTGCGCCGCGTGCTCAAAGTGGACGAAGACAACCAAGTGATTTACTTTACGGCCAGTGGTGTAAATCCCAAAGAAGACCCTTACCATGTACATTACTATAAAATAAACATGGACGGCAAAGAAATGACCTGCCTCACGCCAGAAGAAGGAAACCACTCGGCCGTCTTCAACGAAGATTTTACCTTGTTGGTCGACAAATACTCTACGGTGGAACAAGCTCCCGTCACCGTCCTGCGCACGACACAAGGCGAGAAAGCGGAGGAACGAACATTGGCACAAGCGGATTTAAGCAAAATCAAATCGGCCGGATGGACTGCCCCCGAAATCTTCACCGCTCCCGGACGGGACGGCGTGACACCTATGTGGGGCATCATCCAACGTCCGACCAATTTCGACCCGCAAAAGAAATATCCGGTCATCGAATACATCTATTCCGGCCCCGGAGATGCTTACACACCCAAAAGCTTCCTTCCCTACAACGGATATACGACGGCACTGGCCGAATTGGGATTCATCGTCGTGCAGCTCGACGCCATGGGGACATCCTATCGCGGAAAGAAGTTTGAAGAGGTGTGCTATAAGAACCTGAAAGATGCCGGTTTCCCCGACCGTATCCAGTGGATCAAGGCGGCAGCGGAAAAGTACCCCTATATGGACAGTACCCGTGTGGGGATATACGGTTGCTCTGCCGGAGGACAGGAAGCTTTGGCCGCCGTACTTTTCCACCCGGAATTCTACAAGGCATCCTACTCCAGTTGCGGTTGCCACGACAACCGGATGGACAAAATCTGGTGGAACGAACAGTGGATGGGCTATCCGGTGGACAGCAGCTACATCGCTTGCTCCAACGTGGAAAACGCCCACCGGCTGACGCGCCCGCTGATGCTCGTGGTAGGAGAAATGGACGACAACGTGGATCCGGCTTCCACCATGCAAGTGGTCGATGCCCTCATCAAAGCCAACAAGGATTTCGAGTTGGTGGTCCTGCCGGGCGTAAGGCACAGCATGGGAGAAAGCTACGGAGAACACAAGCGTTTCGATTTCTTCGTAAAAGAACTCATGGGCGTGGAACCACCGAAATGGGAAGAATTGAAACAAAAATAGAAAGAACTTTCATACGCAGACAGCCCGCCGGAATCCGGCGGGCTGTCTGCGTATGAAAGCCATACTTAGCCTCATTTTATGGCTATTGGAAATCTATCTCTCCGTAAGAGAGCGATCGCTCACACAAAGTTAGGATTTACCAAGGAACTAAGCAAACAAAAGTGAACAAAAATCAAACACTGCATACAAAATCCAGAAAACAAATTCCATATACTCCTTTGGTTATCAAGCAGTAAATACCCACTGTACGCTCTCTTACGGAGAGACAAACCCAATTACCAACCATTTAAATTCAAACTTTATGAAGAAACATTTGTTATGGACATGCTGCCTCTTGGCAGTAGGATTCGCTTCCTGTAGCGATGACGACGAAAAAAAGACTGACCCCACTCCTCCGGGAGACCAAGCCACGACAACTCCGGACGTAAGTCAGGATCTGGGCATACAATTCCCGGTGACCTCCATCAACGGAAGTTGGGAAGTATTCAATTACACTGACGGCAAACTAACAAGCGGTACGTTATCCAACCCGAACGGTACTTTCACCATCAGCCACAATCCGCTCACCATCAAGGTTGAAATGCAATACGGAGACAGCGGCGATGAAAGTTCCGTGGAAACCTACACCAATATCAAGGTAAACGACAAGGGATTTGCCACGTCGGCCACTTACCAATCCACGGACGTGTACGATGGCGAGACCGAAAAGACAAACGGACAGGCCACCATGGCATACGACGCGGATGG
>ERZ825137.5507-NODE-5507-length-11678-cov-9.406349_pt1 | contig 11678 bp, 13 predicted proteins | sample MGYA00519873_ERZ825137 | MGnify/ENA primary metagenome ERZ825137 (study PRJEB31778, sample SAMEA3449190) | human gut metagenome | biome: human gut; feature: human-associated habitat; material: faeces | place: United Kingdom | collected 2010/2012 ... | reverse complement strand
TGCGGTGGGGCCGCGCCGACGCCACCGACCAGGAGATCGCCGAGGCCTGCCGCATGGCCTGCGCCGATGAGTTTATCGAAAAAATGCCCGACGGGTATGATACCCACATCGAGCAGGGCGGCGCCAACGTATCCGGCGGCCAGAAGCAGCGGCTGTGCATCGCACGGGCCATTCTGCGGCGGCCCAAGGTGCTGATCCTGGACGACAGCACCTCCGCCGTGGATACCGCCACCGACGCGAAGATCCGCGCCGCGCTGAAGGAGGCTCTGCCCGGCGCCACCAAGCTTATCATCGCCCAGCGCATCACCTCCGTGATGGACGCGGACATGATCCTTGTGCTGGACGACGGCCACATCGTGGGACAGGGCACCCACGCGCAGCTGATGGAGAGCTGCGATATTTACCGCGAGGTCTATGAATCCCAGCAGGAAGGGGTGAGCATTGATGGCTGACAACAAAACGAGAGCGCCCCGGGGCGGACACGGCCCCAATGCCCACGGCTTCCAGCGGCCCAAGGACATGAAGGGCACCTTCCAAAAGCTGATGGGCTACGTGGGGAAATACAAGGCGTCGCTGGTGCTGGTGGCCGTGTGCCTGATCGTCAGCTCCGCCGCCAGCGTGGCCTCCAGCTATCTGCTGAAGCCCCTTTTGAACAACTATATCCTCCCCGGCGACTTCCCCGGCCTGCTGAAAATGCTGGTGGTGCTGGGCGGGCTGTTCGCCCTCAGCGCCGGGTGTTCCTACGCTTACGCCCGCATTATGGTGCATGTGGCCCAGCGGACAGTGGCCGCCATCCGGCAGGATCTGTTCGACCGCCTGCAGGAGCTGCCCATCCGCTACTATGACCAGCACCAGTCCGGCGACCTGATGAGCCGCTTCACCAACGATATCGACACCGTGTCGGAGATGCTGAACAGCAGCTTCGCCAGCATCATCTCCAATGTGCTGACCTTTGTGGGCACGGTGCTGATGATGATCGTCCTGAACCCGTGGCTGACGCTGATCACCTTCGGCTTTCTGGCGCTGATGGGCGGCGTGGTAAAGGTCATCGGCGGCCGCAGCCGCGTGAATTTCCAGCGGCAGCAGGCGGCGCTGGGCGCGGTGAACGGCTATATCGAGGAGATGATCGAGGGCCAGAAGGTCATCAAGGTCTTTAACCACGAGAAGCAGGCCATTGACCAGTTCACCACCCTCAACGACACGTACCGTCAGGCAGCCACGGCGGCGCAGGCCTACGCCGGTATGATGATGCCCGCCATGGGCAACCTCAGCAAGATCAACTACGCCGTCACCTGCTGCGTCGGCGGGCTGCTGGCCATCGGCGGCGTGTTCGACGTAGGCTCGCTGGGCGCTTACCTGCTGTATGTCAAGCAGGTCAGCCAGCCCGTGGGTCAGATCAGCCAGCAGATCAACACGCTGCTGGCGGCTGCCGCCGGCGCCGAGCGCATCTTCGCCGTCATGGAGGAGCAGCCGGAGACGGACGAGGGCAAGACTATCATCGTCCGGGTGGAGAAAAACGGCGACATCCTGACGGAGACGGCGGAGCGCACCGGTCACTGGGCGTGGAAAAAGCCGGACGGCACACTGGTGGAGCTGCGGGGCGACGTGCGGTTCGACCACGTGAGCTTCTCCTACGACGGGGAAAAGACCGTGCTGAACGACGTGTCCCTGTTCGCCAAGCCTGGCCAGAAGATCGCCTTCGTCGGCTCCACCGGCGCGGGCAAGACCACCATCACCAACCTCATCAACCGCTTTTACGATGTGCAGCAGGGTACCATCACCTATGACGGCATCGATGTGAAGGACATCGCCAAGGATTCCCTCCGCCGCTCGCTGGGCATCGTATTGCAGGACACCCACCTGTTCACCGGCACCGTGGCGGACAATATCCGCTACGGTAAGCTGGACGCCACGGACGAGGAGGTGCGCGCCGCTGCCAAGCTGGCCAATGCCGACGCCTTCATCCGCCACCTGCCCCAGGGCTACGATACCGTTATCACCGGGGACGGAGGCAGCCTCAGTCAGGGTGAGCGGCAGCTGCTGGCCATTGCACGGGCCGCCGTGTCCGACCCGCCGGTGCTGATTCTGGACGAGGCCACCAGCTCCATCGACACCCGCACCGAGACGCTGATCGAGCGGGGCATGGACTCCCTGATGGAGGGCCGTACGGTGTTCGTCATCGCCCATCGCCTGTCCACCGTCCGTAACAGCCAGGCCATTCTGGTGCTGGAGCAGGGCCGCATCATTGAGCGCGGCGACCACGCCGAGCTGCTGGCCCAGCACGGCAAGTACTACCAGCTCTATACCGGTCAGGCGGAGCTGAGCTGAATCGTTTTCCCAAAATCGAACATACTAAGGAGGAGCTACCCATGACCGAACAGACGCTTTGCCAAAAAGCCATTGCCATGCTGGACATGGCCTACGTCCCCTACTCCCACTTTCCCGTGGGCGCGGCCCTGCTGTGCAAGGACGGCACGGTATTCACCGGCTGCAATGTGGAGAATGCCGCCTACGGCGCCACCATCTGCGCCGAGCGCACCGCCATCTTCAAGGCCGTCAGCGAGGGACACCGGGACTTTGACACCATTGTCATCGCCGGGCGCAGCAATGACTACTGCGTCCCCTGCGGCACGTGCCGCCAGGTGATGATGGAGTTCGCCCCGGAGTTGACCGTCATCTGCCTGAACAAGAGCGGCGAGAGCAAACGGTTCGCCCTGAAGGAGCTGCTGCCCTATGGCTTCGATCAGTCCTGGCTGTAACGCTTAGCGGGCGGAAAATGTCCGCCCGTCGGGAACAAAACAGAGCGCGGCTGCGTCCAAATCATAGCCGCGCTTCTCCTGCGCGGGGAAAGTACAATCATTTTGGAGGTTTATCATGAAGAAATTCGTATCTCTGCTGCTGGCCGCTCTGCTGGTGCTCAGCCTGACCGCCTGCGGCAGCAAAAACAACCATTCCGGCGACAAGCCCGCAACGCCCACCAGCGCTCTGAACATACTGGAGACGGTGTGGAACACCTACGGCGAGGACGAGAAGTTCTCTGTCGTCGGCGGAGACTTCTCCGAGGCAAACCTGAAGGAGGACGCTCCCGGCGTCTTCGACCTGAAGGACCGTGCGCTGGCGGACAGCGAGCTGGGCCTGCCGGAGACCGCTGCGGTGGACGAGGCCGCGTCCCTTGTCCACATGATGAACGCCAACACCTTCACCGCCGCCGCCTACCACGCCACCGGCGACACCGCTGAGCTGGCACAGCAGCTGCGGGACAACATCATGCAGCGCCAGTGGATGTGCGGCTTCCCCGACAAGCTGGTCGTGGCCGTGGTAGATGAGTATGTGGTGGCCGTCTTCGGTGCGGAGGATCTGATAGATACCTTTATGACTCACCTGAACGGTATCTACGGCGTCCACGCCGCCTACGACGAGGCCATTCAGTGATGCGCTGGGCGCAGCGGGCCGCATTTCTCCTGCTGGCGGCGGTGATGGCTTTGAGCGCTGCCCGGCTGCCCACCTCGCCCCGAAGGAATACGGCGGACGGGGTGTACGTCTACGAGGGCTATGCCTCCGCCACGGATGCGCCCTGGGACGAGAAGTCCCTGGAGCTGGCGGCCCACCGCTTCCAGCACCTCATCGAGACGTATTTCGGGGGCAGCGGCTATCGCTTTTGCCTGTCCGTTGTGCCGGACAAGGCCCAGTTCACCCAACCGCCGGAGGGTTATGTCCCCGCCGATGCTTCGGAAACGGCGGACTGGCTGGCCGTCCGGCTGCCGGTACAGGCGGTGGACATCGCGTCCCTGCTGACGCTGGAGGACTACTACCGCACCGATCCCCACTGGCGGCAGGAGACACTGCTGCCGGTGGCCCAAAGGCTGGCAGAGGCCTTGGACGTAACGCTGCCGGAGGACCGGGAGGAGACGCTCTGCGCCCTGGCCGGGGAATTCCATGGCAGCTACTGGGGCAAGACGGCGGAGACGCTGGCGGCGGACACGCTGTCCTACCTGACGGATAACGTGCTGGAGGGCTGCACCGTCTACGACTACGAGACGGACAGCACCGGCGGCGTGTACGACTTCGCCGCCGCCCAGACCGCGCCCTACGACCTGTTCCTGGGCGGCAGCAAGTCTCTGCTGCGCATCGAAAACCCGGCGGCGGAGAACGAGCGCACCCTTATCGTGTTCCGGGACTCCTTCGGCAGCAGCCTGATCCCGCTGCTGGCGGAGGGCTATGGTACGGTGTATGCCGTGGACATCCGCTATCTGGCCAGCGACCTGCTGGGCCGGGTCATGGACATCCCCGTCGAGGCCGACGTGCTGTTCCTATACAGCGCCACGGTGCTGCACAACAGCGTCACCCTGAAATGAGGCCGCGCATACACTGGCACAGATACCATCGATCGATCAGGTCTGCCCTTGTCGATCGATGGTACAGAAGAAGGAGGTCTTTGCCCGTGGCGAGGACTTTGGATACGCTGTCCCCGGGGGAGCAGGGCCGTGTGGCGGCGCTGGATTTTCCGCCCGCCATGCTGCGGCGGCTGCGGGAGTTGGGGTTTCTCCCCGGCAGCACCGTGACGGCCCTGCACCGCGCGCCCTTCGGTGGCAGCACCGCCTACGGCGTGCTGGACACGGTGGTAGCCCTGCGGGATGGGGACGCCCGACGAATTACGCTGCAATAAAAAATGACGTTCTGCGAATACAGAACGTCATTTTTTATTGTAATTATACAACCCGTTGTCAGAAAGACACCAGCTCCGGATCGGGCTTGGTGGTGGCGGCAATGTCGGTGACGTACAGCACCGGGCCTTCGCCCTGGTAGGCGTCGCATTTCTCCTTTTTCACCGTGGCGTGGATCTTCACCCACTGCTTGTCCTTGAAGCTCTCCAGCCCCTCGCCCCGGCACACCAGCGCCAGGAACTGCATGTCCTTGTCGCAGCACACCATAGCGAACCGGCCCGGGCAGTGGACACCCTTGAACTTCTTGGAGTGGCACATGATAGCCTTGAAGGACACCTCCACGCCCTGATAGCGATCCGGATTGTCCATCATGTCCACATACCAGATACCGTAGTCGTTGTCGGGTACGTCCAGCTTGCCGCTGCTGAGATCAAAGGGGGACATCTCCGGCGTGACGTATTCCTCGCTGGTGCCGTCGGTATTCTCCAGATAGATGTCCGCCCGGCGGTTCACCATCCGCAGGTTACGGCTGCGGAGCTGCTTCCGCAGCTCCTCGTTGCAGCGGTTGAAGATGAGCATATCTGCGTTGGTGATCTTCTCCATCATCAGCTGGCCCATGTTCTTCACGTACATCTCAAAGGTGTTGGCGTCCACCAGGCACATGATCTGATATAAGATCCAGTTGGCGGGCAGACCCTCCCGGTACAGCGTCTCCATGCTCCACATACCGTTGTACTCGATAATGACCTGCTTAGGCCGGTACTGCTTTTCCAGCCTCTTGAAGAAGTCCGGCGTCATCTGCTCCGGCTCGTCGATGGTGTAGGTGAACACGTTGCTCAGCACATGGGGGTCGTAGTCCGTTTCGCCCTCCTCGCACCGTAGCAGCAGCGTGCGGTCCTCGGCGGCAAAGCCGTCCTGCAGAATGCCGTTGATGAAGCTGGTCTTGCCGGCGTCCAGAAAGCCGGCGATAAGGTAAACAGGAATATCCATACAGTCGCTCCTTGTCTTACAGGCCGAACAGCTCCGCCAGCTTGGCCTCCTTCAGCTCCGCGCCGATAACGCACAGCCGGCCCGTGTAGTCCGCCGGGCCGCGGCGCACCTGATGCTCCTCGGGCACGAAGTCGAAGTGCAGCCACTGGCCGCCGTCGGCGGCGGGAACGATGCCCTTGGCCCGGAGGATCGCACCGTATTCGCCGCTGTCCAGGGCGGAGAGGATGCGCTCCAGATCGCCCTCGGTGAAGGTCTTCACCGTCTCCACGCCCCAGCTGGTGAACACCTCGTCGGCGTGATGATGGTGATGGTGGCAGCCGCAGTGGGGATCGTCGCACTCCTCACCGTCATGGTGATGGTGGTGATGCTCGTGGTCATGATCATGCTCGTCGTGATCATCGTCATCGTCATGATGGTGGCAGTGATCGTGGTCGTCATCGTCGTCATCATCGTGGTGATGGTGGCAGCAGTGGTCGTGGTCATCATCATGGTCATGGTGGTGATGATGCTCGTGCTCATGCTCCGCCTCGTCCGCCGCGTGCTCGGCCTGCATCCGGGCCAGCAGCTCGTCGGCCAGCGAAACCTTCTCGATGGCGCTGAGGATGGTCTCGCCGTCCAGTACGTCCCAGGGGGTGGTCAGGATGGCAGCGTTGGGATTCTTCTCCCGCAGCAGGGCCACGGCGGCCTCCAGCTTCTCCTGGCTCAGCTTCTGCGTCCGGCTGAGGATGATCGTCCCGGCGGACTCGATCTGGTTGTTGTAGAACTCGCCGAAGTTCTTCATGTAGATCTTGACCTTGGTGGCGTCGGCCACGGTAACGAAGCTGTTCAGCTTCATATCCGGCACGTCCTTGACGGTGTTCTCCACCGCCACGATCACGTCACTGAGCTTACCCACCCCGGAGGGCTCGATGAGGATGCGGTCGGGGTGGAACTGCTCGTGGACCTCCTTCAGCGCCTTGTTGAAGTCGCCCACCAGAGAGCAGCAGATGCAGCCGGAGGACATCTCGCTGATCTGCACGCCGCTGTCCTTCAGGAAGCCGCCGTCGATGCTGATCTCGCCGAACTCGTTCTCGATGAGCACCAGCTTCTCGCCCTGGAACGCCTCCGCCAGCAGCTTCTTGATCAGGGTCGTCTTGCCGGCGCCCAAAAAGCCGGATACAATGTCGATTTTTGTCATAGTGAAAACCTTCTTTTCTCCGCCGCCGGAGCGGCTCATATTTTTTCACCTATATCATATCCCATTTTTTTGAAAATGCAAGGGGATACATAATGAAAATGAATGCTGAAAAAGGAACGTCGGCGACGTTCCTTTTTCAGCCCATTACCGGTCGTTGTCCAAAAAGCCGTCTGTATCCGTCACCCGCCCGTTGTGCAGCATCTCCTGATAGTCGCTGTCAAAGGCGGCGGCGTCACGGCTGCGCCGGGCCGCGCTGCGGCCCATCCGTGTTTCCGCGGCGGCGGAAGCGTCGCTGCCGTCCACGCGCTCCGGATCATCGCCGGGAACAGCGCCGTTGGTGTCTGGCTGGGTGCTGGCGCTGCCGTTAGGTGTGGTGTCGGGGTCTTTGTTGGTGTCGGGCTTGGTGCTGCCCGTGTCGCCGCAGGCCGTCAGCGTCAGCGCCAGGATCAGCGCCGCCGCCAGCGCGCAAATACGTTTTTCCATGGTCATGTCCTCCTTTTCCCTCCGTGTGCGATCTTGTCGCCGGATGTAGTATCTGCCGATGCGACGTTTGTAGCCGCGACACTTTTTGCCTTTTGCGCCGTTGCTTTTTGGCGCGGTCTGGGATATAATCAAAGACACTTATCAAATTTGAACCTGTCAAAAGGAGGACATATACAATGCAAACGCTGGAAAAACAGTATCATATCCACTGTATGGAGGGCGATGTGGGCCGCTACGTCATCCTGCCCGGCGACCCGGGCCGCTGCGAGAAGATCGCCGCGCTGTTTGACGACGCGCATTTCGTGTCCAGCAACCGGGAGTACACCGTGTACACCGGCACGCTGCTGGGGGAGAAGGTCTCCGTCTGCTCCACCGGCATCGGCGGGCCCTCCGCGTCCATCGCCATGGAGGAGCTGCACAACATCGGCGCGGACACCTTTATCCGGGTGGGCACCTGCGGCGGCATTGATCTGGATGTCCGCAGCGGCGACGTGGTGGTGGCCACCGGCGCCATCCGGTTCGAGCACACCAGCCGGGAGTACGCGCCCATCGAGTACCCGGCGGTGGCGGATTTCGACGTGACCACCGCGCTGGTGCAGGCGTCCCACGCGCTGGGCAAGCGGACGCAGGTGGGCGTCGTCCAGTGCAAGGACGCCTTCTACGGACAGCACAGCCCGGCCAAGATGCCGGTGTCCTATGAGCTGCTGAACAAGTGGGAGGCGTGGAAGCGCCTGCACGTCAAGGCCAGCGAGATGGAGTCCGCCGCGCTGTTCGTGGTGGCAAACGCGCTGGCGTGCCGGTGCGGCTCCTGCTTCCATGTGGTGTGGAATCAGGAACGGGAGGCCGCCGGTCTGGATCAGGACATGAGCGAGGACACCACCTCCGCCGTACAGGTAGGCGTAGAGGCGCTGAAGCTGCTGATCCTGCGGGATCGGGAGAAAGCCGCCGCACAGAAATAAGCAAAAGGAAAGCCGCAGGCGTGCCTGCGGCTTTCCTTTTGCTTACAGAGTCTCCTCCAGCGCTTTGCACGCCTGCGCCTCCTGCCGGTAGTCGGCGGCGGATTGGCGGAGGCCGTCCATCTCCTCCGGCGTCAGGGGGCGCTTCACCCTGGCGGGGGAGCCAACGGCCATGCAGCCGTCAGGGATGACGGCGTTCTGCGTCACCAGCGCGCCGGCGCCGATGAGGCAGCTTTTGCCGATCTGCGCACCGTTGAGGACGATGGCGCCCATACCGATCAGTGTCTCGTCGCCGACGGTGCAGCCGTGGAGGATGGCGCCGTGGCCCACGGTGACGTTTTTGCCCAACGTTACCGGCAGGTCGTACTCCACATGGACCACGCAGTTATCCTGTATGTTGGTACCCTCGCCGATGGAAATGGGGGCGCGGTCGCCCCGGAGCACCGCGTTGTAGAACACGCTGCTGTTTTCGGCCAGATGTACCTCGCCCCGGACGACGGCGCCGGGGGCCACAAAGGCGGAGGGATGGATGTCGGGGGTTTTCATAAAAGGGTGCTCCTCTCGAAAAATTTCCCCTATTGTACCACGTTTTTTTCGGATATCCACCGGTTTTCAGAAAATTTCTTAAAAATCGCCCTTACATTTTTTGACACAATGTGGTATAATTCTACCAGATAGAAAAGCCGCGTGTCCGAAGGAGAGAGCGGACGGGCGGCGTGTTTCCGTGTGTTTTGTGTGTGAGGAGCGTGACAGAATGTTTGCAGCAGGCGATCTGGTGGTGTACGGCGGCGAGGGCGTCTGCCGTGTGGAGGGTATCGGCCCGTCCGGCATGTCCTACGACGATGGGGACAGGCTCTATTATCATCTGACCCCGCTGTACCGCAGCGGAATGGTGCTGACACCGGTGGACACCGGCGTGCTGATGCGTCCCGTCATCACCCGGGAGGCGGCGCTGGCCCTCATCGCGGCCATCCCGTCGCTGCCGCCCTGCAAGCCGGAGCAGGCAGGCGTCCGGGCCGCCCGGGACTTCTACCATCAGGTGGTGATGCGGTGTGAGTGCGGTGAGCTGGCGGCCATGATCCACAGCGTGTGCCGCAAGAGGGCGTGGGCCCTGCGCCACGGCAAGAAGGTCAGCCAGATGGACGAGCGCTATCTCAAGCGGGCCGAGGATCAGCTGTACGGCGAGCTGGCCGCCGTGCTGGGCACGGAGCGGGGCGACGTGGCGGCGCTGATCCGCCAGAGCTGGCCCGGCTGGCCGGAGAAGCTGCCGGAGCCTGTGCCGGCAGAGATGTGAAAAGTGAAAAAAAGACATCTCGCGCATCTGCGCGGGATGTCTTTTTTTGTATCAGAAGTGGCGGACAAGTCCGGCGATGAGCAGCGTGGGCAGCGGGTTATACCTGAATGCTATGATTCCTTTGTGATTCCGCTACCAAAGTGGCTGCTTGGGCTTTGGCCCGCGCAATGATGTCCGGAAGTCGATCCTTGGGGATGACCATGATCCTGCCGTTGGAGTCGTAGCGGGGATATTGGCCATTAAAATAGACAACGCCGGTTTCTGCATCCACAAAAAGAACATCTGGAAGTGGGTGGTACGGACTAACATATGTAGTGTCGGTGAAAACTTTCTTTACAGAATCAATTTGAATCAGTTCCATATTCGCCCTCCTTAAAGATGCTTCAGACTGTCCTCACGGCGCTTTTTCTCTCGCTCAGCAGCAAGCTGACGCGGGCCTATAACTCGATAGGCCACCGTCAAATCGTATCGACTGACTTGACAAGATTCACCGCCGAATCGCTTGGCAATTTCAGCGGCAAGCAGTCTTGCCATGTGGTCGCTGACAAAGTATCCATGAGTAGCGTAATCATAAGAAAAGTTCTGCCCGCTCAGAGAAGCAAATTTAATGCCACCAACAGAACCCTCTGAGGATATGCTGACCGTAGCCCCATCGAAATCGGGAGCAAATCGTTCTATAGTCGAGATGACATCGTGCACAAGTTCCCTTTCTGCATTATTTTTAGGCCCGGTTTTACTCTTTGCGGATTTGATCACAAAAATGACCACGATCCAAAAAATGATGCCGGGTAAGGCTAGCATAAAATCGCTCATAAGATATACCCTCTCTCATTGGAAGATCGCAATAGACCGACAACTTATAATCTAACATATCGTTATGCGCATATCAATGGGCGCCCTTACGATTTCGTATCAGAAGTGGCGGACAAGTCCGGCGATGAGCAGCGTGGGCAGCAGCCAAAGCAGCAGGAACACCACCATGGACAGCGGCGTCAGCACCGCGAAATTGCCCACGGAGGTCAGATAGTAGGACAGCGCTACGCCGCACAGCGCGCCGATGTAGCTGAGCACCGTGGCGGTGCGGACGGCCCGCACCATGCGGCGGCTCCCCACCACCGACTCCGCCAGCGGGAGGAGCCCCTCCCGGCAGACGATGACGTTGGGCGCCTCACCCTGCTGGGCGGCCAGCTGGGCCAGCGCCAGACGGGTGGACACATCGGGGTAGACCACCTTGGCGTCCACGCCGAATTTCCGCTTGATCAGGCCGGGGGTCACGTTGCTGCTGCGGACGGCCAGCACCGGCGTGATATGGCTGCGGCGCATGGCCCGCAGCGCCCACTCCGCATTGCGGGAGGGCTGGTACTTCACGGCGAACACCGCCGTCAGCACGCCGTCCACCGCCAGAAACAGGCCGGTCTGCAGCTTCAGGTCGCGGGGCAGGGGCACGCGGCGCTTCTTCATAAAGTAGGCGCTGCCCATCAGCACCGTCTCGCCCCGGATGGCGGCCTCCACGCCGCCCTCCTCGCAGTAGCGCAGCTCGTCCACCCGCATGGGGTAGCCGCCCTCCGCCGTCAGCTGGCGATCCAGCAGGGGTGCAAGGCTGCTGCCGGCGGCCTTGGCCACCGAGGCGGCATAGGACACGGCCCGCACACGCTCCTCGCCGTAGACCTTGTAGCCGTTGAGGGTCACGGTACCGGCGGGGAACAGGTCATCGTCCGTCAGTACCATGCGGCCGGAGCGGGCCACGGCCCGTGCACCGGCGTAGCCTGCGGCGGCAGCGCCGCTGCGCTCCAGCCGCCGGGTCAGATAGTACAGCGGGAGCGTGCCCGTCAGGGGCAGGGACAGCTGGACGCCGGCGCCGGTGAGGGTCGCCAGCACCCAGGGAAATTCGTCCATGGGCCGGGCGGTGAAGCACACCACGCCGGACAGCACCACCGCCGCGCTCAGCAGCAGCGGCAGCACATAGTTCTGCCACTGGCGGGCGGGATCGGGGCGCATGGTCATGCGGTAGAAGCCGTCCAGCACACCCCGCTGCTTGCAGATACCGGCGGGCAGAACGGACACCACATAGGGCGGTACGCCGTTGACATCCGCCAGATGGAAGGCGATGCGGC
>ERZ825137.5492-NODE-5492-length-11715-cov-4.301372_pt1 | contig 11715 bp, 9 predicted proteins | sample MGYA00519873_ERZ825137 | MGnify/ENA primary metagenome ERZ825137 (study PRJEB31778, sample SAMEA3449190) | human gut metagenome | biome: human gut; feature: human-associated habitat; material: faeces | place: United Kingdom | collected 2010/2012 ... | reverse complement strand
CCGCGTCCTTATTGTTTCGTCTCTTATGAGCCCACCACGACCTCGTCGGAGGCGTTGAGCTTCTCCACCTGGAACGATGTGGACGACAGCTCCGCGCCCTGCGCATCCGTCACCGTTACGGTGACGGAGAACAGGCGGGTGGCCCTGTCGTAGTCCACCGTCACCGCAGCCCGCAGGCCGTGGGGATACGCTTTCTTGGGCAGCAGCTTGGTGCCGCCCAGCAGGATCTGGCCGTTCTCATCGGTCTGGAAGCCGTCCTTGGCGTCCTCGCCGCCGTGCTCCTGGCTGAAAAAGCCGGTGAGACGACCGGTCTGGTCGTAGAACAGGGTGCCGGAGTAGCGCAGCTCATCGCTGACCGTGGTCTGCAGCGTGGCGCACAGCACCTGGGCCTCCGAGCTGGCCAGCGAGCGGTCATAGCTGCGGACCGCCAGCGATACGCCCACCACCATGCAGGCGGCGACCAGCAGCAGGACCGCCAGCGCGCACAGCAGCTCCACCATGGTCAGGCCGGCTTTCTTCTTCTGTTTCACGGGCAGGTACCTCCTGTTCCGGCGATGCGCGGCGGCGGGTCAATTGCCGTCGTAGGTGTAGTAGCAGTAGCCGTTCTCTGTGGTGTATTTCTCCACGGGGACGGTGAAGGAGCTGGTGCCGCGTCCGGAGGACACGGTGAGGCTGGCCGGCTCCGAGATGCCGTCGTAGCGCACCGCCACGTCCGCGTCCCGCATCTTGGCATTGACGCGGGTGGCCGCCACGATAGATGTGGCCAGAAAGGCCATCACCAGTACCACGATCAGCAGGGATACCAGCGTCTCCACCAGTGTTTCACCCCTGCGGGAGCGCAGCTTTTTCATGAGCCCGCCTCCTTTCGATGGATGGTGCCGCCATCGGTCCATGAAATGGTCTCGACGGTGGTGGTCATCTTGTAAAAGCGCTGGTCGTTGACAGAGGTGCTGGTGGTGACAGCGCTGGGCATCACCAGCGTCATGCGGTAGGGCGCGTCGGGATCCGTGTTCTCCAGCGCCGCCGTCAGCACGTAGCTGGTCTCGCCGCTGTCCAGCGTGTCGTAGGTCATGGAGAACGTAGCGGTGACATCGCTGACACGATCGTCCTCCAGGTGGAAGGTGTAGACACGGTTCAGCACCGGCTGCCCATCGCGGAGCCGCCCGATGGCGTAGTTGGCGAAGTCGCTGAACGCCAGCTCGGCGGGAATGGTCTGGGTGGTGGTACTGGAGGTATTTTGATTAGAGTTGTAGTAGAACTCATAGCTGACAGTGGTACTGACGTACTTCATGTCCGACGCCAGAAAGCTGTTTCGGATCAGCTCCGCCGCGGATGTTACGGTCAGGGCCGCCTGCTCCTGCTTCTGGTCGGTGCGCAGGGCGGACACGGCGCTGGAAGCGCCTGCCACCACCACGGCACTGACCATCAGGGCCACCAGCATCAGCAGCAGGGCCATCAGCATGGACACGCCCCGCTGGTCATGTAATTTTCGGCGCAGCGCGTCCATGCGGTGTCACCTGCCTTTCATTTCTTATGGCGCGGGGTCCGCCCCGCAGGGGTAGTTGGTCAGCGTCAGCCGGTACGTCACGTCATTCCGACGCAGGGTCACAGTGCCGCTGATATACAGGCGCCGCGGCTGATCCGTCTCCACCGTCAGCAGGCGGTATCGATAGTCGTCCGCCTCGATCACGTCGCCCGCGTAAATGGCCCACCGGGTGCCGTCCAGGGCGTTGCCGCCGCTGTCCACAGCGGTAAGGCCGCTGAGATCCACGGTGAAGTCATTCAGATCGGTGTAGGCATTTCCGGCGAACAGATACAGGCTGCCGGTCTGGCGTTCAAAGCCCGGCGCGGTGACATCGCCGCCCTCGGTGCTGCCGGTGCCCTCGCAGGGCAGGTACACGCCGTTGACGGTGGTGCGGAGCACCGTGTCCTCCTCTACATCGTATACCAGTCCCACCGCGTCGCGGAGGGAACGGGCACTGATGATGGTGGAGGACTGGATACGCTTGGGCACGCCGTTTTCCAGATAGGTGTAGGTACACGTCACGGTGATGGCGGAGTCGCCTGCGGCGAAGCCCGTTACCGGCAGGGTGAAATCACCGGCCTGACCGGCGACGGCACGGATGTCCGCAGCGTCGCATTCTACCACGGCGGTGCCGTCGGCCAGCGTCTCCGCCGCCACGGACCACCCGATGGTCTCGCCCTTGGCGGCGTCGGCGGTGACGGGATCGCCGTGGCTGTCCCGCAGGGACAGCGTCACGGTCTCGGAGGGTGCGCCGTAGCGCACGGTGACACCGGCGGGCTTGTCGTGGGTCAGGGACAGCACCGCGCCCACGCGGATGGTGAGATCGGCGGTGCAGCTGCCCAGGGAGGCCCTTGCCACCACCACACCCTCTCCACCGGCGGCGGAGGCGGTGAACGTCACCTGCCAGCAGCCGCTGGCGGCGTCATAGGCCGCCACGGCGGTGCTGCCGATGAGGGTGTCATCCGCCGGCGTGCCATCCTCGTTCAGCAGGGTAATGGCAGGTGTCTGGCCGGTGTTGACGGCGTTGTTTTCGGGGTATAGCCCCACCGTCAGGGTGGGCAGACGTCCGTCGCCGCGGTCTGCGAACAGATCCAGGTCGGCGCTGGTGCTTTCCCAGTACAGGCCGTGCATAGGCCAGGGGCCATAGTGGACGTTGACCATGCGGCCAAAGGCATCCAGCTGGGTCAGAATGGTGGGGAAGGGATAGTTCAGGCCGTCCAGCCGTCCGGCGTCAGCGCCGGGGAAGCTGTACTTGCCGTCGATGCGGACGCCATTCTCCTCCACGGTGACGAAATCAAAGGTCAGGGGAGAAGCGGAGACGCCATTGTTCAGCCATGCAGCCAGCTTATCAGGATCTGCCATATCCTGATAGGAGATGTAGGGGGAGCGGTCGTTGGTCAGCACTACGCGGCGGACATCGGAGGTATCCTTCATGTTGATGTTCTTGCCCGCCTTCCAGTCCGCGTCAGACAGATTCCGGAAACTGGTGTAGTCATTGGTATTCACCACGGCGCTGGTCAGACAATAGCAGTTGCGGATGATGGCGTGGGGGTTGGGGATGGTGTACTGGATGCCATTGCTGTTGTACCGGATGGAGAACGAGTGCAGCATTTCGCCGTTGGAGGCGATGGCAAAGGAGGCGACCACGTGGGTCTTGGCGTTGGTAGTCGTGGGAAGCTTCACATAGGAGTAGCAGTTCTGCACGGTCAGCGGGTTGCTGGTAGTACCCATGCTGCTCTCCAGATTGCCCTGATCGCGGAGGATGACGCCGCCCACGAGACCGGCCACCCAGATATTGGTGGATCTGCCGGTACCGTTGTAGTTATTGCGCATCTCCTCGGCCTGGATGGAGCCGCCGGCGTAGCACTTATCCAGCGTTGCGCGGCATACACCGGCGATACCGCCCACACGAAGGTTCCGATAGCCGATATCGTAGCTGATGTGGATGATAATGTCCGTCACGGCGGAGCAGCCGGTGATGTTCATGTTGGTGGCGCCCACCAGACCGCCTACGCAGCCGCCGCCCCAACCGGGGTTATTGGCCCGCAGATCGCGGATGATGTAGCCGGACACGGAGCAGTTGGTGAACGATGCGCCATTCTTACCGGCGCCGGCGAAGCCCACCAGACCGCCCATGGCGTACCAATGAGTGCCTGCGGCGTCGTTGATCACCTCGTTGCCCTGATCGGAGTACATGATGATATCCTTCAGGTCAGCACCCACGGTGAAGCCAAACAGACCTATGCACTGGGCGGTACTCCGGATCTGGATGTTCCGAATGGTATAGGCGTCACCGTCGTAGTTGGAGGCGAAATAGGCCGCATAGGGCTGAGAATTGGCGCCATTGTCCACGTGAGCCGTGTCCACCATGCTGCCGATAGGGGTGAAGGGATGGTCGTCGGTGCCGCCGAGTCCCTCGGCAACGGCGTCCACGTCATGGCTCTGGACCCAGTAGCGGCGGGTCTCATTGGTGAAGTTGTCCTGTCCCGACGACACGGAGTTGCGATAGCTGCCCAGATAGGGGTATTTGGTGATGTTGTTGTCGGTGGAGCCGGAGACGTAGTGATCCGTGGAGAGGGTGCCGTAGTTCCAGTTGATATTCTGCAGCTGGGACACGGACCGGATCTCGTAGGCGCTGTCTGCCTCGGCCCCGGGCAGCGCCGCGCTTATGGGCAGGGAGCCTATGCCGTCGATGCTGACGCCGGTGAGAGTGATGGCATCGGCGAAGAACGGGCACACCGAGTAGGTGTAGCTGCCGCCGCCGTAAGACAGGGTCCACTGGCTGTTGACGGCGGCGCCGGTGAGGTACATGGTATCCTCGCGGGTCCAGCTGACGGAGCCGTCACCGGCCGTCCGGCTGACGGGGCCGGTCTCGAAGGCCACAAAGGAGTAACCCTTCATCTGGGCGGCCAGCGCCTGCTCCACCTCGCCGCGGCGTGTGCCGGTACGGCAGTTGGTGAATTGATAGCTGATGTCGTCGGCGGAGGTGACGGTATCCGTGGCGCAGAAGTAGCCGTAGCCGTAGCGCGTCACCACACCGCCATCGTTGTGCTGGGTACACAGGGAGCTGCCGGAGATGGGGGTGCCGTCGTCGGTACCCACATAGCTCAGGTGATAACCGGCGCTGCCGCCGGACTCATACTCCCAGTAGAACACGCCCAGCGTGCCGATGTGCTCCAGCGTGGGCCACTGGCCGTAGTGAACGACGCGATTGGCGTCATTGCGGACCACGGCAGGGTAGGGATAGCTGTCCGTGCCGTCGTAGCGGGTGACGGCGGCGCGGGAGAAGCCGGACAGCCGCAGCTTTTCCAGATCCGCGCCGGTGATGGGCCGTCCCGCGGCGCTGCTGCTGAAGCTGTTGGCGGCGGTGTTGTAGGCGTACAGGTGCCCTCCGTAGGAGTAGGTGCCGCCGTTGAGGTAGCAGCACTCCAGTGCGCCGCCGCCGATACGGGTCAGGCCGTAGACCTCCGCCTCACCGGCGGCGGTCAGAGCCGTGGCGCTGTAACAGTAGCGCAGACTGCCGCCGTTGTTGCTTCCGGCGAAGCCGCTCAGCCACACGGTGCTGCTGCGGACGTCCTTGGCGAACAGGGAGCCCAGCGCGTAGGAGGACTGGATGGCGCCGTTGTTGACACCGGCCAGTCCGCCGGCATAGACCGAGGCGTTGTAGGCCGAGACAATGACGGAGGGGCAGTTGGCCTCGCTGGAGAAGATGCCCAGCGAGCCGTTGCGGGACGAGCCGCTGGCGAAGTTGCCGCCCACCAGCCCGCCGATATAGAGTGTGCTGTAATTGTAGGCTACCAGGCCGTAGTCGCGGCTGCCGGAGAAGCCCACGAAGCCGTAGCCGGAGGCGGCGCAGTTGGCGATAATGCCGTAGTTCCGCCCGGCCAGCACGCCTGCATAGGTGCGGACGGTGCTGCCGTTCAGCTGACCGTACACCCGCACGGCCTCGCTGCCGCTGGCCATCAGCACGGTATTGCGTACCTGGCCGCTGCGGGCTACGGTGGCGAACATACCGATGCTGCCGCGGCTGTCGGACACGAAGGACACGCCGGTGATGGTGTGGCCGTCGCCGTCGTACTGGGCCGCGAAGCCGTTGGCACTGTCGATGGGCGCCTGCTGCCGGACACTGGTGTAGGCCGTGTAGCCGGACCAGTCATAGGCGGCATAGTCGATGTCCCGCTCCTGCAGATAGGTGCTGGAGCCGGTACCGGCGGCGTAGTTGGTGTAGTACAGGCTCAGAGCGTAGAGATGGCGTGCGGTGCGGAGATAGATGGTATCGGGCGTACCGGTGCCGGTGGTGACGCTCTTGGCGAAGTAGGGGTTGAAGTAGTAGGTGCGGCTGCCCACTGTCACCTCCTGCCGGAAGGCGGCATGGGTGCCGGAGGGGGCCGTCACGGCGGCGGGGAACGTCACAGGGAACAGATAATAGGCCTCACCGTTGTAGTAGGCGGTGTGCCGCGTGCTGGCGGAGGTCAGGGTGATGCTGGACGTACCGCAGGAGACGGTAAGGCTCCAGCCTGCGGCAGGCTGCTGGGACAGGGCCACGGCGTAGCCGTCGCCCACGATGGTCTTTGCCTCGGACAGGCTGTCCACATTGCCGCCGAAGAAGCCGTAGGTGCCGTCGCTGTATACCTCGTAGTACACCAGCGCGTCGGACTCAAACTGGGCCTGCCAGTCACCGTAGTGCTCCAGCGCTGTCAGTCGGGGGTAGGAGTAGGTGCTCAGGCCCTGATTCAGCAGGTTGTAGGGATGGCTGTCGCTGCCGGAGGGTGCGGTAAACACGCCGTACAGCCGGTTGATGTCGGCGCGGAATGCATCGCTGCACAGCTGGTCGTAGGTGCGGCCGTCGGTGCCCTCCAGCGCCGTGTAGTTGTCGGACAGGTCGCCCCGCAGATAGAATACGTGGTCGATGGCCGTGGCGGCGCTTCCGGCCAGCCCCACGGCGGTGGTATAGATGTCCTGTGCGTCGCCGTAGAAGGCGCAGGCGCTGTACGTGGCCTCGGCGCGGTCCAGCGTGCCGTTGACCAGACCGGCAGCGCGGGTCCCGGCAGTCTGATAGCCCGCGGCGTAGCAGTTGGTCAGGGTGGTATAAGCCCCCTGAGCCGCGCCGCCCACCAATCCGCCGGTGACGGGCGCGGTGAGGTAGCAGTCGGCGTAGGAGCCGGTGACGGAGACATGAGCGCCTGCATAGCCCACCAGTCCGCCGGCATTGGCGCTGCCGCTGACGGTGGTGGCGGCGAAGCTGCCGCGGATGGTGAGCTCCTGACCGGACACACCCACCAGACCGCCTGCCTGCCCGCCGGTGATGCGGGCGGGCACACCGGCGGCGTCCTCGGCGGTCATACCGGCGAGGTCGCCCCGCCGTGCGTTGAGGTACACGGCGCAGTCGCTGATGGTGACGGCCCCGCTGGCGCGGCCAATGAGCGCGCCTGCAGCACCGGCGGCGGCAGTGGCCTTGACGCCGGTGAGGGTCACATGGTCGATGCTTCCGGCGAAGCTGGAGAACAGTCCCACGTCCGCTGTGCTGGCAGAGGACACGGTGAGCCCATAGATGGAGGACTGCACGGCAGTGCTGTCCTCCATCTGGGAAAGGCCGCTGTACCGGGTGAGATTCTGATTGGTGATCGGCGTGAAGGACGGCCCATAGCAGGAGTACCAGTCCTTATCATCGGTGGTATCGTCCGTAAAGGAGATGTCGCTGATCTGCACGGCGGAGGTGATGGTGGATGCCGCATGGGAGGCGGCGTCCAGATTCTGCAGGTGGCGGCCGCAGGAGATGAGGGCGGTGGCGCTGTCGGTGCCATAGTCCGTGCGGTCGTCAAACAGGCCGTTGGTCACGGCGGAGACGGACACCTGATCCACCAGCGGATCGTCGCTGCTGGCGGTGAGCGTCACGGTGATGGGTACGCCGCACAGCAGCTTGCCGCCGGTCTGGGCATAGAACCGCGTGCTGTCGCGGGTCAGATCATCCAGCACCCAGGTATAGCGGTACAGGCGGCTGCCCTGCTGGTACAGCTGGCTCTGGGCCAGCTTTTTCGTGTAGGTGCTGATGCCGTCGGACAGCTGGATGGTCAGGGTGATAGGCTGCTCCGTGGGCCGGTTGCAGTAGAACGTGGCGGTGAGCTTCTCCGCATTCTCGATGGTCAGGGAGGGCTGGAGCGTGCCGGTCTGCTGGGTCTGGGCGATATCGCCGCCGTAGTAGCCCACCTTCGCGCCCATGCGGCGGCGGTACTGATAGCTGCGGTAGTCGTCCAGCGTATTGGGGGCCGGCAGGGGAGAGGCGCTGTAAAACACGGCGTAGACGCTGCCGCTGTCCGGTGCGTACTCGATGCACCAGCAGCCGTCCCACAGCTCCGCGTCCACGGCGGACATGGGCAGGATGGCGGCTGCCGCCGTAGTCTCCTTTTCGGCGGCGGTGTTGGCCAGCACGTAGCAGAACGAGGTTTTCTGGGATTCCTCGTCCGCGTCGGAGGGCGGGAAGGGCATGGTCACCACACCGTCGGTGCCGGGCTGGTACCAGTCCTCCCAGCCGGCGGCATGGAGCTCCGCCATCTGCTTCTGAGCAGCGGTGTACAGGAGCTCCGCTTTACTGTCCAGCTCCCGCTGGCGCAGGTCAAGGCGCAGGCGGCCAAGAGAAAAAACGGCAATAAGGCCCACGATGGCCAGAATGCCGACCACAGCCAGCAGCTCGACCATTGTGAAGCCGGCGCTTGCCGTTTTGCTCCGCATTGTTTTGTTGTGATGACAGGTAAGACGGGTCATGCTCTGCTCCTGTAAAACAAGTCCTGATAAAACAAGCCGGTGAAAAGCCGCGCGGCAGCGCAGGGTGTCAGGATGCGCTGCCGGTGCTTTGCAGTTCGAAATAAGTGATGGTGAGGTTCACCCTGGTGCCGTGCTCGGCGTCCAGGTCCAGGGTCACGTCGGAGATGAGGTTGACATAATCACTGCCGTGGAGCGCGTCCATCACGGCCCTTGCGGCGGTCTGGGCGTTGAGGTCGGCGATGGAGTCGTTGATGGGGGTGAGGATCAGCTTCCAGTAGCCCACGGCGATGACCAGCACGGCCAAAATCACCAGCAGGACCTTTTCGCGGGTGGTAAAAACATGTCTCATGCGGCAGCCTCCTTATCCGCGGGCTGGAGCGTGATGGTCACGGAGAAATCCAGCAGATCGGTACGGGACAGCCGGGGCGTAGCAGCGATGGTCAGCGATGCGCTCTTGACGATGGGCTGCTGCTGCACACGCTGGAACATGGCGGAGATCTGCTCCAGATCCATGCCGGACATGGTGATGATGGCCACATCGTCCTCCACCAGCACGGTTTTCACCGTGCCGTAGGGCATCAGATACCCCTCCAGCAGGTCCAGCACCTCCAGCCGGTCCACGGGGATGTAGAACGGGGAGTCCTCCTCCTGCATCCACGTGCGGGAGTAGGTGCGGTACTGCAGCTCCACGTTGTCGTAGTCCGCCAGCGCCTGCTGCATCTGGGTGTACTGGGAATGCACGGTGTTGTAGGCATCCTCTGCCGCCCGCTGGCGGTCCAGCTGGCGCAGTACGCCGAAATTGGCCACGCAGAAGCTCAGCACCACGATGAGTACCAGCCCCAGCGTCAGCGTCAGGGTGCTGCGGGAGTGGGATTCCCGCTGGGCCAGATTCACGGTGCGCTTGGTGGGATATTTGGACGCCTTGACGGGGAGGCTCTTTGCGCTGTTGTCTTTTTTCATAGCAGTGCGGCCTCCTTACGCTTGCAGGGCGCAGCCCAGAGCTCTGGTGTAGAGCCACGGGGCGTCCGAGCCGGTGTCCGGCATCAGGTCCGCTGCGGGCAGCACCTCCAGATCCGCCACCTCGCGGATGGCGTCGCCGATGTGGCCCACCGCCGCGCCGCCGCCGCACAGGTACACGCGGCGCAGCGCCTGCTGCCGGTTGTTGTAGTTATAGAAGTTGACGGCCTTGGTGATCTCCGCCGCCATCCGGTGGTACAGGTCCATGCTGGCAGGGTCCGTCATGGCCCCCTCGTAATTGGACAGCATGTGGGTCAGGGCGATGTGTTCATCCACGCCCTGCCGCTCGGAGATGGAGCGGATGAGGTCCAGCATGCCCAGATCGATGGTGCGGCGGGTGATGAACCGGTCGTCCCGCAGGATGAACATACGGATACCGGCGTGACCCACGTCCACCAGACAGTAGTCCCGGCTCTCCGGCTGGGTGCGGCGGATGCAGTCGGTGAGCAGCGCGGCGTAGGCCGCCTCCTCCGGCAGGGCCAGCTTCAGCTTGAAGCCCGCGCGGTTCATCATGCTGCGGTAATCCTCGATGGTGGTTTTCAGGGTGGCGCAGGCGAACAGCTTCATCCGGGTGACGCTGTCGTCCTCGCCGCGAACCAGCTCCTGCACGGCGTAGTCAAAGTAGTAGCGGCTCTTCTCCTGGGTCAGGTAGTCCTTGAACTCGAAGGGCAGATTATACGTCAGCTGGCCCTCGGTCATGGGGGGCAGCTCGGTGATGCGGGTGAATACCAGCGGGGCCGGCAGGATCACTGCGGCCTGCGCGCTGCGTGGCAGGTTATTTTCTTTGGCCAGCTGGCGCAGGAGATCGGCCATGGCGTCCATAGACACGATGGTGCCGCCCCGCACCAGCCCATCGGGCACCGGCGCGGAGACGGCGGCCTTGCAGACGCCTCCGGCGCACCAGACCAGCTTGATCTGGGCGGAACCGATATCAAAAGAGACGATATTTCCGGTCATAGGCAATACCTCACTTTCAGAACAGACTCAGATAGGCGGCGGTGATGGCGTCGCCCCACAGAAGCGTCAGAATGGCGGCGGCCGAGATGGAGGGCCCCCAGGGGATGAGCCGTGCGTCCCCCTCCGTGCCGCGGCGCTTCAGGGTGACCAGGGCAAATACGATGCCCAGCACACAGGCCAGCAGCAGACACAGCAGGTTCTTCATCCAGCCCAGATACAGGCCGGTGAGGCACAGCAGCTTGATGTCGCCGCCTCCCATGGCGTCGGTTTTGCGCAGTTTTTCGTACAGCAGCACCACCGCCAGCAGCCCGCCGCCCACGGCGAGACTGCCCAGCAGGGCGTCCAGCGCCTGCCCCTTCGGGTCAGGCAGCAGGAAGAAAAACGGGATGCGCAGAATGGCCCCCGCCGCCACAAAGCGGTCAGGGATGATATACCCCTCCAGATCCGCGAACGCGCAGGCCAGCAGCACGCAGGCCAGCAGCAGCGCTTCAAGCATCTGGAGCGAAATATCATAGCGCAGGAGCAGGGCCGTGAACGTCACCGCCGCGGCTGCCTCGCCCCACACATGGCGGGCCGACAGCTTCGCGCCGCACCAGCGGCAGCGGCCCCTGTGAACAAGATAGCTGACCACAGGGATGAGATCCCCCGCCGTCAGCACATGCCCGCACACATCGCAGTGGGAGCGGCCGCGGAGCACGGACTCCCCGTGTACCACGCGCCATGCCATGCAGTTGAGGAAGCTGCCCATGCACGCGCCCAGCAGCGCCGCCACAAAGCAGCAGTAGACGTTGAAGGCAGGGGTCAGATACAGCATGGCAGTCTCCTTTTGGATACCCGCACCACAGGAGCCGCAACCCCCCGGCTCCTGTGGCGCAGAGTAATGTATGTGTGCATGGGTTGTAAGTACTTCGGCCCGAAAATTACTCCGCGGTGGAGATGGCAAAGTGGTTGGCAGCGGCGTCGAAGGTGTAGACGACCTTGTGGCCCTTATCCCAAGCGGCGACGGACTGACCGGCGATCTCAACAGCGGCGCCGGGCTTGCCCTGGCAGGTGTAGTCGTTGGTGCCGGTGGCGGCCACGGAGCCGTCCTTCTGCAGGTACAGGGTGGCGCCGTCAGCAACGTCGGTATCACCGGCGATCAACTCGGCCATGGCGGAGGCGTAACCGGCGCGGATGTTGGCTTCATCGGTGGCGACCTTGGCCTTGTTCAGGGAAGCAGTGAAGGTGGGGATGGCGATGGCGATCAGCACGGCGATGATGGCCACAACGATCAGCATCTCCATCAGGGTAAAGCCCTTTTCATTCTTCTTAAGCAGCTTGGAAATCATGTCTTTTTTCCTCTTTCTATATAATAATTTATTTATGTAGCCGCCTGTTTAGGGTTGAGGGAAGGCGGGATACAACGAACTTAGGCGATGCTGCCGTACATGGTGAACATAGGCAGGTAGACGGCC
>ERZ825137.5489-NODE-5489-length-11725-cov-3.182177_pt1 | contig 11725 bp, 9 predicted proteins | sample MGYA00519873_ERZ825137 | MGnify/ENA primary metagenome ERZ825137 (study PRJEB31778, sample SAMEA3449190) | human gut metagenome | biome: human gut; feature: human-associated habitat; material: faeces | place: United Kingdom | collected 2010/2012 ... | reverse complement strand
TTCTTTCCATTTACCTTTAATGCAGAATACATAGGCGGAATCTGGTCATATTCCCCGGCAAAAGATAAGATGGCTTCTCTTACCATTTCTTCTGTCAAATGTCCGGTACTATGTTCTTCCAGAATCTGACCGGAAATATCCTGCGTGTCAGTTACCTGTCCAAGAAGCAGGACAGTCTCATAAGTCTTATCCTTATCGGTCAGCATATCGCAAAGCTTTGTGGCTTTTCCGAGACATACCGGGAGAACACCTTCTGCATCCGGGTCCAATGTGCCTGTGTGTCCGATCTTCTTCTGTTTTAAGATCCCGCGCAGTTTTGCAACCACGTCATGTGAAGTGAATCCTTTTTCTTTATAAATATTTATCACGCCATGAATCATAGCTTTTGGATTCCTTTCTATTTTCCAAGCTGCTCCAGAGCGGCAGCTTTTACTTTCTCTAAAATTTCTGCAAAGGTTCCGCTTATACTAAATCCGGCAGCCCGTGCATGACCGCCTCCACCAAATATCTGGGAAAGTCTGCTCACATCTACCGCCTCTGTAGAACGAAGACTGACCTTATAGAACCCTTTTTCCAGTTCGTACATAAACACCGCCAGATCGGCACCCTTTGTCAGCTTGAGCTGATTTACAATTCCATCCAGTTGTTTAGTCTGAACCCGGTACTCAGCCATCTTTTCCAGATCCACATAAGAAGCGACACCTCTGCCTTCCAGAAATTGAATGGCATTTACCAGTGCATAACCCATTATCTGATTTTGTGCGAAGGTTTTCTCATCAAATGTTTCCGTTATGATTTTGGTAAAATCAACCCCTTTTTCCATCAAATCAGCAGCCACACACATAGTGGATGGATGAGTGCATGAATGACGGAATACTCCTGTATCATGGACAATACCCACATAAAGGCATTCTGCAATTTCCTCAGAAATCTGGTCTGAACCAAGCAGATGATATACCAGTTCGCATGTAGAGCTTGCTTCCGGTTCTATGTAGTTTTTCGTTGCAAATGCCTGATTGCTTACATGATGGTCAATGCAGAAGGATGTCTTTGCATTTTCATAAAGTGGTGCGGAAAATCCAAGACGCTGGGCATCTCCGCAGTCCAGTAGAATAAAAAGGTCATATATCTTATCTTCCGGGATTTCATGAAGAATGTCTTCTGAACCTTTCAAAAATTGAAATACCTCCGGAATAGATTCCAGATAAACATGAATCTGTTTATCTGGAAAATGTTTTTTTAGATATAAGTAAACTCCAAGGCAGGAACCCACACAGTCTCCATCCGGTCTGACATGACCGCCGATGGCAATGGATTCTGCCGATTTTACCATTTCTGTCAACATACTATTCTTCCTCGTCATCTTTGATATCTTTTGTTACCTCTGATATTTTCTTTGACATCATAACACCATATTCAATGGACTGGTCCAATACAAATCTGATTTCCGGAGTATTACGCATATTTAAGGTATGTGCAAGTTCTCTGCGGATATATCCCTCTGCGCTCTGCAGACCTTTTACCGTGTTTTGCTGTGCTTCTTCATCACCAAGTACACTGATATAGGCTTTGCAGGTCTTTAAGTCCGGAGCAACTTCCACGGATACAACGGAAGTCATTGGTGCTACGCGTGGGTCTTTGATTCCCCCACGGATAATATTGCTTAATTCACGCTGCACTTCTGTGTTAACGCGTGTATTTTTAATACTGTTTTTTCTCATACTGCTCTCCATTTCACTTGTGGATATAAACAGGAACATGTTGAAAATCCAGATTATCTTGGAATTTCAACCATCTTGAAGGCTTCTATCATATCGCCTTCCTTTACATCGTTAAAACGTTCAAATACGCATCCACATTCATATCCGGTTTTTGCTTCTTTTACATCATCTTTAAAACGTTTCAGGGAAGCAAGTTTTCCGTCATAAATAACGATTCCGTCACGGGTAATACGAACATTGCTGTCACGCTCAATCACACCATCCAGAACGTAAGAACCTGCGATAGTTCCCACACCGGAAGCTTTGAAAGTCTGGCGTACTTCTGCATGACCGAGAATCTTTTCTTCATATACCGGCTCCAGCATACCCTTCATGGCAGCCTCCACATCTTCGATTGCATTGTAAATAACACGATACAGACGCATATCAACGCCTTCACGTTCTGCTGTCTCTTTTGCAGTTGTATCCGGACGGACATTGAATCCAATGATAATTGCATTGGATGCTGCAGCAAGTGTAACGTCTGATTCATTGATTGCACCTACACCGCCATGAATAATCTTTACAACAACCTCATCATTGGAAAGTTTTACAAGACTCTGTTTGATTGCTTCTACAGAACCCTGCACGTCGGCTTTTACGATAATACCAAGTTCTTTCAGATTGCCTTCCTGGATCTGATTAAACAAATCATCCAGAGACATTTTGGACTTGGTTTCTTCCAGCATTTTCACACGACTCTGACTGATAAATGTATCTGCAAAACTGCGGGCTTCTTTTTCATTTCCACATCCGACAAATACTTCGCCTGCATTTGGTACATCATTTAACCCAAGGATTTCCACCGGCATAGATGGACCTGCTTCTTTTACACGGCGTCCCTTATCGTCCATCATGGCACGCACTTTACCATAAGCAGAACCTGCCGCAATTGGATCTCCGATACGAAGGGTTCCTTTCTGTACAAGTACAGTAGCAACCGGACCTTTTCCTTTGTCAAGTTCTGCCTCAATGACAAGACCTCTGGCACGACGGTTTGGATTTGCCTTCAACTCAGCCATTTCTGCGGTCAGAAGAATCATTTCCATCAATTCATCGATACCTTCTCCTGTCTTGGCTGAAACAGGTACAAAGATCGTACTTCCGCCCCAGTCTTCCGCAACCAGTTCATATTCCGTAAGTTCCTGTTTTACACGGTCTACATTGGCAGCCGGTTTATCAATTTTATTGACTGCTACGATGATATCAATTCCTGCAGCCTTTGCATGGTTGATGGCTTCCACTGTCTGTGGCATTACACCGTCATCAGCAGCTACTACAAGGATTGCAATATCAGTAGAGCTTGCACCACGCATACGCATTGCAGTGAAAGCTTCATGTCCAGGTGTATCAAGGAAAGTAATCTTCTCTCCATTAACTTCTACTACAGAAGCACCGATATGCTGTGTGATTCCGCCTGCTTCTCCCGCAATGACGTGTGTATTACGGATGGCATCCAGAAGAGAAGTTTTACCATGGTCAACGTGACCCATTACGCAGACTACAGGTGGACGTTTCTTCATTTTCTTTTCGTCTTCTTCATCCTCACGGAGAAGTTCTTCAATTACGTCTACCACTTCTTCTTTTTCGCAGAGTACTTCAAATTCCATCGCGATTTCTTCCGCGGTATCGAAATCCACTTCCTGATTGACAGTAACGATTTTGCCCTGCATAAAAAGTTTCTTTACAATGACAGAAGGTTGGATCTTCATTTTGTCAGCCAGTTCCTGAATCGTCAGTTTTTCCGGAATCGTAATCTGTTTAATCTGTTCTTCCACAACTTCCTTCTTTGGCTGTGGTTTTTCTAATTTTGGCTGAGGTACGTTATTTTTGCCCTTCTTGCCCTTTGGCATACCATCTTCATTAGCATTATTCTTGTTATAATCTTTCTTTTTGTTACTGTGAGCATCCTTTGTCTTTGAACGGCTCGGTTTCTGCTCTGTAATGGCAGGAGCCGGAATGGCCGGACTGGATTTCTTTCTGTCATCTCTGCGGTTGTCTCTGGAATCTCTGTCTTTGTCGGACTCTCTGTCCTTATCAAAATCACGGTTCTTATTAAATCCACGATTCTGATTGAAATCACGGTCTTTATTAAAGTCTCTTCCACCTTCATTTCTGCGGTTCTGGAAGTTCTCTCTTCTTCCGTCATTTCTGCCATCATTGGAACGGTTCTGACGCTGTTCACTATTATTTCTTCCACCGTCGTTTCTGCGGTTCTGGAAGTTTTCTCTTCTTCCATCATTTCTGTTATCTCTGTTCTCATTTCTTCCATCAAAAGAGCGCTGACGCTGCTCACCATTCTGAGGGTGGCTGCCCTGCATGCGATTTCCCTGCATACGGTTATTCTGACGGAAGTCACTGTTGTGTTCGGTGTTGCGTTCCCCGTTTCCCTGCGGGCGTCCGTTTTGCGGACGGCTATTCTGACGCTGTTCGCCATTTCCGTGTGGGCGTCCATTCTGATGGCGGTTTCCCTGCATACGGTTTCCCTGTTTTCCACCATTCTGAGTGTTCTGTGGGCGGAATACTTGCACAATATTTTTCTTCTTTTCTTCCTTTGCAGGTGCTTCTTTTGCTACTGTTTCTTTCGCCGGCACTTCTTTTGCCGGAGCAGTTTTCACTGCTCTTATCTGTTCTTCGGAAAGAGTACTCATATGACTTGCAACTTCAATGCCCTTCTCTTTTAAAAGGCCAAGCATTTCCTTGTTCGTCTTATTCATTTCTTTCGCCAGTTCATATACTCTTAATTTTGACATTAATAACTACCTCCCTATGCAATTTGTGTTTCCTTCTGAGTCCAAATGTTTTCTGATTCCGTCTGCAAAACCTGCGTCTGTGACAGCAAGTGTTGCCCGGAATTCTTTTCCCATTGCATGCCCCAAGGTATCTTTATCTCCATAAAAATAAATTGGCACTTTATAAAAGTCACACATATTTTGAAATTTTTTTTTTGTGTTCTCTGATGCATCTGCTGCTACGATAACAAGCTGGGCGGTTCCATCCTTCACTGCATTCTCCGTCTGGAACTCTCCGCTTTTTGTTTTTCCGGCTTTGGTAGCCAGACCAACCATTGCCAATGTTCTATTCAACATCAAGTTCATCCAGCTCCTTTTCCAGTTTCTCATATACTTCTTTCGGAATCGACTGTTTGAAAGAACGTTCTAAGCCTTTGCTCTGAATCGCCTTTTGCAGACAATCTTTTGAAAAACAAAGATATGCGCCTCTGCCATTCATCCTTCCTGTCGCATCCAGTACAAATTCATTCTCTGCGGTTTTTAAAATACGAAGCAGCTCTTTTTTATTTTTCATCTGCTGGCATCCTACACATTTACGCATAGGAATTTTCTTTGTTATACTCAAACAATCACTCCTATTTATTCTTCATATAAGTCTAAATCTAAATCGGTATCAGCATAGTCTTGCGAGAAATCTTCTGTATAATTTTCCTGATATTCTTCTGTTCCATTTCCCATATCCATGTAATTTGCAGGAAGTTCACCTGATTCGATTGCCTGTGTCTCACTCTTGATATCAATCTTATATCCGGTCAGACGGGCTGCTAGTCTTGCATTCTGTCCTTCTTTACCGATTGCAAGGGATAACTGATAATCAGGAACAATTACACTTGCTGTCTTTTCGTCCGGGTCAGCCATAACAGAAATTACTTTTGCAGGACTAAGTGCATTTTCAATCAAAAGGGCAGGGTTTTCATTCCAGTTGATAATGTCAATTTTTTCTCCACGAAGTTCTTTCACAATTGCATTGACTCTCGCACCGTTCATGCCAACACATGCACCTACCGGGTCAACATCCGGGTCATTCGACCATACCGCAATCTTTGTACGGGAACCTGCTTCTCTTGCAATACTCTTAATTTCGACAATACCATCTTTCACTTCTGTAACTTCCGCTTCAAATAAACGTTTTACCAGTTCCGGATGTGTTCTGGAAACTAAAATTTTTGGTCCCTTTGTTGTATTCTTTACTTCTACAACGTACAATTTGATACGCTCGGTCGGCTCAAATACTTCACCTTTTACCTGTTCATTTTCTGTAAGCATTGCATCTGCTTTTCCAAGATTGATACTGATATTCTTTCCAACGTAACGCTGTACCACACCTGTTACAATGTCTTTTTCTTTTTCGAAATACTGATCATATACTACCTTACGTTCTTCTTCACGGATTTTCTGAAGAATCAGGTTCTTCGCATTCTGTGTTGCGATTCGTCCAAAGGATTTGGATTCAACCGGAATCTGAACGGTATCGCCGATTTCATTTGCAGGATTTATCATCTTTGCATTGGTAAGGCTGATTTCTTCTACCGGGTCTTCTACTGTCTCTACTACCTTTTTTTCCTGAATCAGTTTGTAGTCGCAGTTTTCACGGTCCATGATCACCTTAATATTATCTGCTTTTCCAAAATGATTCTTACATGCGTTAATTAATGAATTTTCAATTGCATCAAGCAAGGTTTCCTTGCTGATGTCTTTTTCTTCTTCCAGAATATTGAGCGCTTCTAATAATTCCGTATTCATTTTTCTGTTTCCTCCTGTCTTTTAAAAATCAAATGCTAAACGAACAAGTGCAATTTCACTTCTGTCGAACTGCTTCGTTTCTCCATCTTCATACTCAATGGTAATGGTATCTTTATCATACTCCTTCAGGATTCCGATAAATTCTTTTTGTCTGTCGATTGCCCGGTATGTCCGAATCTCAATTTCCTCTCCGATACTTCTTGCAAAATCTTTTTCTTTCTTTAATGGTCTGCCAAGCCCCGGTGAGCTTACTTCCAGAATGTAGGCATCTTCGATAAAATCCTGTGCATCCAGAATGTCAGAAAGTTCTCTGCTGACTGTCTCGCAGTCGTTGATCATAATACCACCCGGCTTATCAATGTAGGCACGGAGATACCAGCTGCTTCCTTCTTTTACATATTCTACATCCCAAAGTTCGAAACCATACTTCTCCATAATCGGAAGCAGAATGGCTTCTGTTTTCTGTTCGTATACTTCTTTTTTTGACAATACGCTTCCTCCATTTCACATATCGGGCTATGCAGTTCTTTGTTATTTTCAACACTTGCATTTAATCTATAAAAAAGAGTGAACTTTCGTTCACTCTTTGCCCAAAACTTTATGTTACCATGTAATATTATAGCACTATTTTCGGTAAAATCAAGCCTTTTTATCATTATTTTGACCGGTCCCCCATCTTATTTCCGCATTTTCGTTCCTGTGCCATCACGTTTTGCAAGCTTTAACCGGTTCAGCGTGATTTCTTTCTCATGGAACATCACTTTCTGCTCTGTTCCTTCTTCAAACAACCGGACTTCTTCGATGAGGTCATCCTTCTGAAGTTTCATTCCGCGCACACCGACTGCCCCTCTTTTCTTTTCTGGAACATCCTCTGCTGAAATACGCAGTAAATATTCACGTTCTGTCATAAATACAATATTCTGGTTAGGAGTCAGGATACGGATTGCTGCAATTTTATCACCTTCCTGCAGTTTGGATGCCACAATCGTACGTTTTCCTGCCTGAAATTCAGAACCATCTACTACTTTTATCATGCCTTGTTTTGTTACAAACAGAAATTTTCCAAAATAGAGCTGACGTTCATCACAAAGATAAATGATATCTTCTTTGGTGCTGTCATAATTGGTTACATTGTCAATCGGCTGCCCCTTGTCACGGAACTTACCGTATGGAATGTCCTGTACTTTTGCCTGATGCATGTTTCCATCTGCCGTGAAAATACAGATTTTTCCTGTATTCATGCAGGACAGAATATATTTGTTTTCCTTATCTGCCGCTTCCCTGTTGCGCTCGTAAACCGACATATCTACCGTCTTGGCATATCCAAAGCGATCCATGAGCAGCATGACTTCCTGCTCTTCTATCTTCTTTTCTTCAAAGACAGCTTCCTCTGCATTTTCTATCCGGGTACGGCGTTTGATACCATATTCTTTCTTAAAAGCATCCAGTTCCGAGGTAATGACATTTGCCATAGAATCATAGTTATCCAATATATCTTCGTAGCGGAGAATATTGGCAACGGTTTGTTCATGTTCTTTCATTAAAGCTTCGATTTCCAGACCAATCAGCTTATATAAACGCATTTCCAGAATTGCGGTCGCCTGTCTTTCTGTAAAACGCAGCATAGCTGCCATCTTCTTGGAAATATTGGATTTAAAGGTAATGTTTTCCGTGATTCCCTGAGTCAGACAAGCCTTCGCATCTTTTACTGAACGGCTTCCTCGCAGGATTTCGATGATTAAGTCGATGACATCACATGCCTTAATCAGACCTTCCTGCACTTCTCTTTTTTCCCGTTCTTTCTGAAGCAGGGTTTTGTATTTTCTTGTAGCCAGCTCAAACTGGAAATCTACGTGATATTCAATAATCTTCTTCAAATTCAGAATCTCCGGCCGCCCATCTGCTACTGCCAGCATGTTGACACCGAACGTATCTTCCAGCTTGGTTTTCTTGTAAAGCATGTTGATAAGATTGTCCACATCCGTATCTTTCTTTACTTCAATCACAATGCGGATTCCTTCTTTGGAGGATTGATTGGAAATATCTACGATATCACTGGTCTTCTTTGTCTCTACCAGACTGCATACATCATTTAAGAATTTCCCGATGCCGGATCCAATCATGGTATATGGAATCTCAGAAATGATAATCTTCTTTCGTCCGCCTTTTTGTTCTTCTACTTCTACCTTACCACGGATCTTGATTTTTCCGGTTCCGGTTTCATAAATATTAAGCAGTTCATCCTGATTAACAACAATACCGCCTGTTGGGAAATCCGGTCCCTTGATATATTTCATTAACTGTTTTGTGGTAATATCATTATTCTTCATGTAGGCTTTTACTGCATCCACCAGTTCCCCTAGGTTATGTGTAGGAATACTGGTCGCCATACCGACAGCAATTCCTTCTGCTCCGTTTAGCAGCAGATTCGGCACTCTTACCGGAAGTACCTTCGGTTCTTTTTCTGTCTCGTCAAAGTTGGGAATAAAGTCTACGATATCCTTGTCCATATCTGCCAGAAAGGCTTCCTGGGTAATCTTGGCAAGGCGGGCTTCCGTGTATCGCATAGCTGCTGCCCCGTCCCCTTCTATGGAACCGAAGTTTCCATGTCCGTCTACAAGAACCATTCCCTTTTTGAACTCCTGCGCCATTACCACAAGAGCATCATAAATAGAACTGTCTCCGTGTGGATGATATTTACCCATAGTATCACCTACAATACGGGCACATTTTCGGTACGGACGGTCATAGCGGATTCCAAGCTCATGCATATCGTATAACGTTCTTCTCTGTACCGGTTTTAAGCCGTCTCTTACATCTGGAATTGCACGGGAGATAATAACACTCATGGCATAATCAATATAAGATTTTTTCATTAATTCCGAATACTCGGTCCGGATAATCTGTGATTCTTCCATCTTGCTTCCTCCTATACATCCAATTCTGCCTCTGTGGCATTCTCATAAATAAATGCACGGCGCGGCGGTACTTCTGTTCCCATAAGCATTTCCGTTACCCTGGATGCCATACGGGCGTCTTCTATTTCAATTCGTTTTAATTTCCGTGTCTCTGGATTTAACGTTGTCTCCCAGAGCTGCTGTGCATCCATCTCTCCCAGGCCTTTGTATCTCTGTAGAGTAAATGCGCCATCATGGGTTTTACGATAGATTTCCAGTGCTTTATCATCATACAGATATTCTTCTTCTCCTTTTTTCGGCATTGCCTTATAAAGAGGCGGCATAGCCACATAGACATGTCCCTCAAAAATCAGTTCCGGCATAAATCGATAGAACAAAGTCAGCAGCAAGGTGGAGATATGTGCACCGTCCACATCGGCATCCGCCATAATAATAATCTTGTCATAACGAAGCTTTGTAATATCAAAATCATTGCCGTAACCTTCGGAAAATCCACAGCCAAAAGCATTGATCATGGTCTTAATTTCTGCATTTGCCAGTACCTTGTCAATGCTTGCCTTCTCTACGTTCAGGATTTTGCCGCGAATCGGAAGAATCGCCTGATACATACGATCACGGGCAGTCTTTGCAGATCCTCCGGCCGAGTCTCCCTCGACGATAAAGATTTCACACTTTGCTGCATCTCTGCTTTCGCAGTTTGCCAGCTTTCCATTACTGTCGAAAGAGTATTTCTGTTTTGTCAGCAGATTGGTCTTGGCGCGTTCCTCTGTCTTACGTATTTTTGCGGCCTTTTCTGCGCAGGATAATACCTTTTTCAAGGTTTCCAGATTACGGTCAAAGAAACGGGTAACTTCGTCACTTGTCACTTTTCCGGTTGCTTTTGCTGCATCTTGATTGTCTAGTTTGGTCTTGGTCTGTCCTTCAAATCTCGGGTCCGGGTGCTTAATGGATACAATGGCAGTCATTCCATTACGTACATCTGCTCCGGTAAAATTCGCATCCTTTTCCTTTAAAATACCAAGCTCCCGTGCATATTGATTCATCAATGTAGTAAAGGTGGTCTTAAATCCGGTCAGATGAGTTCCGCCCTCTGCATTGTAAATATTATTGCAGAATCCCAGTACATTCTCATGGAACTCATTTACATACTGAAAGGCGACCTCCACTTCAATTCCTTCTGCCTCTCCTTTAAAAAATACCGGTTCATGAATCGTTTCCTTGCTGTGATTCAAGTCTTTAATAAATCCAAGGATTCCATCCGGCTCATGGTATGTGAGCTGTTCTTCCGGGCTTTTCCGTTTATCAGTAAAAATAATAGTCAGATTCGGGTTTAAGTAAGCAGTCTCATGGAGACGGCTCTTTATCTCATCTTCCCGGAATCTGGTCTTCTCAAAAATCGTCGGGTCCGGCAGAAAATTTACCTTTGTTCCTGTCTTTTTTGTCTTTCCGATTATAGGAAGAAGTCCATCTACCAGTTCAATGACCGGTCGTCCCTGCTCATACCGGTCATGATGAATGAATCCTTCTCTGCTGATCTGTACATCCATATAAGTAGAAAGCGCATTTACTACCGAAGAACCTACACCGTGCAGACCACCACTGGTCTTATATGCGGAATCATCGAACTTACCACCTGCATGAAGTGTGGTATACACAATTCGTGCTGCGGATATTCCCTTTGCATGTCTGCCAACCGGAACACCTCGTCCGTTATCCTCCACTGTAGCGGAGCCGTCTTTTTCCAGCGTTACTTGAATGAAATCGCAGGCTCCTGCAAGATGTTCGTCGACTGCATTGTCCACAATTTCATATACGAGATGATTCAGCCCTTTTGTACTGACGCTTCCGATATACATTCCGGGACGCTTTCGCACCGCTTCCAGACCTTCCAGTATGGAAATACTGTCCGCATCATATGTAGATTGCTTTGCCATATTCTTTCTACCTCTTTCGCCTATTATCTTCTGAATTTTATCTTAATTTCCTTTTATTGTCAATAGTTATTGCTTGCATATTCGAACATACGTTTTTAATTGTCCTGTTTTTTGATTAATACATCATTTAAAATATCTGCCAGTGGTTCCATTGCATTTTTCATCTCTTCCACCGTATTTGTCTGGGCCCCTGCCTCAATTAAGAGCATTTTCGGTGCCAAATCCATATTGTATTTATAACCTTTTAAATAATTCCGTCTTGTAAATCCGGGGTATCTCTTCTCCGCATCAATTTTCATCTGTAAGGAAAATGCTAGGTTTTCGTGAATGTAAGGATTTAACATCGCGGACAAATCTCCATTGGTACGAGTCCGGCATAATCCGTTAAAAAACATAATCTGCGCGGTAGGTTTCCCATTTATCTCCGTGGACAGATGGGTGGTTTCTTTCACACCATCCCTATGTAAATCAATGACAACCTCAATACTTGGATTTTCGCTTAGAATCTGTCGTATATTCGGCTGCGCCTGTTCATAAGCCTCGCTTCTGTCCAATTTTCCATTGATTAAATCATAAAT